>Ga0181517_10000151_pt1 | contig 97510 bp, 76 predicted proteins | sample PEATcosm2014_Bin_31_FD_119748 | JGI IMG/M metagenome (GOLD analysis project Ga0181517, IMG submission 119748) | Peatland microbial communities from MTU Mesocosm Facility, Houghton, MI, USA - PEATcosm2014_Bin01_30_metaG | ecosystem: Environmental > Terrestrial > Soil > Wetlands > Peat | place... | reverse complement strand
CACCAAGATGATTCACATCGGCAAGAACACGCGCTCCACCATCGTGTCCAAGGGCATCTCGGCCGGCTTCGGGCAGAACACCTATCGCGGCCAGGTCAAGATCATGAAGGGCGCAACCGGTGCGCGCAATTACACGCAGTGCGATTCGCTGCTGATAGGCGACAAGTGCGGCGCGCATACCTTCCCCTACATCGACGTGCGCAACGGCTCGGCGCGCATGGAGCACGAGGCGTCCACTTCCAAGATCGGCGAAGATCAGCTCTTTTATCTGCGCCAGCGCGGCATCAAGACCGAAGACGCCGTTTCCATGATCGTGAACGGCTTTTGCAAAACCGTCTTCAAGGAGCTGCCCATGGAGTTCGCTGTGGAAGCGCAGAAGCTGCTAGGCGTAAGCCTGGAAGGCAGCGTCGGGTAAGACGGCGAGTAAGCGAGTCAGCAAGACGGCAAGTCAGCGAGTAAGCAAGTCAGCCGTCAGCAAGTCGTCGATTCAGCTGGTAAGCAAAGATTCTCGCAATTCGCTCCCGGAGGGAGCGGCGAAAATAGCCCAGGGTGGAGCGAAGCGGAACCCTGGGACAAGGCATCACCAGGAACCTGCCGCCCCGTAGGGGCGGCGCGAAGATGCTTCAAGGGCTGCACGAAGTATCAGGGCAAGGCTTGAGTCGTGTCGTAATGGGCCACAAAAAAGAATCGGGGGCTTTAGCCCCTGCGGGAAATTCCCCAACGTACGTACGGAGAGAGAACAACCAATGGCACTGTTAGAAATTCAAGATCTGCACGCCTCGGTGGATGGTCACGAAATCCTCAAGGGCGTGAATTTGACGATCAATGCGGGCGAAGTGCATTCCATCATGGGCCCCAATGGCTCGGGGAAGAGCACGCTGGCCGCGGTGTTGGCGCGTCGCGACGCGTATGAGGTCACAAGCGGCCGCGTCCTGTTCAACGGCAAGGACCTGCTCGAAATGGATCCCGAAGAAGCCGCTTGCGAGGGCGTGTTTCTTGCCTTCCAGTATCCGGTGGAGATTCCCGGCATCGGCAACGCGTATTTCCTGCGCTCGGCCATGAACGCGATTCGCAAGTACCATGGCGAGGACGAGCTGGACGCCATGGATTTTTTGCCCCTCTACAAGGAGCGCATGAAGCTGCTCGAGATGGACGAGAAGTTCATGAACCGCTCCGTCAACGAGGGCTTCTCGGGCGGCGAAAAAAAGCGCAATGAAATTCTGCAGCTTTCCATGCTCGAGCCCAAGCTCGCCATTCTCGACGAGACGGATTCCGGCCTCGACATCGATGCGTTGCGCATTGTGGCGCAGGGCGTCAACGCCATGCGCAGCAAGGATCGCTCCTTCCTGGTGATCACGCACTACCAGCGCCTGCTCGACTACATCGCGACCGACTTTGTGCACGTGCTCGTGGATGGCAAGATCGAGCGCTCGGGCGGACCGGAACTGGCGCTGGAGCTCGAAGAGAAGGGCTACGGCCAGATTGAAGCCGATGCGCAACAGGCGCAGCCTGCATAGCAGCCGGAGGGAGCAGGGGCCTTCAGGCCCCTGAATCGAGCAAAGAAAATGAAATGGGGCTTTAGCCCCTACGGGGATTGGGTTGAGCGAATCAAGCAAGAAAGACGAGAAAGCAATGGCGACGACGACCTCACGGTTGGAAAAATATTTCGAAGCCTACGAAACGGTCCGCGCCGAAGGCCTGGAACGCGAGCCGGTGTGGCTACAGCAGTTGCGCGAAGACGGCTGGGCGCGTTTTAGCGCCAGGGGATTTCCCTCGACGCACGACGAAGATTGGCGTTTCACCAATCTCGCGGCGCTCGCAAAAACCTCCTTTCGCCGCGCTGTCAAAGGCGAATTCACGGCTTCGCCCGCGCAGCTTGAGACCTTTCGCGTGCCGGGCGCTGCCTGCCAGTTGGTTTTCGTGAATGGCCATTTCGCGCCCGAGCTTTCCGATCTCGGAAATCTTCCCGAGGGCCTGCTGGTGTGTTCGTTGGCCAAGGCCATTGACTGCGGCAGGGAAGGTTGCGCTCCCGAGGGCATCGAGCAGCATCTCGGCCGCTATGCCGACATGAGCCGCGACGTCTTTACCGCGCTCAATACGGCGCTGTGGGAAGATGGCGCGTACCTGCGCATCCACCGCGGCGTAGTGCTTGAGCAGCCCATCCATCTTTTGTATGTGTCGGCGGGCGTTGGTGCTGAAATCGCAACCCATCCGCGCACCCTGATCATCGCGGAAGACGCGAGCCAGGCTGCGATCGTCGAGGATTACGTCTCGCTCGGCAGCGAAGCTGCATTTTCGAATGCCGTCACCGAGCTCGCAGCCGGTCAGGATGCCGTCATCTCGCACTTCCTCATCGAGCGCGAGAATCTGGCCTCGTTCAACGTCTCCACGCTGCGCATCGAGCAGTCGCGCGGCGCCAATGTCGATTCGCACTCCATCTTGCTGGGCGGCGGACTGGTGCGCAACAACGTGCACCCCGTGCTCAACGGCGAAGGCGCGGAGTGCCTGATCAACGGCCTCTTCGTCGGCGCAGGACGCCAGCATATGGACAACTACATGCTGGTCGAGCACGCCCGGCCCCACTGCAATAGCCGCCAGTTCTACAACGGCATTCTCGCCGATCACGCGCGCGGCGTATTTCACGGCCGCATCGTGGTGCACAAGGACGCGCAGAAGACCGACGCCAAGCAGACCAATCGCAACCTGCTGCTCAGTGACAGCGCGCGCATCGACACCAAGCCGCAGCTCGAAATCTACGCCGACGATGTGAAGTGCACGCACGGCGCAACCATCGGCCAGATCGATGAGACGCAGCTCTTCTATCTGCGTGCGCGCGGCATTGCCGAGGCCAATGCGCGCAACCTGCTGCTCTACGCCTTCGCGGCCGAGTGCCTTGACCGCATGAAGGGTCCGGCGGCACGCGAGTTTGCAGGAAAGCTGATCCGCGAACGGCTGCAGGAGCTGGCCAGCGCCGTCACGGCCGCTGCGCCCGCTGCAACTGAAGATGAAGTAGCGCAGCACTGGGAGGAAGTGGGATGAGCATCGCGGTACATCAGACCAATTCTGGCTCGGCGGCGCTGGACATTGAGCGGATCAAGCACGACTTCCCCATCCTTGACCAAACGATCCACGGCAAAAGGCTGGTCTATCTCGATAGCGCGGCCACCTCGCAAAAGCCGCGCGCGGTCATCGACGCTATCGTGCGCTATTACGAGCACGACAATGCCAACATCCATCGCGGTGTGCACACGCTCAGCATGCGCGCCACTGAGGCACACGATACCGCGCGGCAAACCGTGCGGCGCTTCTTGAATGCCGCCGACACGCGCGAAATCATCTTCGTGCGCGGCGCTACTGAAGCCATCAATCTTGTCGCGCAAAGCTACGGCCGCACCCACGTCGGCTCCGGCGACGAAATCCTCATCACGGCCATGGAGCACCACTCCAACATCGTGCCGTGGCAGATTCTCTGTGAAGAAAAAGGCGCGCATCTCCGGGTTGCGCCCATCGACGATCGCGGCGAGCTTGAACTCGACAAATTTGCCGAGCTGATCGGCCCGCGCACCAAGCTCGTCGCCGTCACCCAGGTTTCGAACGCGCTGGGAACGGTCACTCCGCTGCGCGAAATGATCGAGCTGGCGCACCGCAAGGGCGTTCCCGTGCTGGTCGACGGCGCGCAGGCCGTGCCCCATTTGGCCGTCGATGTGCAGGCGCTCGATTGCGATTTCTACGTCTTTAGCGGTCACAAGGTCTACGCGCCCACAGGCATCGGCGTGCTTTATGGCAAGCGCTCGCTCCTCGAAGCCATGCCTCCCTATCAGGGCGGCGGCGACATGATCAGCTCCGTCACCTTCGAGAAGACCACGTACAACGATCTGCCCTACAAGTTTGAAGCCGGCACGCCCGACATTGCCGGCGCCATTGCCCTGGGGGCGGCCATCCAATATATCGGCAGGCTGGGCATCGACAAGATTGCGGCGCACGAGCACGACCTGCTCGCCTACGCCACGGCAAAAGTCGGCGCTCTGCCCGGCGTCCGTCTCATCGGAACCGCGCGCGAGCGTGCCGGCGTGCTGTCGTTCGTGATGGAGGGCGTGCATCCCCACGATCTGGGTACCATCCTCGATCGCGAGGGCATTGCCATTCGCACCGGCCACCACTGCGCGCAGCCGGTGATGGAGCGTTTCGGAATCCCCGCCACCGCGCGCGCCTCCTTTGCCGTGTACAACACGCGCCAGGATGTGGACGCGCTGGTGGAAGGTATGCGCAAGGCGCATGAGGTGTTTGCGTGACGTCAGAATTGGGCGAACTCTATCAGGAAGTGATTCTCGAGCACAGCAAGGCGCCGCGGAATTTTCGCCGCCCCGCGTCCGCGAATCACGAAGCCGAGGGATATAACCCCCTGTGCGGCGACCGCTGCACGGTCTATATCGATATGGATGGTGAGAAGATTAACGAGATCGGCTTCCAGGGCGCTGGTTGTGCCATCTCGCGCGCGTCAGCCTCGATGATGACGCAGATGGTGAAGGGCAAGACCAAGGCGGAAGCCGCGAAGCTCTTCGAACAGTTCCACAACCTGGTCACCGGCAAGGACGAGACAGCCCAAGCCGGCGATCTCGGCAAGATGGCCGTCTTCGGGGGCGTATCCAAGTTCCCCGCGCGCGTCAAGTGCGCCACGCTCGCATGGCACACACTGCAATCCGCCCTCGAAGACGAAAAAAAGCAGGAACCCGTCTCGACCGAGCAGTGACGCGGAAGCAGCGCCCTTCCGCTCCGGAGGAGCGGTCGAAAATAGCCCAGGGTGGAGTTCGCGTCAGCGAACGAGAACCCTGGGATTACGAACCCCGAACCGTTTCCGCCCCGGAGGGCCGGTCGAACTCTACGCACGAACGAAGAACCGCACAAAAATGACAGACCCTCAAAACCAACCCGCCGCCGAACCCTTCCGCGAGGAAATGATCTGGAAGCAGTTGAAGACCGTGCGCGATCCAGAGATCCCGGTCAACATCGTCGACTTGGGTCTGATTTACGCGGCTGCGTCCTTGCCCGCTGAAAGCGGCGGCAAGCGCATCGAGGTGCGCATGACCCTCACCGCTCCCGGCTGCAGTATGTCCGACGTGATCAAAGCCGAGGTCGAGCGCAAGCTCGCCGCTCTGCCCGAGGTGCGCGAGGTCAAAGTCGAAGTCGTCTTCGATCCGCCCTGGGACAAGAGCCGCATGTCCGAAGCGGCCAAACTGCACCTTGGTTTCGATTCCGATTTCGGCGCGCCTCAGCCAGTTCCCGGCTCCTTCAAAATCCTCCGCTAAACGGTCGCTTTATTGCGCTCTCCAATGAATCTCAAGCCCCATAAGTGCCCTGAAAGGGACGTTTGTCACAGGAATTGACTCGCACGTTAACTAGTTTAATTGCAAATAGATAGATCAATTCATGACGGGTGCAAACGGTGAGTCACTTGTCAACCCCCTTTCAACCTCTGTAGAACGGCCCGGTCGCAGAAAAGCTCGGTCTCGAATCCACCTGTGCTCTTTGCTAAAGGCGGAAGACAGGTCATTGAACGCACAACTTTGTGATCGATCTCACATGCAAGCACCAAGCAACCACAACAAGCAACACACTTCGGGAGGAATTACGCAGAAATGACACACTTAGCCAGTACTTGGAATCGCACCTTCCTCGCAATTGCTTTCGTACTCGGAATTGCCCTGTGCTGTTCTACCGCGATTGCGCAAAGCGGCGCCGGTTCCATCCAGGGCACCGTTACTGACTCCACCGGAGCCGTGATCCCCGGCGCTTCCATCCATGTCGTGAACCAGGGCACCAACATCGCCGTCGATACAAAATCGAATAACGTCGGCTTCTACCAGGTTCCTGATCTCTTCACGGCAACCTACGTGGTCACCATCACCGCGCCCGGCATGAAGACCTACAAACAGACCATCGAACTGCTGGTGGCGCAAAACGCAGTCATCAGCCCGGCCATGACGGCCGGCAACGTGACCCAGCAGGTGACGGTGAATGCCGACACGGTGCAATTGACCACCACCGACAACGGCACCATCGCGTCGACGCTGGAAAACCAACGCATCAACCAACTGCCGATGAACGGGCGCAACATTCTGCAATTGGCGGCTGAGACTACGCCTGGATTGGGCGTTTGCAACGAGGATTCGAACGGACAATGCGCCAACGGCCTGATGGGCTACGGCATGGAATACGTGGCCGACGGCGTCACCCTCGAAGGCCGCGAGTTCGGCGGCGGGCACGTCGGTCAAGCGCAGTTTCCCGATCCCGACTCCATCCAGGAAATGCGCGTGGAGACCACCGGCCTGAACGCGCAATACGCCACGCCGGCCACCGGCATCATCACCACCAAGTCCGGCACCAACAGCCTGCACGGTTCGCTCTTCTGGACACAGCGCAACAGCTACTGGGGCGCCGCCAAGCAGCGGCAGTCCGGCACTGTCAATTATTTCAACGGCACCTCAAGCGTCTCGAAGATTGTCGTGCCTCTTAACCGCGTCGAAGCGGGAGGCTCGGTCGGCGGTCCCATTGTTCTGCCCCATGTCTACCACGGGAAAGACAAGTCATTCTTCTTCTTCGCCTACGAGCGCTACTCGCTCGCCCAAATCGCCGGTGAAACCGTCACGGTGCCTTCAACCATGTGGCGCAACGGCGACTTCAGCACTATGCTCAACTCATCGGGCGCCCTGCAACAGCTCTACGACCCCAACACCACAAAATACAGCGGCGGCACCTGGACGCGGCAGACGTTCACCAGCGAGTTCACTGAAGGTCCTGGCGCTGGCCCCACCAATTGCAACGGCGACACTAACTGCATCCCGGCCACCCGCGAGTCTCCCACCGCGCAGGTCGTGAATGCCATCTCGCCTCTTCCCGGCACCACATATTCCACCGTCAATCCGCTGGTGGGAACCAACCTGGCCGGAACCGACCCCACCGAATTGCGCGCTCCCACCTACACCTTCCGCCTCGATCACGAGTTCAACGAAAACAACCGCGCCTACCTGCGCTTCACCATGACGCCGGAAACGCAGACCGTGCTCCGCAACCAGCCCAGCAACCAGCCGGCCACCATCGCCGCCACGGTCAATGGCGTCAATTACCCGGCCAACGCCAGCGGCGACACCTTCTACCAGTACTTCATGCTTCCCGTCTCCCTCGGATACACGCACGTCTTCTCGCCCACGTTCTACTCGGAAACCGTTGCCAGCCAGCAGTGGTTCCAGGAGCAGAACAACGCAGGCGGAACGCCGGGCGCCAATTTCGAGTCCGAGATGGGACTCCCCAACAACTTTGGCGAGCCCGGTTTCCCGTACTTCGAAAATATCGTCTTTCCGGTCGACGGAACGCAGTTCATCTACGGCGTTACCCAGATCATCGACAACCTCGACGAAAACCTTGTCAAGACCATGGGCAAGCACCAGCTCCTCTTCGGCGGCCGTTACCGTCATGAGCGCTTCGGCTCCCGGCCCGACGAAGCCCAGGACAACATCCAGTTCAACGGCTACGGCACGGCGTTGCTCAACTCCTCAAGCAACCAAAGCGCCTACTCGAGCGTCACCAACACGGGACAACTCAACGCCGATTTCTTCATCGGCGCGCCGCAGATCTATTCCGTGAACAAGCAGGCTTCGTACCAGCACATGCATGACATGGAGTTCGACGCCTACATCCAGGACAACTACCGCGTGGCCCATAACGTGACCCTCAACCTGGGCCTCCGCTATGAAGCCCATCCGGCCATGTGGGAGAAATACGGCCTGATGACCAGCTTCGACCTCAAGAACGACGCCATGGTCCTGGGCGCTCCCATCGCGACCCTGATCGCGGAAGGATTCACCACCCAGGCGGCCATCACCAACATGGAGTTCGACGGCGCCAAGTTCGAAACCGCCTCGCAAGCCGGATTGCCCAACAAGCTCATCAACGACAACAATCTTGTCGTCCTGCCGCGCGTCGGCGTGGCCTGGCAGCCGTTTGGTCATTGGGGAACGGTTCTGCGCGGCGGCTATGGAATCTATGCCTTCCCGGTTCCGTTCCGCAGCTCCGTCAAGAACGTTGCCGGCAACTCTCCCTTCCAGATCAACTACCAAATACAGTTCAACTCTGCCGCCCAATCGCCCGATTGCATCTCGAGCTACGAATTGCGTGCGGTGCAGAGCACGGCGTCGGGCGTTTCAACATTTCCACAGAACTGCAGCCCCAGTAACGCAGTGGGCACCATGCCGGTCATGGGCGTCAACTCCAGCAACGCGGTCAACAGCGGCACCACCACCTCCATCCTGCCGGGCTTCGGCAACTTTGCCGTAGATCCCGACTACCCGGTCGATCGCGCCACCAACATCAACTTCACCATCGAGCAACCCACAAAGTGGAACTCGGCCATCCGCATCAGCTATGTGTTTTCCCACGGCAGCCGCCTCGACCAGTACTACAACTACAACAATCACCCCTCCAACTTTGTGTGGGAGATGCAGAACGGCACGAATGCGGTGCCCAGCGGCGGGTCTTCGGTCATCGGAACTTCGGCGGCCAACACCTATTCCAGCACCGCCACCGGTCCCTACGATCAGACCGCGTGGGGCGGCAACAATATGAGCCAGAAGAGCGGCTGGTCCAACGACAACCAGTTGCAAGCCAGTTACCAGAAGCTCTATCACCACGGCATCGCCTGGCAGGTCATGTTCGATTGGCAGAAGAACCTGCGCGACGGCGGAGACTGGAGCCGCTCCAACCAGGTAAATCCCTACGAGAACTATCTGGTCAACTCTGCGGCTAACACCACCTTCGGCTATCCGATTTGCACGACCACGTGCACCTCGGCTGCCAAAGGTGCTCCGGACACAGTAGCTGGTACGCCGGTTGCCATGGCGCTGCCGCCGCCGCCGCCCACAGGCACTCCCAGTTGGGCCTACTACCATGCGCTGGACAGGTTCGAGAACTACGGAACCGTGGAAACGTCATTTCCGAAGAAGGAACTGCAGTACACCTACATCGTTGACCTGCCCTTTGGCCGCGGCAAGAAATTCTTCGGGAATGCCAATCGCCTTGTCGATGAGGCGATCGGTGGTTACCAGATTGCCGGCGACGCCAATCTCTACTCCACCGATTTTGCGGTCACCGCAACCAACTGGGGGCCGACGGCTTCCAATGGACCGTCCGGCAACTCCGTTCACGTTTACAAACATAAGTATCCGATCACCGATTGCCGCACCGGCAAGTGCTACACCAACTACCTCTGGTGGAATGGATACATTGCGCCCGCGACGATCTCAACCAATACCTGCGGTGCGGGCATCACGGCAACCACCACCGTGCCATCGAACTATGTGCCCTACCAGACGCCGATGGATACGTCTTGCTCTGCTCCCTCCGGAGGCAAAGCGGTCACCGACCAATACTATGGCAGCAACGAGGTCGGCATCATCCAACCGGGCGCTTCGCAGGCGACAGCAACGTCGATCGGCTACCAGCCCAGCCCCAACACATCCAGCAGCGGCAGTTGGTCGGGCGCCAACCCGTTCTCGAAGACCGTCCTCGATGGACCGTTCAACATGGTCAACGACGCCTCGTTGTTCAAGGTCTTTCCCATCAGGGAGCAGGTCAACCTCCGCTTCAACATGGACATCTTCAATCTGTTCAATAACCAGGGATCTGTGGGCCCCAGTGGAAGCGACGGTACGCAGAACCTCTCAACCACTTCAAACAACTCCGCTCGCCAGGTTCAATTCTCGCTGCGGCTCAACTTCTAGCGGGTGCTGGTGTGTAGCCTCGCAGGACTCCGTTCGCCGGTTAAAACCGACTCCGATGCAAGGGCCTCCACGCATCGGAGAAACCGGAGAACGGGGCCCCGCAAGGGAGGAATTCAACTGCCGGGCGAGCCGGGCATCGGCCTCCGCAATAGATATCTGGCCGGTTGAAGATAAAACTTGCCGTGCCCCATCCTTTCGCCCGGTTCTTGGGCAAAAGGTTGGGACTGCACCAACTCCACTGGCGCGAATTCACGCGGTCAAAGACCTGGGGAATTCAGGCTCCGCTCATCGCCGGCGAGCCAAACAACACGGGCTTGACGGAACTAAGGCTCCGGTCCCAGCCCGCACCAGGGGACGCTTTTACCAAAATGCGGTTGCTAAGGCTCTAAGGCACGGGATAGAAAACCAATGCCGCACTCATTCCATTTTTCGCGTCGGCACTTTTTAAAGTCGATGGCCGCAGTCGCGGCAGCCTCGCAAAGCAGATTGGCGCTGCCGGCATCCCTCGTGCGCCCGGTACTCGCCAACGCCGAGGCTTGCTCGGCCTCCCAGTGTCTCGACACCGGGTGGGAGTATTATCGCGGCGCGCTCGACGGGCCCTGGGAGGTCTGGCGCGGCGACGAGATTGCGGTCTGGGAAAAAGTCTCGCTACCCCACTGCTTCAACGATTACGACGCCTGCGATCCCGATACGCCGTACTATCGCGGTCACGGGTGGTATCGCACCCACTTGGGCCTGGCCAACCCCATCAAGGACGGCCGCACGCTGCTTTACTTCGAAGGCGCCGGGCAATCTTCGCTTGTCTATATTGGCGGCAAAATGGTCGGCTCGCACGTGGGTGGATACGACGAATTCGTGTTCGACATTACCGACGCCGTTGCCGCGGCGCCTGCAAGCAAGAGTGGCATTCCCCTCGCCGTTCTTTGCGACAACTCGGAAGATCTTGAGCGGCCTCCCTCCGACCTGAGCGACTTCAGTCTTTATGGTGGCCTCTACCGTCACGTCCATCTGGCCTATGTGCCCGCAGTCTCTCTTGAAGCCGTCCACATCGCGCCATCTTTTGTCCCCGGTTCCGCAGCCACGGTCAAGGTAACGGCCCGCCTCTATAACCCCGCGAAATTTTCCGGCAGCGCCGCGCTCACCGTGGAAATTGCCGATGCCTCCGGCAAAACCATCGCGCACATCGAAAAATCGCTGCCCGCATGGGACGCTGAAGCAGAAATTGCGTCCACCAGCATTGCCTCGCCTGCGCTCTGGTCGCCCGCGCATCCCAATCTCTACACTTGCAGCGTCACGCTCACCACTCCCTACGGCAAAAGCGTCGTGAAGGACAGGTTCGGCATCCGTCACACGGAGTTTGTGGACCACGGACCCTTCAAGCTGAATGGCGAGCGCTTGCTGCTGCGCGGCACGCAACGTCACATGGACCACGCCGGCTTCGCAGCCGCCGAGCCCGACGCACTCATCCGCACCGAAATGGAACTGGTCAAGGCCATGGGCGCCAACTTCATCCGCCTCGGCCATTATCAGCAGGCGAAACTGGTACTCGATCTTTGCGACGAGCTCGGCCTGCTGGTTTGGGAAGAAGCGCCGTGGTGCCGTTCCGGCGTGGGCGACGAAAAATGGAAGAACCAGACGCGCCTCATGCTCGCCAACATGATCGACCAGCACTTCAACCATCCCAGTGTGCTCATGTGGGGCCTGGGTAACGAAGATGACTGGCCCGGCGAGTATCCGGCCCTCGACCGGGCGGCCATTCGCGGCTTCATGCAGGAGATGGACGACCTTGCCCACGAGATGGACCCGTCGCGCTTCACATCGCTCCGCCGTTGCGACTTCGCGCGCGACATTCCCGATGTCTACTCGCCGTCCATCTGGGCCGGCTGGTACAGCGGCGTCTACACCGAATATCAAGACGCCCTCGAAAAGGAGCGCGCGCTAGTCAAGCGCTTCGTGCACATCGAGTGGGGCGCCGACAGCCATGCGCGCCGCCACGCTGAAATGCCCGGCGAGGGGCTTTCCAAAATCCCGCCCGATGGGGACACTGCGGAAAACGGCCTCGATTACCTGCCCTCTGGCGGAGGACCCCGCGTCTCACGCGACGGCGACTGGTCTGAAACCTACGCCTGCGACCTCTTCGATTGGTATCTGAAGGTGCAGGAAACGCTGCCTTGGCTCAGCGGATCGGCGCAATGGGCCTTCAAGGATTTCACCACGCCCTTGCGTGTCGAGAATCCCGTGCCGCGCGTGAACCAGAAGGGCGTCATCGAGCGCGACATGACGAAGAAGGAAGGCTACTACGTCTTCCAGTCCTACTGGACCCAACAGCCCATGGCGCACATCTACGGCCACACCTGGCCGGTGCGCTGGGGCGCGGAGGGCCAGGCGCGCATGGTGAAGGTCTATTCCAACTGCCCCACCGCCGAGCTCTTCGTTAATGGCGCATCCGCCGGTACGCGGCAGCGCAACAGCCAGGATTTTCCTGCGGCCGGCCTGCACTGGATGGTGAAATTCGCTCCCGGCAGAAACCGTCTCCGCGTCGTCGCCGGCAAGAGTGGCGTCACGGTCAGCGATGAGATCGAGTTCGAGTACCAGACCGCGAGTTGGGGCAAGCCGGCACGTTTTGCCCTGGCCCAGATGGCCCGCGACAAAGGCGTTGTCACCATTGAAGCCACGGCCTTCGATGCCAAAGGTGTGCTCTGTCTCGACGCCAAAAACGTCGTGCGTTTTTCCCTCGCCGGCGGCGGATCCCTGATTGACAATCAGGGCACGTCCACCGGCTCGCGCGTCGTGCAGCTCTACAACGGCCGCGCGCAAATCTCCATTCGCTGCAATGGCGGCGCATGCACCGCCGGCGTCACCAGCGAAGGCATTGCGCCCGCGTTTGTAACCGTTTCCGGCTGAAGCGCCGTTGCGCGCCGCCGGACGGCATATCTTTCATCGTGCCATCCGCAAAAAACCGCGTGCCGTCCTTACGCGAGTTCGCCGCACGGACCCAGGAGGTCAGGTTTATCTTATGCATGCATTGTCCAGTTCGAAAACCTGCGCAGCTCTTCTTTCGTTGATCTTCGCGCCAGCTCTCCCCGCAGCCGCCCAGAATCACGCGCCGCAACATACCAACCCTGCCACGCCCCGCGTCTTTCTCTTGGACGCGCGCGAGTTGGTAGCTCTTCGTTCCGCCGATGCCGAGGATCCGCGCCGGCAGGAGGTCGTTCAAGCCGTCGTAACCGCAGCGGACCACGCCATGACCGAGGGCCCGTTCTCGGTGATGGATAAACCGGTTGTGCCGCCCAGCGGCGATAAGCACGATTACATGAGCCGCGCCACCTACTGGTGGCCCGATCCCTCCAAGCTCGATGGCCTGCCCTACATCCGGCACGATGGCCAGACCAATCCCGAGAACCGCAAAATCACCGACCACGAAGAGCTCGGCCACATGACCGAAGCGGCGCGCGCCCTTGCGCTGGCTTGGTATTTCACCGGCAAAGCAGGCTACGCCAACCGCGCCACGCTGCTTCTGCGCACGTGGTTTCTCGATCCTGCGATGAAGATGAACCCCAACCTCGAATTCGCCCAAGCCATTCTCGGCGTCAACACTGGTCGCGGCATCGGTATCATTGACACGCGCCCCTTGGTCGACGCCGTCGATGCCGCCGGATTGCTTGCCGGTTCAACCGCATGGACCGCGGCCGACGACAAGGGCCTTCATGATTGGTTCGGGCAATATTTGCACTGGATGCGCACCAGCAAAAACGGACTGGATGAAGACGCGGCCAAGAACAATCACGGCAATTGGTACGACGTGCAGGTCGCCGACATGGCGCTCTTCCTCGGCGATCGCACGCTGGCCGTTGACACGCTGCAGCGCGTCAAGACCCGCCGCATCGCAGTCGAGATCGAGCCCGACGGGCGTCAGCCGCTAGAGTTGGAGCGCACCAACGCCTGGGGCTACAGCAACTTCAGTCTTGAGGCGCTTACGGAACTTGCCACGCTTGGCGATGAAGTGGGCGTCGATCTTTGGAACTTCAAAACCTCTGACGGCCGCTCCATTCGTGCCGCCGTCGATTTCCTCGCGCCCTACGCGGCCGGCGAAAGGAAATGGGACTATCAGCAGATCGGCGGCTTCCACGCCGGCGCCATGGCGCCCACGCTCTGGCGCGCGGCCCAAGCCTACCACGATCCCAAATATGCAGCACTGGCGCGGCAGATTGGCTCAGACAGAGACGACGTCGAGACCCTCTTGCTGCGCGATGCGTTACCGGCTGCGCATTAGGATTTTTCTTCGTCGGGCGGCGCTTCGGCCAGCCGCTCCAGCTGATTGCGCCAGTCCAGCGACTCCACAAAAGCCCTCGACTCGCGCCAGCCGGGCTCCACAATCACGTACAACTCCAGGTACACCTGTGTCCCCAGTAGCGACTCGATCTTGCGCCGCGCGCTGGTCCCGATCGCTGTCAGTTTCGATCCGCCCTTGCCGATCAAAATCGCCTTCTGCCCCGTGCGCTCGCAGTAAATCGCGGCATTGATCCGCGTCAGCGGCTTCTTGCCCGGCCTCGGCTGCCCCTCCGGCTCTTCAAAGCGCTCAATCACCACGGCCGACGCGTAAGGAACCTCCTCGCCGGTCTCGATCAAGATACTTTCTCTGATCAATTCCGCCACCATAAAGCGCACTGGCTGATCGGTGTACTGGTCTTTGGGAAAGTAGCGCTCGCCCGCCGGCAGCACATCGACGATCTTGCGGATCAGCACGTCCAGTCCATCGTTTTTGCGCGCGCTCACCGGGATTACCTGGGCAAAGTTATGTTGTTTCATGAGCGATTCAATTAGCGGCAGCAGCTCATCCTTGCGCACCAGGTCGATTTTGGTCAGCACCAGGAACGCCGGGCAATCGAGCTTGCGGATCAGCGAGAAAAGAAAATCGTCTTCATTCGCAGCGTCGAAGCCTCGGGGTGCCCCCGGTCCCTCACCTTTGGGGGCCGAGGAGCGATCTTCGCTCAGCCGGACCCTCCGCGTCACATCCATCAGCACCAGTACCAGGTCGCGCGACTCCAAGGCATCGTGCACTTCCTGTAGCATGCGCCGGTCGAGTTGCGAGGCAGGCTTGTGCACGCCTGGCGTATCCACGAAAACGATCTGTGCCGCCGGATGAACCTTCTTGCGCGCCGGCACTTCCAGCACCCCAATGATGCGGTTGCGCGTGGTCTGCGGCTTGGCCGTGACAATGGCCACCTTCTCGCCCGTAAGGGCGTTCAGCAGGGTGCTTTTCCCCACATTGGGCCGGCCGAGGATGGCAACAAATCCAGATTTCACGCGCGATGCTCCATTCCTCATTATCGCGGATGGAGCGCTGTAGCGCGGCAGCGGGCGCTAAAACACACTACACCCGTGCCCCATCCATTACCGCGCATTTGCGGAAATGGGTGGGAAAGCATGGCCCGACCTCGGCCAGCAGATGCAGGCTTCAGTCTTCTTTCGGAAACGGCAGCCGCGCCACCGGCGGAAACAGCCGCACCCGCTCGACGCGCCGCCCGGTCGACGCCACAATTTCCACGCGCAGTCCCAGTGGCTCCAGCAACACCGTTTCGCCGGCCTTGGGAATGCGCCCCGCAATCTCGCTCACCAGTCCGCCCAGTGTCGTCGCTTCATAGTTCTGGCCCAGCTCCACCGTTTCGCCCAGCAGGTCGCCCAGTTGATCGGCGGGAAAACTTCCCGGAACGAGCCATGAACCCGAGGGCTCGCGTTGCGGCTCTTCGATCTGCGTATCGGTCTCGTGCTCGTCGCGGATGTTGCCAACAATCTGCTCCAGCAAATCCTCGATGGTCACGAGGCCGGCCACGGCGCCGTACTCGTCAATCACAATCCGCATGTGCTGCTTTTCACGCTGCATCTCGCGCAGCAATTCGTAGCCGCGCTTGGTCTCGGGCACGAACTCAGCAGGGCGCAGCATGGTGGCCACGGTGCGCGTTCGTGCCGCCTCATCGGTGATCTGTAGCAAATCGTGCGCAAACGCCAGCCCTTTGATGTTGTCGAGCGAGCCGGAGTAGACCGGAACGCGCGAGTAGTTGTGCTGCTTCAGCAGTTCCAGGAAGCTTTCCAGCGTGATCGACTCCGAGACGGCGAAAATCTCGGGCCGCGGCGTCATCACCTCACGCACCAGCATGTCGCCAAACTCCACCGCCGAACGCACCAGCTCACGGTCGCTCTGTTCCAGGATTCCCTCTTCCTCGCCCGCTTCGATCAGCGCTTCCACGTCGGGTGCGGGCTCCTCGGGATTGGCCGGCGCCTCCGCCAGTTCCGCCACGGAAAAGAAGAAACGGATGAAGACCGTAACCGGCGTCGCCATCCACAGCAGCAAACAGATGGGCCAAAGCAACCGTGCCGCCCACAGTCCGCGCGTGCGGTTGAAGAGCAGCGACGGAATCAGCTGGTTGCAGAAGATGACCACCAACACCACACCGAGAACCGCTTGCGCAATCTCTTCCGGGCTCGCCTCGCCAAATTGCGCAGCGTGGCCAAAAAGAATCGACCCAAATTCGAGCGCGATGAGGCCCAGCGAAAGCTGCACCAGGACCGCCGCGCACAACGCCGCATGCTCGCGGCTCAGGCCGAGATGCGGCTCGATCCGCTCCTCCCACGCGTCCAGATTTTCCTCGACCTCGCGGCTCAGAATCTTGCCGAACTCGGAGTAGACGCGGCTGATGTATGAGGCCAGCGTGGCCACTACCGCGAGCACGGCAACGAAGAGGATCTGGAGCGGCGTCATGGCTGCCGTCTCCGCGTGGCGCGCGATCCTATACGTTTCGTCGCCCCATCCTTTCGCCGGCTCTTTGGCGAAAGGGTGGGAGAGGCCGCGCGCTCAATCAACCCCAACGGCAGCCCCAGCCGCGCGCGCAAACTCCGCTCGCGGCGCCGCATCTCGCCCGCATCGGTTTCATGGTCGTAACCGGCCAGGTGCAGCAGCCCGTGCAGCATCAGCACTTTCATCTCGATGGCCAGCGAGTGCCCCTGCTCGACGGACTGCCGAATCGCCGTCTCCACGCTGATCGCTACGTCCCCTGCAATGTTTTCCGTACCCCGAAGGACATGCGCGGAGGGGAAAGACAGCACATCGGTCGCCTTGTTCTTGCCGCGGAAGTGCCGGTTCAGGTCGCGCATCGTCGCGTCGCCGGTCACGAGCACCGTCACTTGTCCGCGCAGCTGCACCGCGGCCTGTGCCCGCGTTAGAAATTGCGCCAGGGTTCGCGTGGAGGGCAGCCGGAGCGGCTTCGGGGGCGATTTTCGACTTGGGGCCGCAGCAGACCCAGCAGAAGGCTTCGCCGAAACCGTGTTCAGCGCATCCGCCGCTCGGGAAAGGTCCAGTTCTGGGTCGATGAGGATCATCGTGCGCGGGGCCGCGACTCCTGCATGCGCGGCTTCGGGTCTGCTACCCCCGTTTCTTGTTTCGATGATACGCGAAACGTGCGTGCCGGCAGGCGTGTTTTGCTTCGCCCTGTCACTGACGCGCCGGCGCTCCGGGAGTAGAATCCCCTGCCGAAGGGAGTTACCATGCGCAAGACCCTTTTATCTGCATTGTTTCTGCTGACCATGGCGGCGGGCGGCCAGGGAGCGGCCGACCCCTTTGACGGCGTATGGAATACGACGGTGACCTGCGAGGCCAAGGGCAGCGCCCAGGGGTATACCTGGCGCTTCACCAGCACCATTGCCAACAACAACCTGCACGGCGAGCGCGGGGACGCGGGGCAGCCCGGCTACCTGGCGCTCGATGGAAAGATCAATCGCGATGGCAGCGCCAAGCTGACGGCTTCCGGCCTGGTCGCCTCGACGCAGTACGCGCACGGCCCGCTCGTGAGTGCGGGCGAGCAGTACAGTTACGAAGTGAAGTCGCATTTCACCGCCACCGAGGGCGAGGGCGACCGCAGCACGGGACTGGGCATCTACGGCCGCCCCTGCCACTACGTCTTCAGCAAGCAGACCGCGCCCGCCAAGCCGTAGCAGCCCAAAGACAGCAAAGGCTGGGATCGCGCTCCTGCGACCCCAGCCCTGCCTTTCCTATTGGCTGTTGGCCACTCCCCATTTGCTGCTTTACTGCGGCTTGGCTGTCTGCTTCGCCTGCCCATCCTGCCGGTCGTCTCTCTCCGTGACGCCCACCGGGATCGAGCCCTCCAGCGGCAGCTCCTGTTGCTGCGGCTTGGCGCTCTCGTACGCGCGCACAATGCGCTGCACCAGCGGATGGCGGACCACGTCTCCCTCTTCGAAATGGCAAAACGCCACGCCCTCCACGCCGCCCAGAATATTGATCGCGTCCAGCAATCCCGATTTGCGCGGGTTGGGCAGATCGATCTGCGTGATGTCGCCCGTGATCACGGCCTTCGAATTGTTGCCCATGCGCGTCAGGAACATCTTCATCTGCTCGATGGTCGTGTTCTGCGCCTCGTCGAGAATGATGAACGCGTCGTTGAGCGTGCGGCCGCGCATAAAGGCCAGCGGAGCCACCTCAATCACGTTGCGCTCCAGCATCTTGTCCACCTTTTCAACGTCGATCATGTCGAAGAGCGCGTCGTAAAGTGGCCGCAGATAGGGATCGATCTTTTCCTGCAGTGTGCCCGGTAAAAAGCCCAGCCGCTCGCCGGCTTCCACCGCGGGGCGCACCAATACAATCCGGCTGATGCGTTTGGCGTTGATGGCGGCCACGGCCATTGCCACGGCCAGATAGGTTTTGCCGGTTCCGGCCGGCCCCACGCCGAACACCATATCGTTCTTCTCGATGGCCTCCACGTAGCGGCTCTGGTTGAGCGAGCGCGGCTGCACCGTGCGCTTGATCCCGGCTGACCGCTGCTTGCCGGATTCGGCCACTGTGCGCAACGTCGCCGCAGGATCCGCCACCACCAGGCGCAGCATGCCGTTCAATTCACCGTTGTGGGGATTGATGCCCTGGCGGCGCAACGCCTCAAAGTCTTCGAAAATCCGCCGCACGCGGACCACGCTTTCTTCCGGTCCCTGCAAGTGCACGGCGTCGGAGCGAAGATCGATGCGAACACCGAGCGAGTCTTCCATCAGCTTTAGGTTTTCATCGCGGGTCCCGAACAGGGGCTCAAGGTTGGGCGTGATCTCCAAAGCGATCTTCAAAGGGTCAATGTCCTCCGGGACAGCGAATTGTATTCAGGGTGGGTGGGCAGCACACCGCGGAAACGCAAGCGCCCCCCGGGCGCTTGCAGGCAAACGGCTGATTTTGAAAGGAGTCGAAGAGCGCAGGGCACAACCGGGTCCATAGCCTGGGCTGTCCTGCAGGGCCGCGGATTGAGGTTGAGTACCAAATCCAGTATTGCGAGAGTAGCGCGAGCCGCGCTGCGCGTCAACCGTTGCTCCATTAGTTTTGATGCAGCAGTTGCCGAGGGAGATACGGGGCCGGGCCGCGAAAGGCGCATCGGCGTCAGGCTGGGCGGGGCCGACGGGGGCCCCGCTCCGGTACACTGCTCTCAATCTTCTTATGTCCCCCTTGAGGAACCCCGCGGATGTCCCTTCTCTATATCGTGGTTCTGGTCGCGATCGCCGCTGCACTGCTGGCGGTGGCCGTCCATCGCGGCCTGCTCGTGAAAACCAAGGCCGACTACCTCGTCGCCGGCCGCTCGCTTCCTGCCATCGTTCTCATCCTCACCCTGCTCACCTCGTGGATCGGCGCAGGCTCGCTCTTTGCCGGGGCCGAAAATGCCTACAAGAACGGATTCGCCGCGCTCTGGCTGCCGGCTGGCGGCTGGCTGGGCCTGCTGCTCATCTACTTTATTGCGCCGCGTGCGCGCAAATTCGCGCAGTTCACTCTGCCCGACCTGCTCGAAGCCCGATACAACCAGACCGCCCGCGTGCTCGGCACCATCGCCATCCTTTTCGCCTACGTGGCCATCACCAGCTATCAGTTCAAGGGCGGCGGCAATGTGCTGCACCTCATTTTCCCTGACTCGTTAACGCCGGAGCAGGGCACCTGGATCATCGCCATCTTCGTCATCGTCACCACAGCCATGGCCGGCATGTCGTCGGTCGCCTATATGGATGTAGCCATCGGCTCGCTGGTCACCGTCATCTGCATCGTCGCCACGCCCATGCTGTTGGCCAAAGCCGGCGGCTGGAGCGGTCTGCACGCGGCGTTGCCTGCCACGCATTTTGAAGTGCTGGGCAATTTGACGCTGGTAAAGGCGTTTGAGTTTATGGTGCCGACCATGTTGCTGATGCTCGGCAACCAGGTCATGTACCAGAAGTTCTTTTCCGCCAAATCCGAGCGCGATGCGCGCATCTCCGTCGTCGGCTGGATTCTGGGCACCGTGGTGCTTGAAACGCTGATCGTCGCCATCGCCGTCATCGGCTCTGCGCTCTACAAGACAGGCGAAGCCGCCGCGCAGCCCTACGAAATCATCCCGTACACGGCACGCCACGGACTGCCCGCCCTCATGGGCGCGTTGCTGCTCGGCGCAGTCTTTGCCAAGGTCATCTCCACGGCCTCGAATTACCTGTTCTCGCCGGCCAGCAACCTTATTGAAGACGTCTTTGTGCGCTACATCGCGCCGGGCGCGTCGAACAAGCACACCCTCATCGTCTCCCGACTCGCCGTGGTGCTGCTAGGCTCCTGGGCGCTCTATCAGGCCCTCTACGCGCCCAGCATCCTCGCCAAAATGCTCTACGCCTACACCATTTATTCGGCCGCGGTTACGCCGGTGGTGCTGGCCGCGTTCTACTCCAAACGCGCCACGGCCTGGGGCGCAGTCGCCGCCATCGCCACCGGAACCGTCGTCACCCTCGCCTGGGACGCGCCCGCCGTCAAGCTGTTCCTGCATCTCCCGTCGCTTCTCGCCGACCGCGATGCCATCTTCCCGGCGCTCTTTGCCGCCGTCGCTGCGCTCATCCTCGTCAGCGCCTTCACGCCGAAACCGACGGCCGCGCAACTGGAGAAGCTCGCCGATTGACCGCATAGTTGCCCATCCTTTCGGCAGTTTTATCGCCGAAAGGGTGGGAGAGCATGCGAAAAAACTTGCTCCGCCCGATCAAACCAGCCTTACACTGTCGTTGATCCCCCGTAGACCGCCATGCCAGTGGCTCAACTCACCCTCGAGATTCGCATCGAGCACGCCCAGTCGCTCAAGGACCGCCGCCAGGTGGTGCGCTCCCTCAAGGATCAGTTGCGCCAGGGCTTCAACGTCTCCGTGGCCGAGCTTGACGAGGCCGTCACCTGGCAATCGGCCACCATCGGCGTCGCCGCCATCTCGCGCTCCCGCGACTACCTGCACGGCCTCATGGAAGAAACCGAGCGCGCCGCCCGCCGCATGATCACCGAGCTCGGCGCCGAACTGGCCGACTCCTTTTGGGAATATATCGAGAGCTGAGAGCCGCGCCCGGGCGCAAAAACCCCGCAATCCGCCATGCTACCCTGAATCTTTGAGTTCGGCCTTTACCGCGCATTTTTGCCGTGCGCCGGGGTGGCCTGAACGGGGTACTCGCTTGCAACCCGCTGCGTTCGTCATCGCCGTCTTCGAGTTTGTCCTGCTGCTTTTCTCGCTCAGTTTTCACGAGTGCGCCCACGCCTGGATGGCCTCGCGCCTGGGCGACCAGACGGCTCGCCTGCAAGGGCGTATCACGCTCAATCCCATGTACCACATCGATCCCATCGGAACCCTGCTCATTCCGGCACTGGCGATCTTCGGTCCGTTGATCGGATTCAGCTTCTTCAGCGGGTTCCTCATCGGCTGGGCCAAGCCCACGCAGGTCATCACGCGCAACTTCAAAAAAATCAAGCGCGACGACAATCTCGTGACGCTGGCCGGCCCACTCTCGAATCTCTTGTTGGTCGCAGTCGCATTCACCATTCTGGCGGTTGTGTGCATCGCCGTGCCCGGCGGCCGAACGCTGGTGCATGAGAATCTAGGCGGAGTGCTGGCCTTCCAGGGCGGGTTGCAACCTCTGGTATTGCTTGCTTTGCTGGCCATAGAAGTCAACCTATGCCTTTTCTTCTTCAACCTGCTGCCCATCCCTCCGCTCGATGGCAGCCGCGTTCTGCGTAACATGCTGCCCTACGGTGCCGTGCGCTTCTATGATGGGATCAACATCTGGATCAGCTACATATTGATGTTTCTGGTGGGCGGTTTTATTCTCAGGCTCTTGCTGGGGCCGTCGCTCGGACTCATCTTTTCCGCGCTAGGGAGCATCTAGGGCCCGCCTTCGCCGTCCCCCTCCCGCTACAATGAAATGAGCGTTTTATCCGGTTTTTTCATTGCCATGCACGCGGCCTTTATGCAAGCCGCCAGGAATTCGAATCGCAATCATGTCTGAACTTCCCAATCTTCCGCCAAGGCCGCGCGTTTTAAGCGGCATGAGACCCACGGGAAAGCTGCACCTGGGCAACTACATGGGCGCACTCGCCAACTGGGTCAAGCTGCAAGACCAGTACGACTGCTACTTCTTCATCGCCGACTGGCACGCCCTCACCACCGACTACGCCGACACCTCGCAAATCGCATCCAACACCGTCGGGGTCCTGCTCGACTATCTCGCCGCTGGGCTTGATCCCGAGAAAAGCGTTCTTTTTCTGCAGAGCCGTGTGCTCCAGCACGCCGAGTTGGCCCTCCTTCTCGGCATGAGCACTCCGCTCGGCTGGCTCGAGCGCGTGCCCAGCTACAAAGAGATGCAGGAGAACCTCACCAGCCGCGACCTCACCACCTACGGTTTCCTTGGCTACCCGGTGCTGATGGCCGCGGACATTTTGCTCTATCAACCCGATTTCGTGCCCGTAGGCCAGGACCAGCAGGCGCACGTCGAGCTCACGCGCGAGATCGCCCGGCGATTCAACCAGTTCTACAGCCTGAACGGCCGCGAAGTTCTCCCCGAGCCCAAGGTTCTGCTCACGCCCTCGCCCAAGCTCCCCGGTACCGACGGCCGCAAAATGTCCAAGAGCTACGGCAACACCATCCTCTTGAGCGACCCGGAGCCGGTGGTGCGCCAGAAACTCAAAACCATGGTCACCGATCCCGCGCGCATTCGCCGCACCGATCCCGGCGATCCCGACAAGTGCCCGGTGGGCGACCTGCACAAAGTCTTCTCCACGCCGGAGACCATGGCCAAGGTCTACGAAGGCTGCCGCTCGGCGGGCATCGGCTGTATCGAGTGCAAAGGCTGGGCGGCCGACTCACTCCTGAAAGTGTTGCAACCCATTCAGGAGCGGCGCGCCGCCATTACGGAGCCGCAGGCCATTGAAATTTTGAATGCAGGCTCGCAGCGCGCCGCGGTACGCGCCGAGCAAACCATGGTGGAGGTGCACGAGGCCATGAGGATGACTTTGACCACCGTGAAAGCCCGAGCCGAGCACGCGGAGTAAGGGCCACCTCGAAAGTTCCGCGGAAAGCATCGCGGCGCAGGCGGCCGGGAAAGTAAGAATGATGGAACAATCAGTCCCGTGGTGGCGCAGGGTGCTCACCGTTGCTTTCGACGGGATCCGCTCGGGATTCGGATTGTTCCGGCGCAATGGAAAAGCCGCCGCCGGCCCGGAGGCAGATGCACAGGCCGGCGCCGCAGCTCAGGGCCCCGAAGTACAAAAAGAAGAGAGTCAAGTGAAGCCATCTTCCCCCCATTCCGATCCACCCCCAGCCAAAGAGCCCATTGCGGCCAAAGAGGTCGTTGCGGCCAAAGAAGAGCAGTCCGCCCAGGTCGCAGTACCCGTCGCGCAGGAACCCGCGCCCGAGCCGCTTGCTCCCGAACCAACCGCGCCCGAACCCGCCGTGCCTGCAAATGAGCTTCCTGCTCCAACAGCGCTTGGACCCGAGATTCCCGGCGTAGCCACACCCGCGCCCATCGTCCAGGCCGTGGAAGAGCTCACCGCGGAGGCGCGAAACGTGAAAGGGCACGACTTCAGTCCTGCCGCAAGCAGCGCACAATCTTCGAGGGCTTTAGCCCCTGAAGCGAGCCTTCCCATTGCCGATTCTGAAACTCCGCCGGAAACCGAAGCCAGCGAAGAACCTGCTGCGGCAACTCCCGCTCTGGTGGAGGAGACAACGCAAATCGCCGAAACCGCATCGGCAGAAGATGTGAACAAAATCGCCGAAATCAGAGCCGAAGGCGCGCCGGAAGAGGCAACCGCTCCGGAACCGGCAGAAGAGCCATCGGAAATTCCCACTCCAGAAGCCGCCGCTCCAGAATCCGAAGCCGCTCCAATCGCCGCGCCTCTCGCGCCTGAACCGCCACCCGCACCGCCGCCACCGGTACCGCAGGACATCGCCCCCACCCTGCCCTTTACGGAAAAGCCCGCGCGCACCACCGCCGAAAAAGTCGCGGCGGCGCTCAAGGCGCGCGGCGAAGATGCCGAACAGTCGCCTTTTTCCGTCATCGTGAACCAGGTGTACGATGGCCCGCTCGACCTGCTCCTCGATCTCATCCGCAAGCAGGACATCGATATCTACGACATCCCCATCGCCAAAATCACGGCGCAGTTTCTGGCCTACGTCGACCAGTTGCGCGCCGGCGACATGGATGTGGCCGGAGACTTCATCTACACCGCCGCTCTGCTCATCCACATCAAGAGCAAAATGCTCCTGCCGCGCGCTCCCACCGGGCCTGACGACGCCGCCGAAGATCCGCGCCGCGAGCTGGTCGAGCGGCTGCTCGAACACGAGCGCTTCAAAAACGCCGCGCAGATGCTGCTTGAAAGGCAAATGCTCGAAGCCGCTTCGTGGACCAATCCCGGCATCCGCGAGTTCCAGGAAGATGCCGGCGCGGAGCCGGAGATCGCCGCCGACACCACCGACCTGGTGCGCGTCTTCGGCAGCATTCTTGAGCGCGCGCGCAACCGTCCCATCATCAATCTCGAAGAAGACTCGATCACCGTCGGCCAGATGATCCAGTTCCTGGCGCGCCGCCTCACCATGGAAGACAAGCCGGTTGCATTGCGCCGCATGCTCAGCCACACCAAGTCCGAGCGCGCCCTCATCGCCATGTTTCTTGCTCTTCTCGAACTCGTCCGCCTGCAAGCCATCCTGCTCCGCCAGGACCGCCAATTCAGCGAGATCTTCATCAAGAAACACTCCGGCTTTGACGCGCTGATGAATCAGGGCCTCGCCAACGCCCGCGACGATTGGCGATAGGGCAACCCTTCATCCCGCACAAACCTGGGGTGCCCCCGGTCCCTCGCATTTGGGGGCCGGGGATCGCACGAACCCAAACTCACTCACCAACCGAGCACGAAATGTCGTTGGGTCGCACGCCAGCTTGTAAACTGTCGATGATGATTTCGTTTCCCCGAAAGCTGTATCACCCGGCCGTATTCGCCACCATCGCCGCTCTTTTACTGGGCGCGCGCCCCGCATCACTCTACGCGCAGCAGTCGGCGCAGCTGTCGCCAGATGCCAAACTGTCTCAGGTCCCGCTTCCCGAGCCGGCGGTTGAGGCTCTGCCCCTTCCGGAAGACCGCGGCGCTGCGGATCTGGAGCAGACGCTCAAACGCCTCGGCACCACCGCCAGCGTGCTCTTCATCGTCGCCCATCCCGACGATGAAGATGGCGCTCTCATGACCTATCTTTCGCGCGGCCTCGGCGTGCGCGTCACGCTGCTCACGCTCACGCGCGGCGAAGGCGGCCTGAATGCCATGTCGGCCGAGAGTTACGACGCGCTGGGCCTCATCCGCACCAACGAACTGCTGAAGGCCGACGAGTATTACGGCGCGCAGGAGTTGTGGGGCACCGAGGCCGACTACGGCTTCTCCAAAACCCAGGAAGAAGCCTTCGCCAAGTGGGGCCACGACCGCGTGCTTTACGACGCGGTGCTCGCCGTGCGCATGGTGCGGCCGCAGATCATCCTGTCCACCTTTGTCGGCGGACCCTCCGACGGCCACGGGCATCACCAGGTCTCCGGCGAAGTCGCGCAGGAGGCCTTCAAAGTCGCCGGCGATCCCAAAGTTTTTCCCGAGCAGTTGCAAGGAGGCTTGCAACCCTGGCAGCCGCTGGCCGTCTACTCGCGCGAGCCGTTCGCGCGCATCGAAAACGGTCAAATGTTCGACTACGCCACCGGCAAGTGGGCGCCAGCCCGCTTCCATAACTACGTCACCGGCGAATGGACGGATGGCGCTCCCAAAGTCGACGTGAGAATTCCAGTAGGCACGTGGGATGCGGTGCTTGGCCGCACCTATGTGCAGATTGCGCGCGAGGGCTGGGGCAAGCAGATGTCGCAAGACGGCGGCGCGAATCCCGCGCTCAGTGCGCCGGACTCGTCGAGTTATCACCTGTGGGCGGTCGATCCCGCGGCGGCAAGCTCCAATGCGAACGCGGGCAACTCGAGCCTGTTCCAAAATCAAAAGGTCAACATCGACACCGGCATCGCTGGTCTGGCCCTTCTCGCCGGCGTCGCGCCGCCCGCGTGGCTCACCGATGGCCTGCACAAAATCCAATCCGATCTCGATGTATTCGTGGCCGACTGCAGCAATCAGGGCGGCGTCGATGGCGCGCACAAACTTGTGCCCATCTATCGCGAGACCCTCGATCTCTACGCGCGCATCAATGCGAGCGACCTGAGCGCCAAGGCAAAGTCCGATCTCGCATTCGAGTTGGGCGAAAAGATCGACCAGTTCCAGATCGCATTCAAGGATCTGCTCGGGCTCGACCTCGTCGCCTCCACCACGGGCGATGGCGGTCCGGGCCGCGGCGCATCGGCCGACGAATCCGCGCGCAGCGTGTATCCGGGCGAAGATTTCAGTGTCCGCGTGCATACCTTCAGCGCCACAAGCACCGCGCATCTCTCCAGGGCCTGGTTTGAATCCACTACCGGCGCATCATGGGTAAAGGGCGAGCCCGCCGGCGCGCCCGGCAGCTCCGAATCAGCCAACGCGCTTTTTCATCTGCACGTCCCCGCCGACGCGCAACCCACTGCGCCCTATTTCACGCGTCCCACCACCGAGCAGCCCTACTACGACATTTCGAATGAGTCTTTGCGCGAGCGCTCATTTGCGCCCTACCCGCTCAGCGCTTGGGCCGAGTTCGCTTTCGACGGTGTTCCCATCCGTCTCGGCATGGTGGTGCAGACCCTGGCCCACGTGGTCGGCGTCGGCGGCGTCTACCAGCCCCTCGTCGTTACGCCCGCTGTCGGCGTGCGCGTCGCGCCCGATGCCCGCCTTTTGCCCCTAGACGGCTCGCCGCTGCCTGTCAGCGTCACGGTGCATGCCGAGCGCGCCGCCGACGGAATGGTGAATCTGAAACTGCCGCAGGGCTGGCGATGCGAGCCCGCGGAGCAATCCTTCCATCTCAAGACCGCGGGCGACACCGAGCCGCTCGTGTTTTCGGTTTCTCCTGCGGGCGACGTGGCCGCGCGCGCCTACACCATTCAGGCCGTGGCGCGCGTCGACGGAAAAGACTACTCCATCGGCTGGCAGAGTATCGGATACACAGGCTTGCGGCCCTATAACCAGTACCGGCCTGCCGAGTTGCGCACCCGCAAAGTCGATGTCAAACTCGCGCCGGGTCTCCGCGTCGGCTACGTCATGGGTACCGGCGACACGGTTCCTGACGCCATTGAGGCGCTAGGCATTACCCCGCATCTCCTCACCAACGACGAGCTCGCCACCGCCGATCTCTCGAAGTGGAACGTGATCGTCGTCGGCACGCGCGCCTACTCCGTGCGCCCCCAGCTCGCCGCCGCCGAATCCCGCCTTGAAGCCTTCGTCGAGCGCGGTGGAACCCTTCTCGTGCTCTACCAGACCAGCAACTTTCCCGCGCCGCTGCCACTGGCCATGAATGGCATAGGCGAGCGCGTCGTCGATGAGCAGGCGCCCGTCAAGCTCCTCGACCCAGCCAGCCCACTCCTCACCTCGCCCAATCAAATCACTGCGGCCGATTTTGACGGCTGGTTCGAAGAGCGCGGCCACGGCTTCCTCGCTCATTGGGATCCCGGCTACACCTTGCTCACTGAAACCGCCGATCCCGGCCAGGACCCGCAACGCGGCGGACTGCTCGTCACCCATCGCGGGAAAGGGTCCTATATCTACGTCGCCTTCGCGCTCCACCGGCAATTTCCTGAGCTGGTGCCGGGCGCCTTTCGCCTGTTCGCAAATCTCCTCAGCGCCGGCGCGACCTCCGCCAGCGTTTCCTCGGCATCCCAGCCCTTGCATCCATAATCACTGCGGGTTGCTCCGTCCTTTCGTGGGAGAGCACTGCAGCGGAGGCCGCCTCGCGTTTTTTAATAGTGCATAAATTTTTCTAACTTTCGCTCTGCTACCCGAACATCGATAACTACAAATGTGAAAAGTATATGAATTCGTCAAATCTTAACCTTGCTCTGCGAGGCTTGGATGCGGAACATGGAGGAGGAATTTCTCAGTTGCGAGTTTTCCTCCCATCGCGCTCATCGTCGTGCTGTGTTGCGCCGGTGAGAATAATGCAGATTTTCCTACTCATTTTGATGTTTCTGCGGCACGCAAGACAGGTGTGACCCAGTGCACGCGGGTGCAGCCACAATGCCAGAACGACTCCAAACGAACAGAGAGGCCCCTATGAAACGCAAACTATACGCCGCTGCCGCAGTCCTTCTGGCAGCCAGTCTCGTTGCTTCTCACGCTCAAACCAGCGGCTCAACGGCGCCGGCGAAAAAACATGCGCCGGTCAAGAAAGCCACCACTCCACCGGTGCCTTCGGTGCAAGACCAGATTCAGGCTCTGCGCACCGAGATGCAGACCCAGATCGACAGCCTGAGAAGCGATCTCTCGGCAAAGGATGCGCAGTTGCGTCAGGCGCAGCAGGATGCCGCCGATGCCCGCGCCGCGGCCAACAAGGCTGAAGCTGACGCTCAAGCGCAGCAGCAGTCCTTCACGGAAAATGCCAGCGCGGTTTCCACGCTGCAGAGCACGGTGAGCGATCTGAAGACCAACCAGCTCTCGCTGGCCACTACGGTCTCCGACGAAACCACGAGCATCAAGAAGGCGATCGCCAATCCCGATGCGATTAATTTCAAAGGAGTGGCTCTCTCCTTCACGGGCAGCTTCTTGGCGGCAGAAACCGTGTGGCGCAGCGCAGCCACGGGCAGCGACGTCAACACCGCGTTTAGCGGCGTCCCGCTGCAGAACTCCGAAGGCGCGCAGTTGACCGAGTTCTTCATGAGCGGCCGCCAGTCGCGCCTCGCGCTCAAAGCGGCGGGCAAGTACGGAAATGTAATTGCGACAGGTTATTACGAGGCTGACTGGCTGTCGTCGGGCACGACATCGAACAACAACCAGTCGAACAGCTACACCATGCGCCAGCGCCAGTTGTGGGCCGACGCGAAGATGGCCAACGGCTGGGACTTCTCCGGCGGCCAGGGCTGGTCGCTGGTGACGGAAACCACGCAGGGCTTGACACGCGGAACGGAAATTCTGCCGGCCACTATCGACGCACAGTACGAAGCCGGTTTCGTGTGGACCCGCCAGGCCAGCTTCCGGTTGAGCAAGAACATCGGCCCGAAGGTCTTCATTGGCGCATCGGCTGAGAATGCCGAGACCCTGAACCCCGGCGGCAGCGGCCTGCCCCTCAATGTGCTGATCGGCTCGGGCGGCACCAGCGGCGGTCTCTATAACGCCGCATCCAACCCGACCACTGGCACCGCTCTTGCGAACTATACGTTTAACTATTCGCCGGATTGGGTGGCTAAGATGGCCATCGAGCCTGGCTGGGGACACTGGGAACTCTTCGAGCTCACCCGTTTTTTCCGCGACCGCATCTATCCTGGCCTGAGCTGCTCGTCCAGCGGTACTCCGGCTGTCACCACCTGCACCGGCAGCACGGCGGGCGCCTACAACGACACCGAAGTGGGCTATGGCTTCGGCGGCGGCTTCCGCGGTCCGATCGCCAACAAGAAGATCACGATCGGCCTGAAGGGTCTGTGGGGCTATGGCGTGGGCCGCTACGGCTCGTCGACCATTGCCGACATCACCCTCCGTCCCAGCGGAATTATCGAGCCGCTGGAGGCTTTCTCGGCTCTGAGCACGCTTGAAGTCAATCCGAATCCCAAGCTCAACGTCTACTTCAACTACGGCGGCGACTACGTCTACCGCGACTTCGTTCTGAACTCCTCCAGCTCAGAGGTGGGCTACGGCCTTACGACCGCGGCCATGTCAAGCTGCGGAGTCGAGCCGAGCCCCGGCAACGGCGGAGTGAACCAATCGGCAGATCCCACCGGCGCCGGCAGTAGCTGCGCGGGCAACAACAAGGACGTGCAGGAATTCACCGCCGGCTATTGGTTCTATTTCTTTAACAATCCCCATGGCCGTCTGCGCCAGGGCATCCAGTACAGCCTGATCCGCCGCGATCTGTGGTCGGGCGCGACCAGCACCGCGAATCCCGGCGCTGGCGCACACGGCGACGACAACATGATCTTCACCTCGTTCCGTTACTACCTGCCGTAAAGCTGCAAAGCGTCAACTCAACTCCGTGCCCCATCCTTTCGGTAGTTTCATTGCCGAAAGGGTGGGAAACCACAATGCCAAAGACGCAAGAAGGGCAGCCCAGATGGGCTGCCCTTCTTATTCCTCAGGCGGCAATTCAAGCTGACTCGCTACTCCGCCGTTTCTTGAGCCTTGGTCTGCGCCACGGTCCAGTCTGCCGCGCCCACTTTGAAGCGCGCAAACCGCCGCACCGTGATGTTTTCCCCCAGCTTGCCCACCTTCTGTGCAATCAATTCCTTGATGCTGACCGCCTGGTCCTTGATGAACGGCTGCTCCAGCAGGCAAACCTCTTCATAAAACTTTGCCATCTTGCCGTCCACAATCTTCTCGATCACGGGAGCCGGCTTGCCCGTTGCCGCCGCCTGCGCGCGATAGATCTCCTTCTCGCGCTCCAGGTCGCCCGGCGTCACATCCTCGGGCCTTATGTACCGCGGATCGCTCGCCGCAATGTGCATGGCCACGTCCTTCAGCAACTCCTGAAAGTCCTCCGTGCGCGCCACAAAATCGCTCTCGCAGTTCAGTTCCAGCAGCACGGCAATCTTGCCGCCCGCGTGGATATACGAGCCTACCGCGCCTTCGTTGGTAATGCGCGCGGCCTTTTTCTGCGCCGACGCCATGCCCCGCTTGCGCAGCACCACGAACGCCGCTTCCATGTCGCCCTTGCTCTCCTGCAGCGCCTTCAGGCAGTCGCCCATCGGCGCTCCACTCTTCTCGCGCAGCTCTTTTACTTGCTTGGCATCAATCTTTTCGCTCACTGTGGTCATCTCTCTTTGTTTTCCCCCGGCCGCGGCCGGCCCCGCGCATGCATCGCGGATATGAATGATGGATCAAACTCTACGCCGGCCATGTTTCCGGCATAAGAAAAGCGTGGCCGACCATCGTAGCGGCCACGCTCAACCCGTTTTGCGCATGGTCACGCGCAGCATTCTGCTAGATACTGGCTTCGGCAGCCTCGGTCTCATCCGCCAGAACGGCAACCCCGGCGGGCGCCTTGCGAATGCCGCCGCCCAGTGCCGCTTCCAGGTCCACTTCTTCGGCTGGAGCAACCTCTGCCTCTGCTGCCGCCTCCACGATCTCTTCCGCGGCCGCCGCTTCCGCAGCCTCTTCATGGAAGGCCTTGTCGCTCAGCAGGTTCACGCCTTCGGCGGCCGAGTCGGCAATCTTTGAGGTAAACAGCCGGATGGCGCGCAATGCGTCGTCGTTGCCCGGAATTACGAAATCCACCACCGTGGGATCGCAGTTGGTATCCACCACCGCCACCACGGGGATGCCCAGCTTGCGCGCTTCCTTCACCGCAATGGCTTCGTTGTTCGAGTCCACAATGAACAGCGCGTCGGGCAGCCGCTTCATGCTCTTGATGCCGGCCAGGTTCGCCTGCAAATGCTTGCGCTCCCGCTCCAGCTTGATCACTTCTTTCTTGGTCAGCAGGTCGTAGCGGCCGTCCGTGGCCATCTCGTCCAGTTCCTGCAGGCGCTTCACACTCTTCTGCACCGTCACCCAGTTGGTCAGCAGGCCGCCCAGCCAGCGCTGGTTAATGTATGGCATACCCGCGCGCGTGGCTTCTTCGCTAATGGCATCCTGCGCCTGGCGCTTGGTGCCGACGAACAAAATCGTCTTGCCGCTGCCGCACAGCTCAACCACAAATTTCGACGCGTCCTTGAACAGCTTCAGCGTCTTTTGCAGGTCGATGATGTAAATCCCGTTGCGCTCGCCAAAGATGTATTCCTTCATCTTGGGATTCCAGCGCTTGGTCTGATGCCCGAAGTGAACACCCGCTTCGAGCAGTTCCTTCATAGTGATGGTCGCCAATGTTCCTCCTATGTGGACTGCATCCGGGCAGGTCCAACCGTGGCCCGGATTTATTCCCCTCGCGGGGAGATTTGTGAAACCAGAGATCAGTGGTCAGAGATCAGAACGGCAGTTCGCCAACTGATCTCTGATCTCTGAAACCTGATCCCTTCGAAGCGCTTAGCGCTTCGAGAACTGGAACCGCTTTCTCGCGCCCTTCTGGCCGTACTTCTTGCGTTCCTTCTGGCGCGCATCGCGAGTCATCAGTCCTTCGGCCTTGAGCAGCTTGCGCAGCTCAGGGTTGAACTCAACCAGGGCGCGGGCTATGCCCATCTTCACGGCATCGGCCTGTGCGGCCACGCCGCCGCCGCTCACCGTGGTCAGCACGTCGAAGCTCGCAGCCAACTCCGCTACCAACAGGGTGCGCTTGGCCGAAACTCTTTGCTGTTCGGTCACAAAGTACTCGTCGAACTTCTTGCCGTTGACCTTCCACTCGCCCGTGCCGGGACGCAGAAACACACGCGCGATCGCGCTCTTGCGCCGCCCCGTCCCGTAATACTGCACCAGATCTGCCATACTTCGTAAGCTCCTAGCTTCTAGCCTCTAGCTGCTAGCTTGTCCAAGCCCCGTCGGGCGTCCTTCTCATTTCATCCGCCCCTTCGCTCCAGCAGGAAAAAGCCAGAAGCTAGAAGCTAGCAGCTAGTAGCTGCTTTACAACGCCACCGGCATCTGCGCCCCATGGGGGTGCTTGTCGCCGCGGTATACCTTCAACTTTGTTGCCATTTGCCGGCCCATCTTGCTCTTGGGCAGCATGCCCTTGATGGCCTGTTCCAGAACCATCTCCGGCTTGCGGTTGATCAGCCGCGTGAACGACTCCTCGCGCAGACCGCCCGGAAAGCCCGTGTACCGCCGGTAGAGCTTCTTCTGGTCCTTCAGCCCCGTCAACCGGATCTTCTCCGCGTTGATCACGATCACATGGTCACCCATGTCGATATACGGCACGTACTGCGGATTCAGTTTGCCGCTCAGCACGCTGGCAGCCTTGGTGGCCAAACGGCCCAGCGTCTGTCCGCTGGCGTCCACCACGTACCATTTGCGGCTGATATCCTTGCCGCTCGGAATAAAGGTCGACATCTCTCTCCTGCCCTCTAAAAACCAGCCATTAGCACTTAGCTATTAGCTCTTTCCTCTTGGGTGCCCCCGGTCCCTCGCATTTGGGGACCGGGGAAGCCGCAAACCCGCGCAAACCGCGTCCGCCCATGCCAAACGCGCACGGGCCTCAAAATCTACCCACTGCCAAACAAATCTGTTCGGGTGAGAAGTTGCGGGAGTCAGCCCCGTCTTCAGGGGCCCTGGCTGCGCCGGACCTCAAACTCCCGAGTCCCGCAGCCGGTGGCCTGCTCCGCTGGAGCCCCTTTAAATTCTTTCCAGGGCGTCCCTCAGATCGGTCCGGGTGAGCACACCGAGACCCCAGGCGCAACACCGCGCAAGGACTCTAGAATACTGAAAAACAGGCCCCAAGTCAACGAAAAGACAGCTACCACTGACCCGAAGCGGGCAGTCTATCCGGCGTGGGTCAAGACGGACCAAAGTATTGCCACCCAGCCGACAGCAAAAATGAATGTGAGCAAGATCCACGGCGTGAAGTACATCGAGAACAGCCTCCGAGAGTCGAGCGGTTCAGCACCCATCACGCCGGGGCCAGCGTATCCCTTGGGGATCCTGAGCTTCCACCACAACAGCAGCCTTCTCTGGGCATTCGCGGCAAAGATAAGGGCGAGGCCGTTTAGGAACGACGTCGCAAAACCGAGAACAGAAACGATAGCCCTAAAGAATGTCGCGTCCGGCTTATCCCACGCAAAGCCGAGCGAGGTGAACAACAGGCCATTGAACGCGGCTGTCCAAAGCATTCGCTGGTTCGTCAACTCGTCTTCCCTGGTTATCATCTTTCTGACGACTTTTTCGTGAATGCTTTCCTCTGGATGTCTCGGCGTCGTCGCCATGTTGATTTTCTCCAAGTGGGGAGTCCGGCTCTCGATGTGGCGCCTCCAGCGAGCTTGCTGGGCCAAGCGGCCAATTCGGGCTCCGCAGCGATTGAACGCTGAACAGGGGAGATTATAAAGCTGCTGACAAAGGAAAGTGGCGAAATGATGTACGCCCTGGCACCCCTACCCTGAGGACCTGTACAAAAACTCGTTCAAGTGATGGACTCGTCCGTCTTGAATGGGCAAGCTGCCCAGTCGTGTCTAAACTGCAGCATAAACAACGGGGCTTTAGCCCCTGAGAGGCGCGTCTGGAGGGAGCTGCGGCCTTCAGGTCCCTGAACCGGCCAAACGCGGCCTAAACTACGGTATCCTGATAAAGCGCGCCCGTAGCTCAGCTGGATAGAGCGAACGCCTCCGGAGCGTTAGGTCGGGAGTTCGAATCTCTCCGGGCGCACCATTCCTCTTACAAATCCCTCAACTCTTTGCCTGGATTTTTCCCACGTCCAATTCCCGGGTTTTCGCAGTTTGCGCGCAATCGTCCGCGAGTCTGCTTCCGCAGGATCCCAAAGTCTCAATGTCAGCTGGGAACGCCGGAGCGAGCGATGAGCGAGCATCTGCTGCATGCAATGCTAGAAGAGCCCGCCTCCGCCGAGGCTCCTGCGCGACAGCCTTCGCCTCGTCCTAACCAATCTAGGCTGCAATGCGGAATGGGCTGGCACGCCGAGCCGTAGCCCACTGAAAGTGGGCGAAGGCTGGTGGACGCGGTAGGAATCGAACCTACAACCTGTCGGTTAAGAGCCGAATGCTCTGCCAGTTGAGCTACGCGTCCTTGAAGGTTGGAACACCGCGCGAGAGACGATCCGGCACGGCCTGCGCAGGGAGAAAAATCTCTCCCGCACCTGAAAAATATACCACAGAAGCGACGTCGAACCCAAGGCGCAGCGGCATCCTCGCAGCCGGCGCCGAATGGTCGAAATCGCCGTTCTCGATGGTGCGCAAGGGCTATTTTCTGCCGTTGAACTCGTGCACTGCGTCGAGCATGGCCACGATGTTTGCAACCGGTGTGGCGGCCTGCACGTTGTGAATGGTGTTGAAGACGAAGCCGCTGCCCGGCGCGAAGATTTCGCAGCGGCGCAACACCTGTTCCCGCACCTCCGCGGGGGTTCCGAAAGGCAAAACCTTCTGCGTGTCCACGCCTCCGCCCCAGAACACAATATGCTCGCCGAACTCGGCCTTCAGTTTTTCCGGCTCCATGCCCGTGGCCGAGCACTGCACGGGATTGAGAATGTCGAATCCCGCCTCAATCAAGGAAGGAATGAATTTTGAGACCGCGCCGCAAGTGTGCTTGAAAGTTCTCCACGGCGTGTGCGTGTGGATCCAGTCGTTCACCTGCTTGTAGTAGGGGAAATACAGGTTGCGCAGTGTGTTCACCGAACAGAACGCGGAGGTTTGTGTGCCGAAATCGGCGCCGCAGATAAACACTGCCTGCACCAGGTCGCCCACGGCGGCATAAATCCTCTCAAGATTCTGGATCGCGATTTCGCACTGGCGCGCAAAAATTTTGTGGATATAATCCTGGCGGCTGTGCGTCGAAACATACCACTCCGTCACGTCGCGAATGCCTTTGGGATGCTTGAGGAACGGTCCCGGCACCAAAGCGATGTCGCCGAATGCCGTGCCGCCGAATCCGGCCAGCACTCCCGCACCGGTTGCCGCAGCCCCCCGCGCCGTGCGCGCCAGGTGGTCCAGATCCGCCTGCGTAATCGGCTGGAACTCCTCGAGATTATCCTCCGGGTTCAGCTTCTCTTCGTCGATCGCTTCCTGGCGGATGATGGAGTCAAAGAAATAGCCGCCCTGCGTCATGCGCCCGCTCGGCGGCACGGCCCGGTCGCCTTCGGGATAAATCAGCGTGTCGCCCTTTTCATCGGTGATGGTGTTGAATTCGCCGGGCACCAGCACTTCGAGCCCGTTGAACTTCCAGCTTTTCCAGCGCTCGATGGGAAATCCGAACATCGTCGAGCGCGAGAAGACGCCGGTCACGTCCACGCCCATCGCCGCGCGCAAATCCTCTTCAATCAGCGCCAGCATCTGGAAAGGCTCGTGTACGCGTACCGGCCGCTTTTCCAGACCGTAATAGTCGCGCAGCGCCGCCACGCAACTGGCATGCACGCCGGTCACGGCTGAGCCGCCGAAATCAATGGGAATGCGATCCGGTTGTTCGTGGCGGAGAGTCTTCTGCAGCCGTTCGCGGCTGGAATTTGCCGCCTGCACCTGAATGCCGTCGCTCATCGCTCTGCGCTCCTTCCGCCGTCTCCGCCGCAGGCCAGAGCGCGGCAACATGCCGCCGCTTCCCGTGCGCCGATCGCGGATGACCTTCGCTGGAGGTTTGCAATGAGTATAGATTGGATCGCTTTGCGGTGCGCGATGGCCGCGCAATCCTCGCATTGGGGCCGCGCGTCGCGTCAATACTTACGCTGCGCCCCTCTGGCGCTTCGACCCCTACGCTTCTGCTGCTTTCTCTTCGCTTGTGCCTGCGTCCACCGGCGGCGCGACCTCATTACCCTCGTTGAACCGGTAGCCGATGTGCGAATCGGTGATAAGGTACTGCGGGTTCGCCGGATCGTCTTCGACCTTCATGCGAATCTGGCGGATAAATGTGCGCAGGTACTCAAGCTCGTTTCCGTATTCGGGTCCCCACACCGAGCGCAGCAGCTTGGCGTGGGGAATCGGCCGTCCCGCATGCATCATCAGGTAGTGCAGCAGCTCGAACTGCTTGGGCGTCAGGTGCACCGGCCGGCCCTTTTTCTCCACCAAATGGCGGCCAGGATCGAGCAGCACGTCGCCGATCTGGATCGCTGCCTCCTCGTCGTCGATTGTCTTGCTGCGGCGCACGGCGGCGCGCAACCGCGCCGTCAGTTCGCGCAACTGGAATGGCTTGGTAATGTAGTCGTCGGCGCCGGCGTCCAGCGCTTCCACTTTGCGCTCCTCGCCGCCCTGCACGGTCAACATCAGAATCGGCAGGCGCGGCGCGGCCTTGCGCATCAGCCGGCACACTTCGATTCCGCCCATGCCCGGCATGTTGATGTCCAGCAGTACCGCGTCGAAGGGTTCAGTGCGCACCAGCGCCACCGCCTCTTCGCCGCGCGCCGCCTCGACAATCTTGAATCCAAAGTTTCCCAGAATCGTGCGGAGCGAGAGCCGGATGGAGCGTTCGTCGTCCACGATGAGCAGATTGCCTGAAGTGTCCTGATTCACTGGCCGTTCCCTCCATTTTGAGGAAGCGAAAAATAAAAGGTAGTGCCTTCCTCGGCGTTGCTGATTACCCACACGTGGCCGTGGTGCGCCTCGGCCGCCATCATCACTGTGGACAAGCCGATACCGGTTCCCGCCGCCAGGTGCCGCGTTCCTTCGCTGCGGTAAAAGCGCTGAAAAATCCGTTCCCGGTCCGCCAGCGGAATGGCCGGACCGAAGTTGTGCACCGAAAGCATCACTTCCTCGTGGCTCTCCCACGCCGACACCTTCACCGAGGTCCCGTCGAAGGAGTATTTAGTGGCATTGTCCAGGAACTGTGTCAGAGCCATCGAAAGCAGATCGCGATCGCCGCGCACCGTCAGCGCCGCGTCGGGAACCGCGACCTCCAGCGGACGGCCCGACATGTGCCCGCGCTGCTCCTCGAGCACTTCCTCCACCAGGTCGCGTACAACAATTTCATCCTTCGCGACGCTCATCTCGTCCGCTTCAAGTTTGGCGGTTTGCAGCAGCCGCGTGCTCAGCAGGCTCAGTTTGTTCGCCTCGTCTTCAACCAGAGCCAGCAACTCCTCCTGCGCCTTGTTCAGCTTGCCCACCTCGCTCAACCCGGCAGTCGCAGCCTGAATCGCGGTCAGCGGCGTCTTCACGGCGTGGGCCAGCGAGTCCAGCACCGCGGCGCGCAGCCGTTCGCCCTGGTGCGCCGCTTCCACCGCGGTCTCCTTCGCAAAGACCACGCAGCGATCCAGCGTAACCGCCGTCAGCGAAGCCAGCGCATCTAGCACCAGCCGTCCCAAATCTCCGCGGATCGCAATGGCGCCGATCGAATCGTTGCCCACGCGCAACAATCTGCGGTAGGTATGCGTGGCATGATTCTCGTCGTCAGCCTGGGCCAGGTAGCACTCCTTGGCCAGTGCCCGCTCACTCTCGGCCCAGGTTCCCGCAAGGTCGCACTGGCCGGAGTTTGCGTCGAAGATGGCTACACCCTCGGCGGCAAAGATGCGCTGGATCAGGTGCGTCAGTTGCGGCCCCGGCGCCTGGTGCAGATTGATCAGCAAGGTGCTGCGGCTCAACTCGTAAAGCTGCTCCATCGACGTCCGCTGCATCTGCGCTTCCCGCGAGGTGATTTGCTCGCGCGACGAAAGACGGCTCACCAGCAACGCGCTGATCTCGAAAGAACCCAGCGCCACCCAATCCTGCGGATCGGCGACGGAAAAATGAAAAAGCGGCGGATAGAAAAAGTAATCCAGGCTAAGGCACGCCAGAACCGACACCACCGAGGCCTGCCAGAACCCGCACAGAATCGCTTCGCAAACCACGACCAGAAGAAACAGGAACCCCACCGGCGCGGCGTTGAAGTGCAGCACATACCCCGTAAAGGTGAGGAGTGCAATCACCCAGCATCCGGCCAGCGTTTCTCCGATCAGTTGTCCTCGGGATGTATGGCTCCGCGCTCCGAGCAGATTGGTGATGTGCATGACACCCAAGGCTTTCCGTCCTCGCTTACCCGTAAAAAAAGCGTAGCCAGCAGGGCATCAGCAAAACATAAATATGTTGCAAAGAATCTATAGGAATGAAGGACTTGCCGGCGTGTTTTTATCAATTGACCCACGCCGGCGCTATGCCATCCCGAGCTGGATCACTTGGTATTGGCCGCAAGGCTCTCGTAGTGCGCCGCCTGCTGGCTCATCTGTTGCGCTTCAGAGGCCAGGTAGTCGTAGCGATTCTTCGCGGCGTCCACCGGCCGGGGATACTTCGCCGCGGATCCGGCCACATTCTGGCCAAGCTGCTCCCACTCTGCCTTCTCTACTTGCGCCTGCTGCTCGAAGTCCTGCTGGCGCGACCGGAAATACGACGCCAGCGCCTGGTATTGCTGCGCGGAGTGCGCTTCCTGCTCCATCTGCTTCAGCTCCGAATGGCTGTACTTCACAGGCGTCGACGACTCAGCACGCGCGGCTACGGAGCCTGCAGCCAACGCAATCGCCATGCATGCAACATAAATTTTGGAATTCATTGGATCCTCCTTCTTCCTTCATGAAGAAGCTTGGAATGATTAACGTGAAGGAGGCATGAACAATGAATAAGGGAACAGTAGTTTCGCTCGATTGCTTATGGGATCTTTACGGCTTTCGACGCGCACGCGCTCGCCGCGGCAGCATCTTCATGCCGCCAAGCTATGTGCCGCTCGGTTCGGAAAACCGGATTGACTTCAGAGAACGGGTCAGCGCTCAGCTCTTCAGCGCCACGCGAATGTGCAGTTCTTTTAACTGCTGCTCGCTCACCGGCGTCGGCGCTTCGGCCATCAGATCGATGGCTTTCGCCGTCTTGGGGAAGGCAATCACCTCGCGCAGGTTTCCCGCGCCCGCCAACAGCATCACAATGCGATCGAGGCCCAGCGCAATGCCGCCATGCGGCGGAGTGCCGTACTCGAGCGCGTCGAGGAAGAAGCCAAAGCGCGCCCGCGCTTCTTCTTCGCTGATGCCCAGCGCCCGGAAGATTGCCTGCTGCACGTCTTTGCGGTGAATTCGAATGGAGCCCGAGCCGAGCTCGAGGCCGTTCATCGCCAGGTCGTAGCAGTTGGCGCGCACGCTGGCCGGATCGGTCTCAAGATTTTTCATATCGGCCTCGATCGGCGCAGTGAACGGATGGTGCGCGGGAACCCATTTGCCTGCGGCCAGGTCGTACTCGAACATCGGGAAATCGGTGAGCCACATGGGGTGGAAAGCACTGCTGCCGTCGATCAGATCGGACCGCGCGCCGCGCGCAGCAGCCTTTTGAACAACCTCATCGGTGATACGAAACGCTCCATGTTTGTCGGCGTACTTCTTCGCCAGCTCGGCGCGGAAGTTGCCGGCCGCCGCATACACGTTGATCTCGCGCTCCGACAAGCGCCCCGGAAACTTGGTGTCGCTCGCCTTGATGTGATGCGCCGGATCGCCGGCCACAACGATGACAAAGTCTTCCTCGGCAGCGCCCGTCAGCTCGCGCACTTTGACAGCGGACTCGGGAAAGCTCTTGGCCAGCCGTTTGAAATCGTCGATGAACTTTGCGCCCTTCTTTTGATCGAAGAGCGGGTGATTGTCTTCGCGCTCCTTGCGGCTCAGTTCGCCCACCCGGGGAATGCGCAGCGCGACAATGGGTAGCAAAGGGTCGATCTGCAGCGTAGCCAGCGCGGCATCCGTGAATGCGGAGCGCACATCGGTCAGGCCGGGCAACCGCAGGTCGGGCTTGTCGGTGCCATACTGGCGCATCGAATCGTCATAGCTCATGCGCGGGAAGGGAATCGCCAGATCCACGCCGGCCGCGGCAAACGCCGCCTTCATAAACTGCTCCACCACGCCGAACACTGTCTCCTGGCGCGGAAAACTCATCTCGAGATCCACCTGCGTGAATTCCAGTTGCCGGTCGGCGCGCAAATCCTCGTCGCGGAAGCAGCGGGCGATTTGAAAATACCGATCGAAGCCGGAAATCATCAAAATCTGCTTAAAAATCTGCGGGCTCTGCGGCAGCGCGTAAAACTCGCCGGCATGCACGCGCGAGGGAACCAGGAAATCGCGCGCACCTTCGGGAGTGGATTTAGTCAGAATCGGCGTCTCGATCTCGAGAAAACCCTGTTGGCTCAGGCTTTCGCGAATCGCCAGCGTAATCTCGTGGCGCAGGCGGAAGTTGTGCTGCATCTCGGGCCGACGCAGGTCCACGTAGCGGTATTTCAAGCGCACTTCTTCGTTCTGAATGGCCTCTTCAGAAGGCGAAAACGGCGCCAGCCGCGCATCGTTCAGCACCCGCAACTCGGTGGCCTCAATCTCGATCTCGCCGGTGGGCATTTTAGGATTGATGGCGTCGTTGTCGCGCAGCCGCACTTTGCCCACCGCGGCCACCACGTATTCCGGCCGCACGTGCTCGCCCTTGGCGTGGCCTTCCGGCGTAAGCTCTTTGTCCAGAACGATCTGGCAGATGCCGGAGCGGTCGCGCAGGTCGAGAAAAATCAGATTGCCGTGGTCCCGGCGGCGGTTCACCCAGCCCATCAGAACCACTTCCTTGCCGGCGTCAGCCGCGCGCAAGGTACCGCAGAGTTGCGTCCGTTCCAGATTGCCTAAAAAGTCGAGCACTACTCTATGTCCTTATTTCTGATTGGCTTGGCTAGGAGCCGTTGCCTGGTTTCCCGCTCATTGGGCCAGAAACGCAGCTAGCTCCGCGCGCGCAACCTTGCTTTGTGTACCGGTGGCAAAGTCCTTCACTGTCAGGATACCGGATCGGAGTTCGTCTTCGCCCAGGATCACGATGCGCCGCGCCACCTTATCCGCAGCCTCGAAAGATTTTTTCAACCGGAAACTGCCGTCGCCTAACTCGATGCTGAGTCCGGCGCGGCGCAGTTCCCGCGCCAGAACCAGTGCTGCCGCATTCAACTTTTCCCCCAGCGGCGCAACATACGCGTGCGCCAACTGCGTTGGGGCAGCCTTTTGGTCGGCTTCTGTGGCTTGGAGAGTCAGCACCAATCGGTCCAGGCCCATCGCAAATCCAATGCCCGGCGCCTTGGGTCCGCCAATGGCCTCGCTCAGCCCGTCGTAACGGCCGCCGCCCAGCAGCGCATTCTGCGCACCGAGTCCCCCATGCGTGAACTCGAAGGTGGTGCGCGTGTAGTAGTCCAGGCCGCGCACCAGGCGCGGATTCAGCTTGTACGGCACGCCCGCCGCATCAAGAGCTGCGATGACGGCGGCAAAATGATCTTTCGACTCTTGATCGAGTGAATCGGTGATCTTCGGCAGCGCATCGATGACCGGCTGATCTTCGGGCACCTTGCAGTCCAGCACGCGCAGCGGATTTGTCACCGCCCGTCTTTGACAATCCCCACACATCTTCGGCGCAACTTCAGCCAGAGCCGCGCGCAGCACGTCGTTATATCGTGCGCGATCCGCAGCAGACCCAACAGAATTGAGCTCCAACGTCCATCCTGTGATGCCTATTTCGTCGAGCAGCGTCGCCAGCAATTCGAGAACTTCGGCGTCGCGCAGCGGGCTCTCGCTCCCCGCCGAGGGCGGCCCGATCACCTCCGCGCCGATCTGCCAGAACTGCCGGTAACGCCCCTTCTGCGGACGTTCGCGGCGGAACTGCGGCCCGATGTAGTAGAGCTTCTGCAACAGGCCGCTCTCGCCCAGCTTGTGCTCGATGTAGGCGCGCACCACGCCTGCCGTGTTCTCCGGCCGCAGCGTGAGCGATTGCGCCTTTTCACTCTGTGCCCGCGCGCGATCCTCCCACGTGTACATCTCTTTCGCAACAATGTCGGTCTCTTCGCCCACGCTGCGCGCAAAGAGTCCCGTGTCTTCAAAGATCGGGGTGCGAATCTCGCCGAAGTGGTAGCGGGCAAACATCTTGCGCGCGGTCGCCTCAATGCGGTTCCACAACTCCGTCTCCGGAGGCAGCAAATCCCGCGTCCCGCGCACAGCTTTCACAGTGGTCATAACCTATCTAGTTTAACTGGGCCTTCTGCCGTCGGTCCTGGGCGGTCGTCTACGCCCTCCTCCGGATCGCCTTCACCGGCATTTCGCCAATCCTCTTCTGCCACCCCACAGACGAAGACCTGTCTGTGGGGACCCTGGGCCGGAAAAGGCCACATAGCATCACCCGTGCTGTTTAGATCAGAATGCCAAGCGCTGTAGGCGCACACTCTGCACATGAGAGGCGCCCTGGTCCCGTCAAAACCGCGCGTAAATCCATCGGTCAGTGGCCTTAAGTCATCAGTCCCTAAACTCGTTATTACCTTTACGCCTTTTGCGCTATTACCGTGGGTTTTCCATTTTTGCGCATTGGTAATTATGAGACGATGAGGAAGCATTCTCGATTGGGGCCCAAGGGCTGCACCTGCACATGCACTCCCTGTACGTCTCGAGACGGAAGCGCCCCCACTGCTGTGGTTCTGCACGATCCGGCCCCCGGGGGGTGTACCGGGTGATGATCTCGCTCGGAAAGACGAAAACGGAGCTGTACATGAACTGTTTGGCCGATCGTAATCTCCGCCTTGATGACCGCAAGGTCCATAGGATGCCCCGCAATCTTCCATCGCAACGCGCCGCGCGCCGCCTGGGCCTTCCGGCAATCGCGTGCGCGATGACGCTCCTCTTTGCCGCCGCCTGCGCTCATGCGCAGTTCGGCGCGCTGGCGGTGGGCGCCACGCCGGTCACTCAGGTCATCACGGTCACGGCGACAGTCGCGGGCACGGTCAGCAGTGTAGAAGTGCTCTCGCTGGGTTCAGCAAGCGGAGACTTCGCCGCCAATGGTCCGTCGAACTGCACCACCTTGGCAGTAGGGGGCACGTGCACCCAGTCGGTCACCTTCAAACCCGCTGCGCCCGGCTTGCGTTTAGGAGCGGTAGTCGTTGTGGGCACAGGCACGGTGAGCGGCCAAAAAGCTGTTTTGGGCACGGCGTACCTTTCCGGAACAGGCGTGGGAGGTCTGGGTGTTCTGGTTACGGGCAACCTCGAGCCCGTAGCCGGGCAATTCAAAACTTACCTCGGAGCGTTGGGCGACGACGGTCCGGCAACGCAAGCCGAGCTTGACCTTCCCGGCGGCGCTGTCGTCGATGGCGCAGGCAATCTCTACATCGCCGACGCCGGCCACCATCGCATTCGCATGGTGTGCGCCAGCGCCACCAGCGCCACCATCGCGGGAACCGGGACCAACTGCACGGGCCAAGGCATCATCGTCACCATCGCCGGCACCGGCAATCCCTCGTACACGGGCGACGGCGGGCCCGCGGCCAGCGCCACCATGAACAGTCCGGGTGACGTGGCCTTCGACGGCGCGGGCAATCTCTACATCGCCGACACCGGCAACAACGTGATTCGCATGATCAACGCGGCCACCGGCGTCATCACCACCGTCGCCGGCAATGGCCTCATCGGCAATAGCAACCTCAACCAGGTGGGCGACGGCGGCCTGGCCACCGCGGCGAACCTCAACACGCCCCAGGGCGTCACCCTCGATGGCAGCGGCAACCTCTATATTGCCGACACTTTCAACAATCGCATCCGCGAAGTGAATGCGGCCACAGGGGTCATTACCACCATAGCGGGCAGCGGCTTCACCAACCCCAACGGCACCGGCGGTTACAGCAAGGACAACATTCCGGCCGGCACCGCGGAGCTCAACTGGCCCTACGCTGTGGCCTTTGACCCCGCCGGAAATATGTACATCCCCGACTCGAATAACAATCGCGTCCGCGAGGTGCAGGAGGCGGCCGGCGTTGTCAATGCCAACAGCAACATCGTCACCTTTGCCGGAACCGGGCAGCCGCCGAGCGTACCGCTCACCTGTGCGCCAACCCCGGTACTGGCCACGCAGGCCATGCTGTGGTCTCCCACCGGCGTGGCCGTGGACGCGGCCAGCAACGTATACATCGCCGACACGCAGAATGCGGCCATCCGCAAGGTGAGCGGGCCGGCATCCTCCACGCCGGGCTTTACCTCCACGCTCCTCCAGAACGGCTGCGGCAATTCGTACGTCGACAATGCGTTCACGACCCCGGCGCTCTACGGGCCTACTGGACTTTATCTCGACGGATTGGGCAATCTGTACATCGCCGACACGGTGGATATGGTGGTCGACGAATTGCAGGGCAACTTCGTGGCCCTTGATTTCCCCTCCCCCCCGCCGGTCCTCCAGGGTCAATCCTCTTCTCCCATCTCGCAGACGGTGGAGAATGACGGCAATGCTACGCTCGACCTGACCACCATCGTTCCGGCCACCAACGCCGCGGTGGACTCCGCGCTCGCCAACTCCTGCACCAACGGCGAGCCTCTGGCTGTGAATGCGGACTGTGTCGTGGGCGCGGTCTTCGCTCCCGCGGCCACGCCCGTTCTCACCGCGCCCACCCTGGAGACGCCCAGCATCCTGGTGGGAGAAGACACGCAGCCCAGCGTCGCCGCCGCCAATACGCCTCTCGACATCGAGCTCGTCGCCACGGCCGCGCCGGCGTCTACCACCACGACCACCGTCACTTCCAGCCCCAATCCCTCCGGATTTGGGCAAAACGTGACCTTCCAGGTGACCGTCACCACGGGTCCCAACACGGGCGCCCTGACGGGAACGGTCAGCATCTCCGACACCTTTGGCGGCGCCACCACGACGCTCACTCCCGCTGCTGGCCTGACGCTGAACGCGTCGGGCGTGGCCACCTTCGCCATCTCCACGCTGGCTGTCGGCGTCCACTCCATCACCGCGACGTACAACAACACCAACGATCCGAACCACCAGGGCAGCACGTCTTCGCCGTATCCGCAAACCGTGATTGAAGGCACGGCAGTGAGCTTGATATCGAATTCGACGTTAGTTGCCGGCACGTATGATTCCCTCGTCGGCCAGAGCGTGACCTTCACTGCCACGGTCACCAGCTCCGCAGGCGGAGTGAACCCCACCGGCACGGTCACCTTCTTCGACGGCAACACGGCCCTCGGCACGCCCACCCTGAACGGGAGCGGCGTGGCTACCTATACCACTTCCACGCTCGCCAACGGCTTGCATCAGATCACCGCGGTGTATAACCCCCCCGCGGGCAGCCAGGTGCAGCCCAGCACCTCGAATGTCGTCAGCCAGGATGTGCAGGCGACCTCGACGATTGCCGTCGGCTCCAGCCTGAATCCATCGACATACGGCGCTTCGGTCACCTTCACGGCGACGGTCATGTCCGCGGCCACATCCCCCGCCACGGGAACCGTGACCTTCCTCGATAACGGCGTATCCATCGGAACCGGAACGCTCGGCGGCAATCCCGGCAAAGCGACCTTCACCATCTCTACTCTGGCCGTCGGCATGCATCCCATCACGGTCACCTACGCCGGTGACAACTACAACACAGGCAGCTCCAGCGCTCCGCCTTATCCCCAGGTGGTGCAGATCGCGCAAACCACCACCACGGTCACCTCGGCCGCGCCCAATCCCGGCATCGCCGGAACGCCGGAGACGATCTCTGCGACCGTGGCATTGACCGCGGGCAGCGCGCCGCTTGCTGGCACCGTCACCTTCACTTCGGGGACCACGACCCTGGGCAGCGCCCCGCTGAACGCTTCGGGAGTCGCCACCATCAATCCCACGCTGGCGGTCGGATCCTATCAGATAGTCGCCACCTACGCGGGCAACGCCAACGGCACAGGGAGCGTATCGCCGGCGTATCCCTATTCCGTGGTGCTGGCTACCACGCAAACCGCGCTCGTGATTACGCCCAGTCCGGCGGCGCTGGTCCTCAGTCCCATCACGTTCACCGCGACCGTGACGGGGAATGGCATCGCGCCCACGGGCAGCGTCAACTTCCTGGCCGGTACAACAATCATCGGCACTGTGCCCCTGAGCGGCGGAAAGGCCACGTTTACTGACTCGGCGCTCGCTGCCGGCACCTATTCCATGACTGCGGCGTATCTGGGCGATGCGAACAACGCGCCCAGCACCTCCTCGCCACCCGCCAGCGAAACCGTGGGCACCATTCCCACCACCACCGTACTGGGCACCGCTACCACCACGGGAGTCAATCCGCAGGTAGTTTTGGTAGCGGCGGTTATCAACAACAGCACCGGCCCCGAGCCCACCGGCACGGTCACGTTCTACAACGGCGCTACATCGCTGGGCACGGCCACGCTTGACTCCACTGGCGCCGCCACGCTAACGCCGAACCTGACCAGCGGCGTGAATTACAGCATCGACGCCGTGTATAGCGGCGACCCGGACCACGGCGCTTCCACGTCGCAGACCATCAATATCTCCGGCACTGCATCCGGTTTCGGCATCACCGTCACGCCCGCAACGGTCACCATCCCCACCTCGCAGAACGTCACGGTCACCGTCACCCTCACCTCGAACGGCAACTTTACTGACACCATCGGGCTGGGCTGCGCTTCGCTCCCGGCCTCGGTGAACTGCCACTTCACCGCCATCACTCTCAAGCTGCCGGCGGGCGGCACGGTCAGCACCCAGCTCACCATCGACACCAACAATCCGCTCAGCGGCGGAGCCACGGCCATGAATCGCCACCCGGGAAGCGGCAAATTCTCACTGGCCGGGTTGTTCCTGCCCTTGAGCCTGGGCTTCGGGTGCATCTTCTGGCGGCTGCGCCGGCGTAACTCTCGCCTCCTGACCATGGCCCTGGTCCTGGTTCTTACTGCGGCCGCATTTGTCGCCACAGGCTGCGGCGGTTTCAGCCAGATCACCGCTACGCCGGGTACCTACGTCATTCAGGTCACGGGTACCGGCGCAAGCACCAATGTGATCGAGTACCAAAACGTCACCGTCGACATTACACAGTAGGCGGGGAAGCAGCAGATGGATTTCAGTTCGAGGAAAGCAATGAGCTTGTTCAACGATTTCCGGGTCCGGCGCGGTGAATTGCCGGGGCGATTGCTCCGGGCGAGCGTGTTGCTTGCGCTGCTGGCGCCGGCGCTCCTTCTCGCATCGGCCGGCGTCCTCCGTGCGCAAGTGGTTGCCGCGGGACACCAGGGTGCGTTGAAGTTGTCGGCGGGCGCCTTCGGCTCCGGCGACACTTTCCAATACGGCCCGCGCAAAATGCTCGGCGCCGGCGCCTTTGTCGATGCCGAGACTACGGGCCACTTCGGCATTGAGGCCGAAGGGCGCTGGGTTGAGTTCCACCAGAGAGCCGACGTGCACGCCGAAACCTATTCCATCGGCGGACGCTATCACATCGACTTCGGCCGGCGCTGGCAGCCCTACGCCAAGGGATTGGTGGGAATTGGCAATTTCAACTTACCCTACAACTACGGCAAGGACAGTTGCCTGATCGTGACCGCGGGCGGCGGCGTGGACTACCTCTGGACGCACAGAATCACCCTTCGCGTCGCTGACTTTGAATATCAGGACTGGCCCGAATTCCACTACGGCAACATGACCTCGCTCAATGGCAGCGTGGGCTTCAAGGTGCGCATCTTCTAGGCTCTTCGTCTCTGCGTTTGCATCGTGACTGGGATCACGGTCAGGCTCGCGACCCCACGGTTAGCCTCAGATTGAGAGCGCGGCTTGAGACTGTGCTCGAATCGAGGAGCAAATCTTCCATGGCTTTTGTCGTCACCGATGCCTGCACCAAGGACTTTGTTTGTGTTGCGGAGTGTTCCACTGCCGCCATCGCGCCTGCGGAGAGCGATCCTGCCGCCGCTAACGTATCTCAGGTTTATATCAATCCCGATGAGTGCATCGACTGCGGCAACTGCGCTTCTCTCTGTGCGCAGAACGCGATCTTCGCGTTGGAAGAGCTGCCCGCCGATAAGGCAGACTTCGCCGAAAAGAACCGGGCCTATTTCAACTAAGTCTTCGACCGATTGATCTTGCGCCATCGCCGTGCCCCATCCTTTCGCCTTCTGAATGGCGAAAGGGTGGGATACCGCACAGCCTGTTACTGCGGTTTCGACGCCGGAGGCTGTGCCTTTGCGCTTGGCGATGTCTGCCCCTCAGGTGAAGCCGCTGGTGCTGCAACCGGCGCCGCCACCGGTGCGGCAGGCAACATTGCCGCCTGCATCGGCATCACGGGCAGCGTGAGCGTCTGCGCTGTCGCGGGGTCGTCGCGCAACTTCATATAGAGAACGCCGTTCGCCGGATGCGGAACGGCGAGCCGTGTTCCGGTGAACTGCGGCGGCACGTCGTCCGGATTGTCGAAGTCCGGCGCGGCGGCAAACGACCTAGCCAGGAACAGATTGGTCCCGCTCAGCACGCAGGGCTTGGCCGGCGAACGCGGGCAGCGCAACGCGGTAAAGCCGGGAAGGCGCACCAGCGTGCCCAGCGGCTGCCAGTCGCCGGCCGCGCCGTCGGCGGAGAGGACGCGCACTCGCACCGGCCCGAAGGCCGACGCGCCGAACCGGTCGAGTGGCTTCAGGCTGCCCACTACCGTGTTCGCGTCTTCCAGCATCAGGCCACCGTCGCTGAACGTGAGCATGGTGTGGAAGCTCGAGTCGCCCGCGGCCACTTCCACTTTTTCGTCGCGCGGAAAGGCCTGCGGCACCACCGACCTGAGGAAGAACACCAGCCTTCCCTCAATGGGCAGGTCGTCCGCGCTGCCTAGTTGCACCGGTGGCTGCGGCGCGGAAACGTCGTTCTGCACGCCTTTGCTCAGCAGCATCACCTGCGGTCGCGGCGCATCCACGGTCACCGGCGCGGTCAGCACGCGGCCGTCTTTCAGGTCCACGTGCGCCACATAGTGTTTGCCGGGAACCAGGCTCGTCGTCGACCCGCCCGCGGTCATCAGCAATCCATCCAGATCCCCAACGCGGTTCAGAATCGAGGGCGTGAGCGCGATGTCCTCGATCTGCGCCTTGGCGACCTCGTCGAGACGCGTCCCTTTGAGCAGTGCCGTGTCGTCTCCCGCGCTCAGTGTCAGACCTTCCAGCGAAGCCGCCGCATCATAGGCCTCCATCTTCAGTCGGTCCGGCTGGGCCAGTCCGAACTGGTACACGGCCACGCTCACCGGCCCCGGCGACGCGTCCTTCATTGGCGCCTTCACCTCCAGAACTCCGGGTTTGGGCGACTTCCATTCCAGGGCCAGGGTGGCTTTCCCCGCCGTTAGCGCTTCCACCTTCTCCACGCACACGGTGGAGGGCCCGTCGATGTGGAGCGTGTCGTCGCGGCCCACCACCAGCGCCGATTGATCCAATTCCGCCAGAGTCCATTTGCCCGGCTGTGCCGCCACCAGCTGGTAGCGCGGGCCCTCCCAGTTGTCGAATCCCCACTTGCCGCGCACCACGGCGGTCAGCTCGCCGCCCGGCAGCGCGGAGAGCACCTTAGTGGGAACCAGCCCGCCCTTCCCCGGGTCGGCCGTTACGGGCACGTCGAGCGTGGCATGCTTGGCGTCCACGGACTCAATATGCAGGGTCAGGTCGTGCGCCATCGTGGTGGCAAATAGCAGCGGCGCACCTTCGGCGGGCAGCACCAGCCCCTGCTTCATGGCGCAAAAGCTGTCGCTGGGTTTCACTGGATGCAGCGGCTCTGGCCGCGAAGATCCGATGGGCGGCAGCGCCACCACCACCACGGACTTGGGGTTGATGAACGACGGTGGCATATTCAGCCGCAGATTCAAGCTGTCGGCCTGGGGCAGCGCCAGCGCCGGAATGTACTGGAAGTGCGCGGTGTGCAGCGAGCTCAGGATCCTCGCCGTATCCACGATGGCGCCGATGTAAGGGCTATACGCACCGGCCCCGGCCATCGTCGTCGAACTGATCTCGTTCATCAGGTTCAACGCGTTGCCGTTGGCCAGTTGGTCCACCAGCGTTTGCGCATTTGCGTCGTCGAGCACGATGCCTTCGGAGTTTTGCGAGAGGCACGAGGCCTGCTGATCGGCAGGTTTCTGAAAGCAGCTCTCGTTGATCTTGATGCCCAGGCTGCGCGCCGCCATCTCGGTGCGCGTCTTTAGCGCAGCGGGATCGAACTGCGACGTCACCTTCACGTCGTCCAGGTAAGCGTCCAGCCGCATCCGTTCCCAGCTCGCGGCCTGCAGGTCCTGCGCGGCGCGCACAAACAAGCCCGGCCGCCCGCGCACCGCATTGCGCAGGGTTGTAAAGTCGCCGCCTGTCTCTGGGGCCAGAAACACCAGCGCCTGCTGCGCTTCCGCGGGAACCTTCACGAAAACGCCCTCGTCGCGGACGTCCCGCGTCCACGTCTCCACACGCGTAAACCACTCCGGCGGGGGCGGATTGGTCGATCCCCGCAGGAACACAACCACCAGCACGAAATGCGCGGCCTGGCTCTCGGGCAGGTCGGGATGAATCCACAAACGGTCGCCGGGAAGCAGATTGGGCGTCTCGGAGATGGGCAGCGTCAATTCGCCGCGTTTCACATGCACATCCACTTTTGGACCGGAGAGATCGAAAGGCTGCCCATCGGCGTGCAGAAAGGGGGATGCCTGGAAAAGAGTCAGCAAATACAGCAAACCGCGACGCATATATCTATTTTACGAGCGGCAACGTATAACGGTAGCGAGGCTCCCCCGGCCCAAAACTGTCCCCAACAAGAAGGTTCCTGCGATTTCATGCCTGTTTTGCGTTTTTTGCGCTAAAATCTTGTCACAAATCAGAATGCCGGCTCAACATCGCCCGGGAATGGCTGGAAGCCGGCGCATACAAGCGGTTTCATTATTGCCTCTGCCGTACAGTGAGCAAGTATGAGACCCAACAACAAGGCGAGTCCCATAAGTCCAGCGAGTCGACAAAGATGGTTTATGAGACCGGTTCTAGCAACAATCATTAACTGTAGCCCGAAAAATGGACTGTAACTCCTTTTATTTCCTGGCTGGATAGATGCCCACGTATAGAGAGCCAGCCGATGCAACACTCTTGGCGCATGGTTATTTCGACCACGCGGACGCGTGAAAGCAAGCCTTCTTTATTCCTCAGAACTGGTTGAGAAAAACATAGATCGAAGGTTGCTGCCTTACGTCTGTGGCGCAGCTCCGAGCCGGATCGACCGGCCGGTGTACCTGCTGGCTCTGCGGATACAGGCGGCACTATTGGGAGAGAACGAGATGAAATCGACAAGGGGTTCGCAAATTCACATAGAGAATGGCAATCTCAGCATCCCCGCCGCTGAAGAGATGATCGAAGATGCATTAAACGAGCTCGCATTCACACAGGATCCCGGCCTGGTCCGCGCCTTGCGCTTTCTGGCGCCTCCGGGCTATCAGGCCATTGTGGAGCTATGCAGCGAAAACGGCCGCAGCAAACGCCGTGACGCATTAGTCGACGCCTGGTCGCCGGAGTACGACGAGGTGCGCATCTACTTCGAGCGCATCGAAGGCGATGAGCCCGCCCCCCGGCCGGGTCGCATGTCGCGCGACAGCAATCACGCCCCCGCGGACGAAGAGGACGCCGATGCGGTGCTTCCCGCCGATATGGATGTACGCGTGAAAGAGCTGTGCACGGCGCTGGCTGAAGCCGAACGCGGTGGCCACGCCTTCATCGCCCTCAAGTGGTTCCGCGATTCTTTCCTGCCGCGCAAGACTTATCGCTGGAACCAGCATCCTGACACGCGGCAGACGGTGCTGGCTGAAGCCATTCAACGCGGCATGGTGCTCACCAGCAAGATCGCCAACCCCAAAACGCCCGCCTACCCCACCACTACCATTCGGCTCAACCGCGCTGAAGCGGGCATTCCCGAGGAAACGCAGCGCTTCCAGCCCGTTGACGTGCAGGGCGAGCCCGTCGCCGCCACGATCGATGAGGATCGGGGGATCGAGTGAGCTTCTTTTTCCTTGAGGCGACAGCCTTCGCCAAGCTGTTTGTGCGCGAGCCGGGAACCGATGCGCTCATCCGGTTGATGGAGACCGTCGAGGACAACCGCAAGCTGATTTCGGCTGCCACGCCGCTCGAAGTCTACGCCGCCCTCCGCCGCCGCGAGCGCGCCGGGCAAATCGCAACTGAAGCCGCTGTTACCGCCTTCGAACTGCTGCGCCTTGAATCCGCCCGCATGGTGCAGCAGCCGCTGAATCCGGGTGTGATTGAGGCGGCCAGGCAGCTTCTTGATCGCACTACGCTGCGCTGGCCTGAGGCTCTGCAACTGGGCGCCGCGTTGGCCGCGCGCGACATGTTTCCCGGCACGCGCGTCACTTTTGTCTCCGCGGTCCCTGCGCTGCTCGAGGCCGCCCGTACCGAGGGGCTCGACGCCATCGATCCCGTCAAGCTGCCGGCGCTCGAAACTGCGCTCGAAAGCGAACCGGACAAAGAAGCCGATGCCGCAGGCGACGCGGAATCCTAGCGGTGTTCCTCGGCCTCTTCGACTTTGGCCAGTTCCGTCTCTTTTTGTTTCCCCCGCTCCAGCTTGCCGCCATGTCGCCGATCCGACCGCAACAACAAGAAAGCAAAGACGAGTCCGGCCACGCCCAGGCACGCGAACATGATCTGCGTCGCGGTATAGGTTCCGGTCGCGTCGCGGAGCTTGCCATTCAGGAGCGGGAATAGTCCCAGCCCCAGGTTCTGGATGGCCGTCATCAGGCCGAAGGCCGTGCCCACGCGCTTCTCTTCCACCACCAGCGGAACCGATGGCCACATGGCCGCGGGAACCAGCACAAAGGCTGCGCCCAGCACGATCATGCTGGGGACTGGATTCCAGTGCGTGATGCCCATGATGAGGTGGGCGGGAATCAGCATCAGGGAGCCCACCACCATGAGCGTGGCCCGCTTGCCGATGCGGTCAATCAGGTCGCCCGCGAAGGGCGCGAAAACCATCGACGCGAAGATGATGATGCTGGTCATTCCCGGTGCCGTCGAGAACATGTGCTGGAAGTTGACAAAGATCTGCGACAGGAAGCCGCCAGTGGACTCGCTCACCAGCGGGATGCCCCACTTGTCGTGGAACATGTCGGTCGCCAGCGCCGTGAAGGGGAAGATGGCGCTATAGAAGGTGACGCAGAGCAGCACAACGTACCAGTAGGAAGAGTTGAACTTCTTTATATCGGAGAAGACGATTTTGTCACCGCCCTCCGGCTTCGGCAGCGAGAGCACCTTCTCGCCATGCAGGTCCATGGCGTTGTACACCAGGTTGCAGAGCACACTGAACAGGCAGAAGCCCGCCGCCGCCCAAAGCGCCACGCGGTAGCTGCCGAAGTAGCGGGAGATGAGTTCCTCTGTGTTGAAGCTGAACAGCGTCCCGACGCGGCTGATGGTAAGAGCGATGCCGAAGGCAAGGGCCATCTCCTTGCCCTTGAACCAGCGGCTGATGATTGCGCTCTGCACCACGATCAGCGATTCCGAGCCCGCGCCGAAGATGAGCCGCCCGGCGAAGAGTTCCCACGTGGAATGGGCCACGGCTACGATGGTTGCGCCCACCAGGACCAGCGTGCAGAACAGCAAACTCGCCCGGCGCGGACCCAGCTTGTCATAAAGCATGCCCCCGAAGAAGACGATGACAATGGCGGCCACAGAGTAGGCCGTGTAGAGATTGCCGATGGTGCTGCGGTTCAGATGCAGAGCTTCGATCAGCGTGGGCGCCAGAGCCCCGATGCTGTCGTAGGCAAAATAGCTTCCCAAAACCAGCAGGCTGATGAACATCAGGATGGTAAAGCGGTAGGGACGCCTGGAGGGATGGAAGAATCCCATGAATTCCGGAGCTGAGCTTGCGGAAATGGGCGTGCGGCGTGCGAGATCGGGCATGAACGTGGGACTCCTCGAAGCACGGCGGAGCCTCGATTCCACGCAGCGTGAGGTCCGCAACCTCGAGGATAGCAGAGGCTCCGTACCGGCTCGGGCGTGCTGCGCGTCGCTTCGAACTCAAGCTCGTCGCGGGCACGGTGATCTCGATTCTGATCGGCCTCGCGCTCAAAACGCGCGTCGCGGACTCGCAATGGAAATGAATTGGGAGGGAAGCCGCGGAAGGAAATAGGCAATTTGTTTTTATCGTGAAGCGGAATTGCTGTCACCCTTCACGCTCGAGCCGATCCGCGCACGCGGGGCTCTGCAACAGATGGACGTTCTTCAGCGTAATCAGAACCCGAAATGATGACCGCCACCACCGTGGTGACCACCACCACCGCCGCCACCACCGTTGCGGCCACCGCGACCACCACCATCGCCCCAGTTGCGGCCACCACCGCCGCCACTTTGGTTGCCGCCGCCGGCGCTCCCTTGGCTACCGCTACTCTGCGGCGCGGCGAGCGCCGTGCTGATCTGGCCGAATAGTTGATTCACAGAATTCGCTGGGCCTTGCAAGCCAGAAATGCAAGCCAGCGCAAGCACCGTTACGAGCAGGCCGTACTCGGCCAAATCCTGGCCGCTCTCTGAGACCGCCAGGTGCCTGAACTTCTCGCAAATCGTCTTCAGCATCTTGCTCATCGCGTTCCTCTAACGTCGCTCCATCCTGGCCGCTCCCGGCGCGCTGTGGAAGATACTCCGTCATCTGCAGCGCGGTCTGAGGTCCAGGAATCCAGGGAGTTGCAGGGCAAGCAACCGCCCCCCTCCCCCTGGCAATCAAGTCCTGTGTTTGCAATGAAGCCGCACACGCGGACCCCCTGTCTCTCACCAGGAAGTGTGATCCCGAATCCCCCATCCGCGTCATGCCCTCGCCGGCGAACTCGTCGCCCGTCCAATGGTCAGATGCATAATTCATTTGTCATCAATAAAGTAACGTGGAATGGCTCCTGATCTACTGCAGACCAGATCGCATCCGTTTCCGGCAATGGTCCGCCCGATTTGCCCAGATCGAGCAGTTACTTCCGATTTTCTTCAGCTCAAGGATCGTCCGGCCCAGCCGCCCAGCGACCGAGTCCAGAATCAGAAACTTTCTTGCAAGAGCCGCCCACCCGTAAATGCAAGAGTCGATCGCAAGCAATTCGACCGACGACAGAGGGCCTGGCCCATCATCCCGCGCGCATTATTCCCGCCGAAACTTATTGGCCCGCTCGAACTCATCGCGCAGTACCTGCGTGCGCAGGTTCTCGCGCAAATAGGCCAGGCGTTGTTCGAGCGCCAGCAAGGCCCTTTCCACGGCTTCGGTATTGGTGTGGGCAATGTCGCGCCACATCGAAAACGGGCTTGCTCCCAGCCGCGTCATCTCGCGCAAAGCCCGGCCGCCCACGTCCTTGAGCTCCGGCGCGTCGCCCACTTCCTCTTCCAGCAGCGCGCTCAGCGCCGTGGCCGTGAACTGCGGTAAATGGCTCACCCACGCCACCAGCTCATCGTGGCGCGCGGCATCGAGGTCGAGCGTCTTCGCGCCCATCTTCGTCACCCACTCGCGCCAGTCCTTCACCAGAGCCGCCGCTTGTGGCGAGCGCTCCGCCGCGGCATCGTCCGTAAAAAGCCACACCGCGCCGCGAAACAGATTCGCATCACCCAGAGCCGCGCCGCCGCGCTCCTTGCCCGCCATGGGATGCCCGGGAAGAAACGCCGCACGCTCCGGCGTGTTGTACTGCCGTGCGGCCGTCTCAGAGATAATTCGCTTGGTGCTGCCCACGTCGGTCACAAGCTGCTCGGGCCCGAGAACGCCCGCCAGCTTCTCCATGAAATCGAGCGTGGCGTAGATCGGCACGGCCAGCAGCGTCACTTGGCTCGTTCGCGCGGCTTCAATAGGATCAGCGGCGATGGAATCGATCGCGCCCATCTTCAGCGCCACCCGCCCCTGCTCGGCGCCGCGATTCCAGCCCACGATGCTGCCCGTGTAACCTGCCGCGCGCAGCGCCAGGCCCACTGAAGTGCCCAGCAAGCCCGTACCGAGAATGGAGATGCGATCGATCATGATGAGCAAGTCAGCGAGTTAGCGAGCCAGCAAGTCAGCGCAATGCCGACCCGCTGACTCGCTTCATCTTACAGCGTGCGGCCGACGGCCTCGGCGAGAACACGCAACTCCGCCACCAGCTTCTCAAACTGGTCCAGAAAGAGCGTCTGCGCCGCATCGGAAACAGCCTTGTCGGCGTTGGGGTGGATCTCCAGGAGCAGCGCGTCGGCCCCCGCAGCCACCGCCGCCTTCGCCATCGCCGGAACCATGTCGCGCCGCCCCGTGCCGTGAGAGGGATCGCCTACCACGGGCAGGTGCGAGAGCTTCTTCAGCACCGGAATGGCCGCAATGTCCATGGTGTTGCGCGTCGCGGTTTCGTAGGTGCGGATGCCGCGTTCGCACAGAATCACGTCGTAATTGCCGCCGGAGAGAACGTACTCGCTCGAAAGCAGCAGCTCTTCGACCGTGGCCGCAATGCCGCGTTTCAGCAGGATCGGCTTGCGCACCTGCCCCAGCTCGCGCAGCAGGTTAAAGTTCTGCATGTTGCGCGCGCCCACCTGGAAGCAGTCCACCAGCCCCAGCATGGGCTCGATCTGCGCAATCTCCATCACTTCGCTCACCACGCAAAGTCCGTTGGCGTCGGCCGCCTCGCGCATCAATTCCAGACCCGGAATCCCCAGCCCCTGGAACGAATACGGCGAGCTGCGCGGCTTGTAAGCTCCGCCTCGCAGAAAACCTCCGCCCGCAGCCTTCACGCACGCGGCAATCGTGAAAATCTGCTCGCGATTTTCGATGGCGCACGGTCCGGCGATGATCGCCACCTTTTCTCCGCCAATGACCGCGCCGTTCTTAAACTCGACAACCGTGCCCTCCGGCCGCCACGCCCGCCCGGCCAGCTTGTAAGGCGCGCTGATGCGGTGCACGTGCAGTACGCCCGGCAGCATTTCAAACTTCGTCAGGTCGAGCGCGCCAGTGGCGCCTACGCCGGCAAGAATCGTCTGGAACTCGCCTGTAGTGCGATGCACGTCCACGCCCGCCTCTCCCATGGCGCTGATCACGGCATCAATCTGTTCTTCGGTGGCACCAGCCTGCATTGCGACAATCATGACTTTTTCCCTGTCTCGGACGCTTCGGCGCCCGCGGCGTGGCCCAGCGCTCCGCCTTCTTGTTCGGCGGCCTGGGCATGTCTCTGGCTAGCCAGCTCGTTGCGCTGCAATGCCCGCATCACGTCGATGATGCGTTCGTAGATATGCGTCAGCTCGATGTCGGGCAGCGGGCCTTTGTTGGCCGCGCGCACATTGGCATAGATGATTTTTTCGCGGTTCGGTTCGTACACCGGAAGCGACGTGGCCGCCTTCAGGTGGCCGATCATCTGTGCGGCGCGTGCCCGCTCACTGAGCAGCTCGACCAGCTGGCGGTCCAGCTCGTCGATGCGGATTCGCAATTCTTCGATGGTCATTTCAGCCTCTAGCTACTAGCTTCTAGCTCCTAGCTTAACTACGCGGATGCGAGCTTCGCCGCCTCGTTCGATGAGGAACAAGCTAGAAGCTGGAAGCTAGAAGCTAGAAGCTGCTTCTCTCACCGGGCCAGCGCTGCATGGGGCAGGCGCAGACCCTTGATAAATCGAGCCACCAAGTCCGGCGCCGTCTCCGGTGTCGCGCGCTCAATCAGCTCGACAATCGCGCTGCCAATCACCGCGGCATCCGCAAACTCCGCCACCTGAGCGACGTGTTCCGCATTGCTGATACCGAACCCCACGGCCACCGGCAGCTTGCTCCATCGGCGAACCCGCGCCACCAGCGCCGCCGCGTCCGTGGCCACGGCAGCTTGCGTCCCCGTAATGCCGGTGCGCGAAATGGCGTACACAAAACCTTTGGAGTGCGTGGCAATGGCCTCAAGCCGCGCGTCGGGACTGGTGGGCGCGGCAAGAAAAATCGGCGCCAGATCCACGCGGCTCATTTCCGCAAGATACTCGGCCGCCTCTTCCACAATCATGTCGGTCGCGAGCACCCCGTCCACGCCGGCAGCCTTCGCGTCATCGGCAAATCTCTTCAGGCCATAACGCAGTATTGGATTGAGGTAGCTGAATATCACCAGGCCTGCCTGGGGACGCGCGGCGCGAATCTCGCGCGCCAGCGCGAGTACGTCCTTGAGCCTTGTTCCTGCGTGTCCTGATCCGTGGGCCAGTGCGCGCTCCATGGCGCGCTGGATGACAGGGCCGTCGGCCAGCGGATCGCTGAACGGCACGCCCAGTTCGATCACGTCCGCGCCCGCGTCAATGGCCGCAACTGCAATCTCGCGCGTCGCCTTGAGAGACGGGTCGCCCGCAGTCAGATACACCACCAAACCCGGCTTGTGATCGAAACGTATCGCCATTGAAAAGCTCTAATATCTCCCAAAAACTGGGTGCCCCTGGTCCCTCGCATTGGGGACCGGGGACAGCAAGAAACCTCGCGATCTTACAGTTTCAACTCGCGCGCCAGAATCCCCATATCCTTGTCGCCGCGGCCTGAAAGATTCACCACCAGTATGTCACGCGCCATAAACGTCGGCGCGATGCGCATGGCCTCGGCCACGGCATGCGCGCTTTCGAGCGCCGGCAAAATGCCCTCGGTCCGCGCCAGCGTCATCACCGCATCCAGCGCCGTCGCATCATCGCACGAAACGTATTCCGCGCGACCCGTGTCGTGCAGCATCGCGTGTTCGGGGCCGATCGATGCATAATCCAGGCCCGCCGAAACCGAGTGCGTCAGCGCGATCTGCCCATCGTCATCCTGCAAGACATACGAAAACGTGCCCTGCAATACGCCCGGTGCGCCGCCCTGGAAGCGGGCCGCGTGTTCGCCCAGCGCCGTGCCGCGCCCGCCGGCCTCCACGCCAATCAGCCGCACCTCGCGGTCGTTAATGAACTCGTAAAACGCGCCAATGGCATTCGACCCGCCGCCCACGCACGCAACCACTGCGTGGGGCAGTCTTCCTTCTTTCTCAAGAATCTGAGATTTGATCTCGCGACTGATGCAGCGATGAAAGTCGCGCACCATCGTGGGATACGGATGCGCCCCGAGTGCGCTGCCCAAAAGATAATAAGTCGTCCGCACATTCGTGACCCAGTCGCGCATCGCCTCGCTGATGGCGTCTTTGAGAGTCTTCGATCCCGACGAGACGCCGCGCACCTCCGCGCCCAGCAGCCGCATGCGCTTCACGTTCAACTCCTGGCGCTCCATGTCCACGTCGCCCATGTAGACCACGCACTCCAGACCCAGCAGAGCGCACGCACTCGCCGTCGCCACGCCGTGCTGGCCCGCGCCGGTCTCGGCGATCACGCGCTTCTTGCCCATGCGTTTGGCCAGCAGTCCCTGGCCCAGCGAATTGTTGATCTTGTGCGCGCCGGTGTGCAGCAGGTCTTCGCGCTTCAGGTAAATCTTTGCCCCGCCCAGCGATTCCGTGAGCCGCTTGGCAAAGTAGAGCGGCGTCGGCCGTCCCGCGTAGTCGGCCAGCAGCGAACTCAGCTCGGTCTGGAAAGCCGCATCCGCCTTGGCCTCTTCGTAGGCGCGCTCCAACTCATCCAGCGCCGCCACCAGCGTCTCCGGCACATAGCGCCCGCCATACACGCCAAAGCGCCCGGGCCGCGACTCGGAGGGATTTGCCGGGAGAATAACCGATGCCATGAGGAACTCCTGCTTGTTTACCCAGGAAAGTGGGGAACTTCTTAGTGTACTAAAATTGCTTCTGAGCCATCGCTCCGACGGCGATTTGCGGCTCGTGCACATTTAAACGAAATACATAAAGGAGGCTAGAGCAATGGATGTCCAGCAGGCAGGTGCGCGAAATGATATTAGACAGCAGCATGAAGAAGATGAGAAGCGGGTTAACCAGCAAAGAGAAGACGGGCGGAAGATCGTAATCGCCACCCTAGCGGGGCTTGCGAATAAATATAAAAGCCCTTGGATAAACGATCTCTCGTTTAAGGCCAACAGAAGAGGAATATGCCCCGATCAAGAAGAAATTCTCGACAAGGACGGAAGAACAGTAGCGAGGCCTCCGCGCGAATGGTTGGAAGATGCGCCGGCCTCCTCAGACGTTCGCCATAAGATTGAGGCGTGCCTAGAGGCGGCAATAAGGACCAGTCGCAGAATGCGGATTTCGACAGGGAGGAATGTGCGCTGAACAGGCCGAATCGTTCGGCACGCCCCCAAAAGGGTGCACGACTCAGCTCGACTCGTTCGGCACTTCATCGCAGCAGCCAATTCTGGGGGGAACGATGTACTCGTCATTCGCGTGGGGTTTTTGGTGGCTGAACGTCGTCGCGTGCGTCTGCTGCATTCTCTATTTGGGACGTAAACGCTTTCCGGACGGCACCCCGGTTCTCCTCACAACCGGACCAATATTCATATGTCAGCTAGTTGCGGCTCTTGTGGTGCTGGCTTTGGATGCAAGTCCTTGGCACCTGATCTGGCTAGCATTTGTATCCGTCGTTGTATCAAACCCTTTCTCTGTGATCGGGCTACATCTATATAGATCGCGGCTAGATCGGCAGACTAAGGTGCACCGCGAAATGCCCGAGCGGGCCCAGGACCAGAAAATAATTGCACAGAGGCGGACGCCCGCTGGCCAGGTCAGCGAGCTAGAGGCACTGCGTCGGGAATCGCGGAAGCGAGGCAAAACTGAAGTCGCTTGCAAGACTGGTGCGCTTCTAGACAGCGATGCGAAGAGAGACATTCTGTACGAGAGCTTGGGAGAACATCCCGCGCTCACGGCCAAACTCCGCCACCATTGGCCCTATTTGGTTCGTTCGAACATGAAGCCGACACCATCGAGAGTGTCGCTAATGTTCAAAAATATGGCCGTCAAGCTGGCAGAGGAAGGGGAACCGTTCGTAGGGCTAAAGAGTCTGGAGTGCTCTTTGCTCTTCGATGAAGGCGGTCCTGACCATTGGGTTGCCGCAGCCGAAGTGCTTTGTGCCTTGCGTGATCGCGCAGCAGCGAGACACGCGGCAGCGGCGATCGAATATCAGGACGCACGCGATGCTGCAATCGAGGCGGGTTTGCAATTCCCACACTACGCAAGTCACAAAGTTCTCCGGGGCCAGTACAAGCGGATGAAGGAAATTATCCAGATCTGTAATCAGCACAAGGAATGGGTAGACACATACACTTTTACGACATCGGCTAATGGGGAGCAATAGACTGTTGATTTCGTCTACCGGTCTGCGCCCCGCCGCGCGCTGGCCACAAACGCCCGCACCTTCGCCGCATCCTTGCGCCCCGGCGCAGCTTCCACCCCGCTCACCACATCCACGCCCCACGGCCGCAGCGTCGCAATCGCTTCTGCCACATTTTCCGGCGTCAGTCCACCCGCCGCAATGAAGGGCTGCCGCCCTTCCGCGTTTTGGAAGAGAGTTTTGCTGGCAACGGCCCAATCGAATGCAACGCCCGTGCCGCCCACCGCTGCTTCCGTACGCGAATCCACCAGCAACGCATCAGTGTTTACATCGCGCGCCATCGCCATCACGCGCTCCGCCGCACTCCGATCGAAGTGCACCACACCCAGAATGCGCAGCTTCGGCCCGAATCTCTCGCGCAGTTGCGCCGCCAGCGCGGCCGGCGCGTCAAAATGCAGTTGCACGCCGGTCAGCCCCACCGTTTCCACGGTGGCCGCGATCTCATCAAATCCTGCATCGACAAAAACCCCGATCTTTTCGATCGCCGCCGGCAGTTCACGCACGATCTGCGCCGCCTGCTCGGCCGTCACCCGCCGCGGGCTCGGCGCAAACACGAATCCCACTGCATCGGCCCCGGCTTCCGCGGCCAGTTGCGCGTCGCCAAGCGAGGTGTTAGCGCAAATTTTGATCCAGAGGCTCATGCTTTGCCCGCGGCGCCCTTCAGCAGCGCAGCCAACGCCTCGCCGGGATCGGGCTGGCGCATCAGGCTTTCGCCGATCAGGAACGCATCGAATCCCGCCTTGCGCAGCCGCGCGATGTCTTCGGGCGTCGCAATGCCGCTTTCCGTCACGCGTATTACGTTCGCAGGAATGCGATCAACCAGAGCCAGGGAAACATCCGGACTCACATCGAAGGTTTTCAGGTCGCGATTGTTCACGCCGATGGCGTCCGCGCCCGTCTCGCCCAGCGTGGCGAGCACGTCTGCAAGCTCTTCGGCGGTGTGCACCTCCACCAGCACGTCGAGCGCCAGCGCGTGCGCCGCCTTGGCAAATCGCTTCAACTCCGCGGCGTTCAGCGCGGCAGCAATCAGCAGAATCGCGTCGGCGCGATGCGCCCGCGCCTCGACGATCTGGTACTCGTCGACGATGAAATCCTTGCGCAGGCAGGGAAGTGGCGCAGCCGCCGAGGCCAGTTCCAGGTTGCGCAGGCTGCCCTGGAAATACGGCTCATCGGTGAGCACGGAAAGCGCCGCAGCCCCTCCGGTTCGATAGCGCCGCGCCAGCCATGCCGGATCAAAGGCCGCGCGAATCAATCCTTTGGAGGGCGAAGCCTTCTTGATCTCGGCGATCACGGCCGGTCCACGCTCAGCCTGGCGGCGCAGCGCGGCAGCCCATCCGCGCGGATGGTGCTCCAGAGCGCGGCGTTCCAAATCAGCAACAGGCACGTCCGCCTTGGCCGCGTCCAATGTGGCCCGCGTCGTGGCCAGAATCGTAGTAAGAAAAGTGTCGGTGCGCGTGGTCATGCTCTACGCAAAGTATACGGGGACCCGGGGTTAACGTTTGGCGGCAGCCGCCGGTTCGGGCACACCCGCCAGCTCCCGCGCCGCCCTTCGCCCCAGCCGAATGCAGTCCGGCACACCGATGCCGTCGTATGCATTCCCGACCAGCCGCAGTCCGGGCAGCGCCGCCACGCGCGCATTCGCCCGCGCCATGCGCGCCTTGTGGCCTACGGCATACTGCGCCATGGCGCGACGCCAGCGCGTCACCTGCGCGAACTCCGGTTCAATCTCCGCGCCAAAAGTCTTGGCGCCCAGAATCTCCCGCATCTCGCGCCGGACAACTTCCACGAGAGCCTGGTCGGTCTCGGCGAGCAAATCGACGCGCTTCATGCCGCCCAAAAATGCGCGAAAAACCGCCTTCCCCGGCGGCGTGCGCCCCAAAAACTTCCGATGCGCAAAAGTACATGCCAGCATCGCGCGGCCTTCCACGGCCGGAACCAGAAATCCGAATCCCTCCGGCAGCGGGCCGATCTTCGCTTCGTCGTAAACCAGGTTCACAGTGATCGACGAAGAATACGGAATGCCGCTGAGCTCCGCACCCAGTGCGGCATCCACCGGCGTCAATAGCTCTCCAGCAATCCACGCGGGCGCGGCCATGATCAGCGCATCGAAAGCCTCGCTGACTCCGCCCGCCTGCACCTTCCAACCCTGCGATGTCTTCTCGATTCCGCTCACCGCAGTCCCCGTGCGCACGCTTCCGGGATCGAGGCGCGCTGTAATCGCGTCCACCAGTGTGCCCATGCCGCCGCGCAGCGCCGTAAAAATGGCCGCTCCGCGGTTTTGGGTTTTGGACGAGTTTTTCGCCATCGCCCGCATCTTCCGGTGCGCGGCCAGCATGCCCCGCGTCAGCGAGCCATACTTCGTCTCCATCTCCACCAGCCGCGGCAGCACGGTTTGCGCGCTCAGTTGCGTGGAGTCGCCGCCATAAATGCCGCTCAGCAACGGATCGGCGAGCCGGTCCACGGCCTCCTTCCCAAAATGCCGCTCGACGAGCGCCGCAACCGACTCATCGCCCTCGCTCGGCCGCGGAGGATGCAGCAACTCCAGCGCCATGCGCATCTTGGTGCGCACGCTGAACAGTCGCGTCAGCGCCGTCGGCACCAGCTTGGTCGGCACCAGGAACATCAGCCCGTCGGGCAGCGCCGTCAGGCGATTGCGCGTAACAATATACGTCTTGCGCGCGGCGTCGTTCGAAGGGATCAACTCGCCGCCCAGTCCCAACTCCCGGCAAAACTCAGCCGCCGCGGGCTTTTCCGTCAGGAACGAGTCGGGCCCGCGCTCCAGCACCGCGCCGCCCACAATCTCCGAGGCCAGTGACCCGCCCAGCCGCGGCCGCTCCTCAAACAGCGTGTACTCCACCGCCGCGCCGGCCGCGCGCGCCTTTTCCAGCTCATAGGCCGCAGCCAATCCTGCAATGCCGCCGCCAATGATCGCAATCCGCATTCTTGACCTTACTCCATCTTTACAGCAAGCTGCGGCATGGTCGCGTTCGGGAGGGAAAACAAGCGGGGCCTCACCGGAGATGCCGGTCTGCAGCAGTCTTTAATAGAATCAAGGCGCGGCCCGCTGGCGGCAAGTGATCAAAGTCACTGTGAGAGCTAAAATCGGAGGCAAGGGTGGAAGTTTCTGTTCGCCGCCATCCCCAAAATCTTGCCAGATGGCTCACATCTAACTGCTGCCCTTAAACTCTCCGCGCGCACCCTCTGCCCGTCCACCGCGCGTCTCACAATAGGAGGCTTTCGATGAGCGCCGAGATCATCCACCGGCTGCATTTTGCCTTTACCATCACCTTCCACTATCTGTTTCCGCAGCTCACCATGGGCCTGGCTTTGCTCATCGTCGTCATCAAGACGGTGGCGCTCCGCAGCGGCAGTGAAATCTGGGATCGCGCGGCGCGCTTCTGGGGCCGCATCTTCGGCATCAATTTCATCATGGGCGTGGTCACCGGCATTCCCATGGAATTCCAGTTCGGCACCAACTGGGCGCGCTTCGCCCGGCTTTCGGGCGGCATCATCGGCCAGCCGCTGGCCATGGAGGGCGTCTTCAGCTTCTTCCTCGAGTCGGCGTTTCTCGGCCTCTTCCTTTACGGCGAAAAGCGCATCTCGCAACGCATGCACTGGTTCTCCGCGGTCATGGTCTGGCTCGGCTCGTGGATCTCCGGCTTCTTCATCATTGTCACCGACGCATGGATGCAGCATCCCGTGGGCTACGCCCGCATGCCCGACGGGCATTTCGAAATGCTCAGCTTCTGGCAACTGCTGCTGAATCCCTGGGCGATCTTCCAATACATGCACAACATGACCGGCGCCGTCATCACCGGCTCGTTCGTCATGGCTGCTGTAGGCGCATTCTATCTGCTGGAGGGCAAATGCGAGGAATACGGGCGCATTTTTCTCAGGGTGGGCGTCATCGCAGGCGTTATTTCGTCTATCCTCATCATCTTTCCCACCGGCGACCTGGCCGGAAAATATGTGGCACAGAACCAGCCCGCGGCCATCGCCGCCATGGAGGGACTGTTCTCGAGCCAGGCCGGTGCGCCCATCATCCTCATGGGCCAGCCCAACGAGGAGACGGGCCAGATCGACAATCCCATCGTGGTGAACGACGTGTTGAGCTTCCTCATCTACGGCACCACCAAAGCCGAGGTCAAGGGGCTCGATCAGTTTCCGCGCGATCAGTGGCCCACCGCGCTGCCGCTGCTCTTCTACGCCTACCACATCATGGCCGGGCTCGGAACGTGGTTCGTGCTGCTGATGCTGGTCTCCGCATTCCTGCTCTGGCGCGGGCGGCTCGCCACTACGCGCTCGGTGTTGTGGGCCTTGCTGCTCAGTTTTCCCCTGCCCTACATCGCCAACACCGCCGGATGGATGACCGCCGAACTAGGCCGTCAACCCTGGCTCATCTACGGATTGATGCGCACCAGCGAAGGCTTCTCCGACACGGTTTCCGCGAGCAACGGGCTGTTTACGCTGCTCGGCTTCATGGGACTTTACACGCTGCTGGGGTTGCTGTTTACCGTGCTGGTCTATCGCGAGATCAGCCACGGCCCCGATCCCAAGGCGCACGCCGCAGAAGCCATTGCAGCCGATTGAGTTCCCGCGGCTGTTCGCTGACAACTGACAACTGACAACTGATCACTGATAACTGTTCACTGAGGTTTCCGTCATGATGGGTTTTATCTGGTTCTGGCTCGTCGCGGTCATGATCGTCGGGTACGTGGTGCTCGACGGCTTCGACCTGGGCGTGGGCGTGCTGCACATGTTTTTAATGCGCACCGAAGCCGAGCGCAAAGCCGCATTGGCCTCCATCGGCCCCGTGTGGGACGGCAATGAAGTCTGGCTGCTGGCCGGCGGCGGCACGCTCTATTTCGCCTTCCCGCTCCTCTACGCCTCGGCCTTCTCGGGCTTCTATCTGCCGCTCATGATCGTGCTCTGGCTGCTGGTGCTTCGCGGTGTGAGCCTCGAACTGCGCAACCACATCGAAGTCGGAGTCTGGCGCGCTCTGCTCGACGGCGTCTTCGGTTTTTCCAGCGCGCTCCTCACCATCTTTTTCGGCGCGGCCCTCGCCAATGTGCTGCGCGGCGTCCCCCTCAACGCCGACGGCTATTTCTTCCTGCCCTTGTGGACCAACTGGCAACCCGGCGTCGCGCCTGGCATTCTCGACTGGTACACGGTCATCGGCGGGCTCGTCGCGTTCACCGCGCTCACGCTGCACGGCGCCTTGTGGCTTTCGCTCAAAACCTCGGGCGACCTGGAACAGCGCGCGCGCAACGTGGTTCAGCCGTTGTGGCTCATCCTTGTGGCCCTCACCGTCGTCAGCCTCTTCGCCACCATCGCCGTGCGTCCCGCCAGCCTCGACAATTACTTTACTTATCCGTTCACCTTCATCATTCCCGCAGGCGTAGTCGCCTCGCTAGCCGCCCTCTGGCTCTGGAACCGCAAGCGCGAGCCGCTAAAGGCCTTTCTCGCCTCGTGCACCTATCTCTTCTTCATGCTGGCTGGCGCCTGCTGGGGTTTGTACCCGGTGCTGCTGCCCGCCACCACCGGCGCAGCCAACGACATCACCCTCACCCGCGCCATCTCCGGCCCACACACGCTGGCCGTGGGTCTCGCTTGGTGGATTTTCGGCATGGTGTTGGCAATTGGCTACGTGGTCTTCGTCTACTCGCGCTTCAAGGGCAAAGTGGGCGCCCACGCCGGCGGCCATTGACACAGAATGTCTCGGAGGGAGCAGGGACCTTCAGGTCCCTGAATCCGAGGGCAAAAATAGGTCCGGCCTTCAGGCCCGGAAATCCGCGCACGTATTCCGCGAACTCATGCTCCCGCGAGGAAAAGCTAGGAGCTAGAAGCTAGAAGCTGCCTCTCCTACAGCTCCACCAGCGTCCCCACCGCCAACGGCTGCTTGAACGCCTCTGCCGTCTGCTCCCGCTCCGGATCCCAGTTCTTCGGCTGATAAATGCAGCACGGCTCCGCGGCCAGCGGATCGCCCGTCAGCGCATAAGCCCGTGCCCGCGACCCTCCGCAGATCTCCTTGTACTCGCACGCCCCGCACTTGCCTTCGAGCCGCTTGGTATCGCGCAGCGCCTTGAAGATCGGTGCGTTGCGGTAGATCTCGCTGAGCGGCGTCTCGCGAATGTTCCCTGCGTGGATCGGCAAAAACCCGCTGGGATACACATTGCCCATGTGCGAGATGAAGACGAATCCCTTGCCGTCGTTTACGCGGCGCGTGGCCCAGCTCATGGCGCGCGTCTGGCCGTCGGCCGTGGGTGCGCCGGCCTCATACGCAGCCCCATGCGGATGTCCGTGTCCGTGCCCCATCTTTTTCTCTTCCAAATTGTGCTGCAGCAGGTAGCGCCGGTAGTGCATCGCTTCCGTAGTCTTGATCTGGAAGTTTGCCCGCCGCGACAGTTCGTAAATCTTCCCAAACACCTGCTCGAACTCCTCACCACTCAGCAAATCGTCCAACTGCCCGCGTCCCACCGGAACCAGGAAGAACACATTCCACATCACGATCGCGAGCTTTTCAAACAGGCTGCACAGATCGTCGAGGTCGTGCGCATTATGCCGGCTAATCGTGGTGTGCACCTGGATCGGAATGCCCGCCTCGCCCGCCCACTCAATGGCCTGAATCGTCCGCGCAAATGCGCCGGGCAGCCCGCGAAACGCATCGTGAATCTCAGGGCACGAGCCGTCCAGCGAAATGCCCAGCCGCACCACGCCGGCCTCTTTCATCTTGAAAATCTGTTCTCGCGTCAGCAGCGGTGTAGCGCTCGGCGTCACGGCCACCTGCACACCCTTGCCCGCAGCGTAGCGGATCAACTCAAAAACGTCCTTGCGCTTCAGCGGATCGCCGCCCGTGAAAACGAAGATCGGAATGTGCATGTCGGCGATCTGGTCGATCAGCGCCTTGCCTTCCTCGTGCGTCAATTCGTCCGGGTGCGGAATGGGTTGCGCGGCGGCGCGGCAGTGCTTGCAGGCCAGATCGCAGGACTGCGTGATCTCCCAAATGGCAAGAAACGGCGATTCGTCGTAATCGATCCCGCCGCGGGCGGGAATGTTGTGCATCGGTTGCATGAGGCCTCCTGGGGATCGCAGCCGTCGGACGCCTCGCTTCCGGCGTCTGGGCGTCTATCGCCCGGGGATTGAACGGCTTCCTGCTCGAAACTTCCTTGAGCGCCACCACTTATCATCAGCGCCCTGGCCGGAAAACCGCTTCCGAGGACCACGATTCCCAACCAGAAGACCAGCTTTTCGGTCCCTCAGGCTGTGATTGAGATCACTTTATGCGCCCAAATCAGTCCCGCTCGCTGCTCCGCTAGACATTTTTGGGAATCAGGCACAAAATCATCTCACGTGCGGCCCTCTTCCGCCCCTTTCCAACATCTATAGTGGCGGAGCAGGAAACCGTTCGCTGAGCTGCAAACGTCCGGATCGAGAGAGGGTGAGACGCATCACCCAGCATTGTGCGGCAAAACACCGCTAAACCTCTTGAAATCTGCAACCATTTGAACGCACCGGAAGGAGGTTCCCATGGCAGCCGTATTGAAGCCAGGTTGGAGCAAACCCTCCACCATCCTCTTCGCCTCCGAGATACCCGCCAACCACAAAGCCTTCGCGTTCGCCCTCGCACAAGCCCAGGAATTCGGCTCGGATCTCATCCTTTTTCATGCCTATGACACCTTGGTCGTGGCCGCGTCTGAGACCTCCGGCGTTCGCTATTACGACTACGCCGCCGCAGCCAGCGCCGAGAAGCAGCATCTGGAGCCTCTCGCGCAACGTGTTCGCGATGCGGGCCTCCGTTGTGAGGTTGTCGTGCGTCCCGGCCTGCCCGCCGACGAAATTCTCGCCTTCTCGCACGAGCGCGAAATTGACCGCATCGTGATGGGTACGCACTCTCCCGGCCCCATCGGCAAGTTGTTGGTTGGTTCTGTGGCTGAGGCGGTGTTGCGCACCGCCAGTTCGCCGGTCTACATCATCGGTCCCGACGTGGTCGACGGAAGCTATCGCAACTTTGCCACGCGCACCATTCTTTGCGCCGTCAGCCTGCACGAAGCCAGCACCGTCGTGGCCGCCTTTGCCGCAGAGCTGGCCGTGCAACATGGCGCGCGCCTCATCCTGCAGCACATCATCCGCCCCCAGGATCGCGCCGAGTTCCTCGCCGGCCGGTCGCTCGATGAAATAGAAGCGGACATGCTCGCGCTGGTTCCCACTAAGTTGCAGGGCCAGGTCGCGATCCAGACCATCGTGGTTCCCGGCGACCCCACGGAGGAACTGCTGTATCAGAGCCATGCGCAGCAGGCCGACTTGATCGTCCTTGGCGCCCAGGGTGCATCCGCTTTTGCCGCCATCACGCGCCATGGTGTGGTCTATAAAACCTTGGCCCACACCCACTGCCCGGTCATCACGCTTTCGCCGGTGGTTCTGGCGCGTTGCGGCTCCAAGTCTGAGAAGCTGCAACCCGCTGAAGCTTATCTGGCCGGCGTTTTCTAACGCGCTGCAAGTAGCGCCGGTCTCCCGACTGGCAGTAGTGGGGGTCTCCAGACCCCCGCCCGCTCTTGCCGCGCTCAAACCACTCTCAGCAACAGCAAAATGAGGATGATCGCCAGTACGAGGCTGATGCCTCCTCCGCCGTAGTAGCCCCATCCCGGCCCCACGCGGTAACCGCCATATCCGAATCCTAAAATCAAGAGAATCAGGATGATCAGTAGCATGTCGTCCTCCCACGCTCAACAAGCCGTGTGGACTTCGATGCCACGCTCCTAAGCAAGGCTGCCTCTCGTGCGTGGATAACCTTCGCCGCGGAGAAAACTCCGTGGGGCACGCATCGCCTTCAGCGAAGCCGCGGCGATTCTTCTCCGCCCCATGTGCGCGTCTTTTTTCCTCGGCTCTTCGCAATGCGAACAACCCGCAGCGCTGACGCGGCGTCCAAGCGTGCTGATGAGCCGTAAACAGAATTCACGGAGGTGATCAATGCTTTGGACGATCTTTGTCATCCTTCTGGTGTTGTGGCTGCTAGGTGTGGTTTCGTCGTACACCTTCGGAGGATTCATTCACATCCTTCTCGTGGTCGCTCTCGTGGTGCTGGTCATTCAACTGATCACCGGCAGAAGGGCGGTTTAGCGATCGCGGCCAAAGAGTGAGAAGCGGCATTTCGCCGCCCGGAGAAGACGCAGGCGGCACAACCGAAGATGCAAGCAACTCCAACTTCGAGGTGAACTCATGGATAAAGACAGAGTAAAAGGTGCAGTGAACGACGCAGCGGGACGTGTGAAACGCCAGGTGGGCGAGTGGACCGGCGACACCCACGCCCAGGTGGAAGGCTCGGCACAACAGCTGAAAGGGAAGGTGCAAAAGGCGTGGGGCAACTTGAAGGACGCTGCACGCGATGTGAGCAATAACGCGCATCGCGATAGCCAAAGCGGCGTTGAACACGAACCGGAGCGCGAACCCGGCCATAAAGAGGAGCTGGAGCGCACGCACACCAGCCACAATCGCTAGCCCGAACGCAAACGCAGCAACTGCGAAAGCGGTCGACGAAAACCTGCGAACCATAGGCAGCGGAAGGCGCGGCGCGTCTTTCGCTGCTTTTTGCGCGGAGACTCCGCCGGGACCCCCGGCTGGAGCACGGAATTGCGACTGCGCTATACTGGCGGCAACGGGCAGCCCGCAGCCGGCATTGCTCGTTTAGCGGGGTGCGTCTTCCATAAGGACTCCCTCATGGCCGCGACAGAAGTTCCGCCACCCGAAACAATGCGTTGGCGTGCGGTGGTTCGCGTGCTACGAAGTCCTTTGGATAGTTTAGGTTGCACCCTCCTCCCCGCCTCCTGCTCTCTCTGCGGCTCGCCTCTGCCGCGGCTCTCTCTCGTGCCAATTTGCGATGTTTGCTGGACGGAATTCCCCCTCCAGGCCGGGCCCGTCTGCTCGCGCTGCGGAGACGCGCTCCCCGCTGCGTTCGCAACCGGATTCTCCGCACTGTGCCGCGTCTGCCGCATGGCGCCGCCGCCGTTTGTCCGCGCCGTTTCCTATGGCGTCTACCAGGGCCGCATGCGCGAGGCCATCCACGCGCTTAAATACGACCGCCTGCACCCCGCATCCGCCGGTTTGGGCCGCATGCTCGCCGCAGCCATAGCGCAGTTTGCCGATGAAGCTCCCGCGGACATGCTGGTGATTCCCGTGCCGCTGCACCCCTCCAAGTACGCGCAGCGCGGATTCAACCAGTCGCGTTCCCTCGCCGCTGCGGCGCTGGGATTCCTGCGCAAGAGCCATCCCCAATGGCGGCTTACGCTCGCTTCCAGCAGTCTCTTGCGCCAGCGCGCTACGGAAAGCCAGGCCGGGCTTACTCCGCGCCAGCGCCGCCAGAATGTGCGCGGCGCCTTCCTGGTCTCCGATCCCGCACGCGTAACGGCGCAGCACGTGATCGTCGTCGACGACATTTTGACCACCGGCGCCACCGCGCGCGCCGCGGCCCAGGCGCTGGTCCAGGCCGGAGCCGCATCCGTTTGGGTGGCCACGCTGGCGCGTGCGCAACGCGTCGAAAAATTGGGCAGCACATCGTTCTATCAAGACACGTACCAGGACACGGAGGAAGAACAGCCGCTCGCCGGCGCATCGGCAGCGGACTCGTACGCGGCAAGTTTCAGCACGGCAAGTCTCAGCTCGGCCAGAGTCGGCAAGAGTCGATCGGCTCTGGAGAAAGCATCTTTTTAGCCTGGGGGGAAGAGATGTCGTTGGGGAAAGCCATGATCCACGCGCGCAAGCAGAAAGCAATTGCCAAGGCAGTCGTGCTGGCCGCCAGTGGCCACGAGAACGTGCAGTTCACGCACGCCCACATCCTGCAGATGCCGGTGCTGGTGCTGAATGCTTCCTATGAGCCCATCAACATCTGCGGCGCGCGCCGCGCCCTGGTGCTGGTGCTCAAGGGCATCGCCCGCACGGAAGAGGAGCACGGCCTCTCGCTGCACGCGCAGAGAACCATCATCGCCATGCCCTCGGTCATTCGTCTTCTTGAATACCGCCGCATCCCCCACCAGACCCGCGCCCTCTCGCGCAAGAACATCCTGCTGCGCGATCGCAACACCTGCCAGTATTGCGGCGAAGCCCTGCCGCCCAGCGAACTCACCCTCGACCACGTGGTGCCGCGCTCCCGCGGCGGCAACTCCACCTGGGAAAATCTTGTCGCCTGCTGCCATGAGTGCAATCGCAAAAAGGGCAACCGCCTGCTCAATGAGATCGACGACATGATCCTGCTGCGCGAGCCGCGTCCCTTCTCGCTGCACACCAGCCGCCAGATCATGCGCATGCTCGGCCGCAGCGACGACCGCTGGCGCAAGTACCTCTTCTATTAGCGGCGTCCTGCCTCTAAGAATGAGGGCTTAAATGCGGCTGTCGTCCTGAGCGCTCAAACATTGGATGTCATTCTGAGTGAGTCCGCCGCGGCGGACGAGCCGAAGAACCCGCATTTGCTTTTTTCTTTGAGAATATGCAACCAAACAGTTGCCTTTTGTTTTGCCCCGTCGTAATATGCAACCCAGAGGTTGCATCAATGGAAAACTGTATCGAAAAACGCATCGAGCTAAAGGCCCCCGTCACCCGCGTCTGGAGCGCGCTTGCCGACTATCGCGAATTCGGCGAGTGGTTCCGCGTTGAGTTGGAGGGACCGTTCGTTGTCGGACAGGTCGTCCGCGGCCGTGTCCTGCATCCCGGCTACGAACACATTATCTGGGAAGCTCTGATTGAGAAAATGGAGCAGGAGCGGCTCTTCTCCTTTACCTGGGCGCAAGTCCAATATCACGATAAAGAGCGCTATTCGCCGGACTACTCTCGCGCACCGCGCACCTTGGTTGAGTTCCGTCTTGAACCGACGGCAACCGGAACCTTGCTGACGCTGATTGAATCCGGTTTCGAGAATGTACCCGCTGCCTGGCGCGGCGACGCGCAGCGCGGCAACGATGGCGGATGGACGCAGCAGATGAACAACATTGAGAAATATGTCGCCGAGAAGTCGTAGCCGCAAACGTGCCCACCGGCCGCAGCCCGCGATCCTCTTCGCCGCCCTGGGCGATGCAACGCGCCTCGCATTGGTAGGCAAGCTCAGCTTCGGGCAGCCCGCGTCGATTGCGCAGTTGACTGCTGGCTCGCGTCTCACGCGCCAGGCAATTTCCAAGCACCTGCGCGTGCTGGAGCGGGCTGGCCTTGTGCGTAGTGTGCGCGCCGGTCGCGAAAACCGCATTGCGCTCGACCCGCAACCCCTCCAGGAAATACAGGAGTATCTCCACCGCGTCTCGCGCCAGTGGGATCAGGCGCTCGCGCGGCTGAAATCGTTTGTAGAAGAGTGACCGCAGCCTCGTAGCCGGGTGCCCCATCCTAAACGCGTTTCTTGCGTTTAGGGTGGGAGACCTCGAACCTCAATCCGCATTCTTCAAGTCAGCACAAACGCGCGACGCTCCGGCGTAAAATGGCCGCAATGATCTCACGCTATCTTTCCGCCTTCTTTCTGGCGCTCCCGCTTGCTCCCTCCGCGGCACTTTGCGCGCCTCCAAACCTCGGGCCGAACGTCTTCCTCTTCACGCCTTCCATGCCCGCAGCCGCCATCCAGCAGCAGATCGACAGGATCTACGCTATTGAACAGCACAGCGAATTCGGCACCGCCCGTTTTGCTCTGCTATTCCTGCCCGGCGAATACAAGGCCGACGTGCCGATCGGCTTTTACACCGAAGTCGCAGGCCTCGGCGCTTCGCCAGACAGCGTCCACATCGCCGGCAACGTGCACGCCGACGCCAGTCTCCCCAACAACAACGCCACCTGCACCTTCTGGCGCGGCGTGGAAGGCTTTTCGGTAACGCCCACCGGTGGAACGATGCAGTGGGCCGTCTCGCAGGCCGCGCCCTTTCGCCGCATGCACATTGAAGGTAGCCTCGTGCTCCACCAGAATCGCGGTTGGGCCAGCGGCGGCTGGATGTCCGATGCGCTCATCGACGGCAAAGTGGATTCCGGCACGCAGCAGCAGTGGATCGCGCGCAACACCGAGTGGCGAAGTTGGACCGGCTCCAATTGGAACATGGTTTTTGTCGGCGACGTCGATCCGCCCGCTGGTGAGTGGCCGTCGCCAACGTACACAAAAGTCGCGCGCGTTCCCATCGTGCGCGAAAAGCCCTTCCTCTATATCGATGGGCACGGCAACTATTTCGTGCGCATTCCCGAGTTGCGCGCCAACAGCGTCGGCATCACCTGGCGCGGCGGCGCAACGCCCGGCCGCTCCATCCCTCTCGTCCGCTTCTACATCGCGCATCCCGGCGACACTGCCGCCACGCTCAACGCGCAACTCGCCGGCGGCAAGCATCTCCTCATCACTCCCGGCATCTACGAGCTCACCGAGCCCATCCGCGTCACGCGCCCCGGTACCGTCGTTCTCGGTCTCGGCTTCGCCACGTTCAAGCCGGTCAACGGTACGGCTGCTCTCACCACCGCCGACGTCGATGGCGTGATCCTCGCCGGCCTCCTCATTGACGCCGGCCCCGTGCAGTCGTCGGTTCTCGTCGAAATCGGCCCCAGCGGCAGCCACGCCGATCACTCCCGCAATCCCATCTCGCTCCATGACGTTTTCTTCCGCGTGGGCGGCGCGGGCGCGGGCCGCGCCACGGTCAATCTCCGCATCAATGCCAACGACACCATCGTCGACCACACCTGGATCTGGCGCGCCGATCACGGCGTCGACGGCGTGGGCTGGGACCAGAACCTCAGCGCCAACGGTCTCGTCGTCAACGGCAATCGCGTCACCGCCTACGGCCTCTTTGTTGAGCATCATCAGCAATATCAAGTCCTGTGGAACGGCAACGCCGGCCGCACCTATTTTTATCAGTCGGAAATTCCCTACGATCCGCCCAACCAGGCCAGCTATTCGAGCGGTGCGGGCGTTAATGGATGGGCCTCCTACAAGGTCGCCGACGGCGTCACCACGCATGAAGCCTGGGGCCTCGGGATCTATTCAGTCTTCCGCCATCCCAACGTCGCGCTCACCCGCGCCATTGAAGTGCCGCGCACTCCCGGCGTGCGTTTTCATCACATGATCACCGTCGCGCTCGATAACCTTGGCGAAATTTCGAACGTGATCGACGATGCCGGCGGCGCAACCGCGACCAAGCCGCGCTTTACGCCGAAGCTCGCCGAATTCCCGCCGCTCGCGTCCAATGATCGGAGTCCAAAGCCATGACGCGCACTCCCGCATCGGCGATTTTTCTCGCGGTCATTCTCTTGTCCGCGCATCCCGGACGCACACAGTCGCAATCCGCCGCGCCCTCGCAGCCCTCTTTCGAGACCGCAACCATCAAGCCGACGGCAAATCCCGATCCGGGGAAGGGCTACTGGAACTATCCGGGTCAAGGCCGCTTTTCCGCGCACGGCCTCTCGCTCGAATTTCTGATTCGGATGGCATGGGACGTCGAAGCCAATCAACTCACAGGTAAGCCCCCGTGGCTCGATTCCGACTACTACGACATCGAAGCCAAGCCGGAAGAGAGCGTCACGCTGTCGCCCGATGAGCTCAAGCCGCGATTGCAAAGTCTCCTCATCGAGCGCTTTCATTTAGCGGCGCACTTCGAGACAAAGATGGCCCGCGGCTACGCGTTGGTCGTCGCCAAAGGCGGACCCAAACTGCAGCCCACCAAAGGCAGCAAGTTCCCTAACTGGCGCACCGACACGAGCACTGGTCACCTCGAAGGCCTCAACTGGTCCATGACGTTTCTCGCCCAGATGCTCCAGCGCGCCACTAACGTTCCCGTCGACGACGAAACCGGCATTGACGGCAGCTACGACATCAAGCTGCAATTCGCGCCGGAACTCGAGCCGGATTCCACCCTGCCATCGCTCTTCACCGCCTTGCGCGAAACCCTCGGCCTCGAGCTGAAGGCGCAGCAGATTCCCACGCACGTTCTTGTCATCGACCACATCGATCGCGTCCCTACGGCGAACTAGCTTTCTTGCCCTGTCCAAGGAAGCGCTCCCGAGCCCCATCCTTTCGCGCTTTTTGCGAAAGGGTGGGAGAACACCTACAAATATCTTCTTACCCCGGCAAGTCCTTGAATCTGCAACTGTCCTGCCGCTTCCCGGCTCGTCTCCTCTGCCGATTCCCGTCAAACCAAGTGGTACTTTGCCTCCCACGGGCATCTAATGACGGGAGTGAAGAGGCGAACGGCACGCAAAACGCGTTCGCCGCCTCAAAAGGAGTAAGAAATGATGCTCATGCAGAGATTTCAAGCCCGGGGCCCCTGGCGACGGGTCCTTGTCGCTGGGGTGGAAGCCGCTGCCTTTTTCGCGGCCGCATCGTTGCTGTTGGCCTCGTCTCCGTTCGCAGCTGCTCAAAAGCAGGAAGTCGCGGGAAGCACGGTCATCACCATCCTTCCAGAAAACGAAGCCCCCGGCGGTATTCCCCAGGACGCTTTGCACCTGAAGCTTGACGGCAAGCAATCGGCCATCACCGGATTCACACCGCTACGCGACCCACAGAGCAAAGTGGAAATGGTGGTGCTCATCGACGACGGCGCGCGCTCCAGCCTGGGAACGCAGATGAACGAAATTGCCAAGTTCATCCAGAGTCAGCGCCCCGATACCAAAGTCGCCGTTGCCTACATGATGAATGGCCGTGCCGCCCTCAGCGGGCCACTCTCCACCGATCACGATTCTGTCCTCCGCGGTTTGCATCTACCCGGGGGAGGTGGAGCGGGAATCAGCGCCAGTCCCTACTTCTGCCTCTCGGATCTCGCCAAGAACTGGCCTTCCAGCGACGCTCGTGCGCGCCGCGAAGTGGTCATGATCACCGACGGCGTGGACTACTATGACATGCGCTACGATCCCGAGGATCCCTACGTCCAGAGCGCGCTTGACGATGCACTACGCGGGCGCCTCATCGTCTATTCCATCTATTGGCGCAGTTCTGACCGCTTCGACAGCACCAACTACGGAGCCGACACCGGCCAGAGCCTGATCGCGCAGGTCACTCAGGCCACGGGCGGCTTCAGCTACTGGATGGGGACAGGCAACCCGGTCAGCTTCGCCCCTTACTTTGATGACATTGACCACCGGCTCAACAACCAGTACGAACTGGACTTCATGACGGCAATCGGCAACAAGCCCGAGATGCAGAGCATCAAGCTCTCGGTGAGCGCGCATGCCAAAGTCACTGCGCCGCAACAGGTCTACGTGCACTCCGTCGCGGAATAATCCGCGCCGCGTCGCTGTTATCTAGGGCCTTGATCGCTTGAAGAGAAATCTTCCCGTGCCCCATCCAAAGCGCGTTCTTTGCGCTTTGGATGGGATTGCGCAAGCCTCAATCCGCCCCTTCCACCCGGCACGAAAACGAGCTGGATCGCACAAACCCTAATACGCCAGTGCCACCGCGTCGCAGCGCATCTCGCTGCCCGCCGCGTACACGCGACGTCCGCCTTCCATGCGCACTTCAATGCCCTCGTAGCGTCCGAAACCGCCGTCGCTCGGCCCCATCGGCCAGCCCAGATCCACGAGCGCCTTCCGCGTTGCCACCGGAATGCCCGCTTCCAAACGCAGCAATCCGATCGGCCCCATGCCCGGGCGGTCTTCGCCCATCGACTGCGACGAGCCCTCGTGGTGCCAGCGCGGACTGTCGGCCGCGGCCTGCACGTCCAATCCATAATCCACGCGGTTCAGGACGATCTGCGTCTGCCCTTGAGGCTGCATGTCGCCGCCCATCACGCCGAACGACATCCACGGCTTGCCGTCCATCGCGGCAAAGCCCGGAATGATGGTCTGGAACGGACGCTTGCCCGGCGCGTAAATATTGGGATGACCGTCCTGCAATGAAAAAAGTTGCCCGCGGTCCTGGAACATAAAGCCAAGCCCGTCCGCTACGAGTCCCGATCCCATGCCGCGAAAATTTGATTGAATGATCGAAACCATCATGCCGTCCTTGTCGGCCGTGGTGAAGTACGTTGTGTCGCCTTGGCTCGGCGCTTCGCCCGGATGCACCGGCGTCAAAATCTTATCCAGCCGAATGAGCTTGGCGCGCTCGGCCGCGTACTCTTTGGAGTTGAGCCACGCAATCGGAATCTTCGCAAAGTGCGGATCGGCGTAATACCGCGCGCGATCCTCGTAGGCCAGCCGCTTGGCCTCAATCTGCACCTGCAACGCCTGCGGCGACTGGAACCCGTAGCCGCGCATGTCGAAATTCTCAATCATGTTTAGCATCTGCAGCGTCGCGAGGCCCTGCGTGTTGGCCGGCATGCCGTACACCTCGACCCCGCGATACGTCGTCACCAGCGGCTCTACCCACTCCGCGTGATGTTCGTGCAGATCTTCTGCTGACAACCAGCCGCCGATGCGTTTGAAGTACGCGTCGATGGTCTTCGCAATCGGCCCGTTGTAGAAAGCGTCCCGCCCGCCCGCGGCAATCATGCGATAGGTGTGCGCCAGATCCTGATTGTGCCGCACGTCGTACTCATTGGGCGCCACGCCGTCCGGCATGTAGGTCTTCACCGCATTGGCTGTCTCTTCCACGCCCGAGCCCGGGCGCAAAAACGCCGCCATGTTGCGCTTGATGTAGTAGCCGATAATCTGCGGGGTCGGATCGCCGAATTCACAGGCGTTGATCGCGGGCTCGAACAGTTCCGCCCACTTGAGCTTGCCGTAACGCTGGTGCAGCGCCCACCAGCCGTCGAGCGCGCCCGGCGTGGAAACTGAGAGCGCGCCCAGCGCAGGAATCGCTCCATTCTTTGCCCGTGCCCGCACTCTTTCGAGCGTCAACGCTTTCGGCGATCTCCCGGAGCTGGCCATGCCCGTCAGCTTGCCCGCCTTCGGATCCCAGACGAATGCGAAACAGTCGCCGCCCAGGCCGGAGCTCACCGGTTCCACAAATCCCAGCACGGCATTCGCCGCCACTGCCGCGTCCACCGCGGAGCCGCCGCGCTTCAGCATCGCGATAGCGGTCTGCGTGGCCAGCGGATGCGCCGTTCCCGCCGCGCCCGAAAGGCCTAATGCCGGCGAGCGCGTAGCAAAGCTCGCGCCCGAGGGCCGGTCGCCGCTGTGAACGTCAGGTCGGGTAAAGCGCTCCGCATCGGCGGCCTGAAATTTAGGAAGCTCTGTCGTAGCGGACCCGCTCTGGCCCAGCGCTGCCGCGTCGCTTTGCATCGTGACGGCTGACGCTGCGGCAGCCAGAGGAAGTGTCTGGATAAAAGTACGGCGGCGCATGGCAAAATCCTTTTCCCTATCGATTCGGCATCAGATGATTGCATCCGTGCCCCATCCTTTTCCGCGTTGTCTGCGGAAAAGGGTGGGAAAGCAAGAACGCCGGGTTGACTGCCGGCCCATTCCACTTTCTCCCAATGTAAATGGGCGCGCGCTGCCCCGCACACGCAAGGCAGCGCACGCCCGATTTTTCAAACCACGATCAGAAGACGAACTTGCCGCTGATCTGGAGCTGCCGCGATGATCCACCATCGCTGGTGGCGAAGCGGGTTGATGTGATTTGGCCAAAGCTCGACGACTGTACGTTACCCGATGGCTGGCCAAAGTTGGGATGGTTCAGGATGTCGAAGGCATCGACGCGCAGGTTGAAGCTGAGGCCCTCGCGGATCTTGGTGTCTTTCTCTCCCGAGAGATCCAAATCAGCGAAGCCCGGCCCCGTAAAGGCATTGCGCTGCATGGTGCCCAGCGCGGTGTAAACGGTGGGTGCGGTGGCTGCCGTGGAACTGGCTTGCGTGCCCTGAATTTCAATGGCGCAGGCCGAGGTCACGTTGGTGATGTCGCAAATCGTGCCGCCGTAGCCTAGACCGGTGCTCTGGAATAACGTGACGTTGGTGATTCCAGGCAACTGCTGCTTGGAACGGACTACGGGCCCAAGCTGCGTCGGACGAACAATGCCGGTGATGCCGTTGAAGCTTGAGCTGCTTGCCAGGATATTGACCGGGTTTCCGGTCTGGTACTGGAAGATGGTCGAAAGCTGGTAGCCCGAAACCAGGCGGTTGCGGTGAAAGGGCAGGTTATAGACCGCGGTCCCGGCGAAGTGCAGGCGCACGTCGAAGTCCGACAGGCCAAGATTCTCCTGGGGGTTGGTGCTGTCGGGCAGAGTCAGCCCGCCCTGCGACCCAAGAGAGTTCAGGTCCATCGACTTGGCCCACTCGAAGTTGGTGCTGAAGTCAAGGCCGTTGCTCATGTTCTTGCCGAGCACTGCCCACAGGGCGTTGTAGTCGGAGTAGCTGTTGCTGGTCCGGTAGCCGATGTTGGAGGCGATCGCCCCGCCCGGCCGGATAGGACTGGTGGCCGCGAGCGCGGTGAACGGATGCACCTGTGTAGCGCTGGTTGCGCCCGTCACCTGATTGATGTTGGATTCAACTTCGAGATGGCGTCCCACCGAACCGTCGTAGTAGAGCTGGGCAACCAGTCCCCACGGCAGCGCCTGTTGCAGGTTCAGGTTGAAGCTCTCGATGTACGCGTTGTGGTATTTGGGGTTGACGCCGTAGAGCGAGATGCCGGCAGCCGCCGCGTCGGCATACAACGACGATACGGGAATGGCAGCGCCATTATAGGAGACCGCGGTGCTGAAGGGAGGGTTCGATGCCATCCCGACGACCACGCCCGCAACCGGTTGGTCCACCAGATAGGCATAGCCGCCGCGCAGCACGGACTTGCCGGTGCCGAAGATGTCCCACGCAAATCCCACCCGAGGCTCGTAGTTGTAGTTCTGCTTGTAGGCGGAGTTGGCCGCGAGACCGTTGGTGCCCACCTGGGTGAGTGTGACAGTGGAGGGGTTGAAGATGGTGAAGCGATTCTCTCCCTCTACTGGGGTTCCGTTCCACTCGAAGCGCAGTCCGTACTCCAGCGTAAAAGTGGGAGTCAGTTTGAAGTTGTCCTGCACGAATGCTCCCATGGAGTCGGCGTAGACGCGGCTGTCGACGATGTTCGGCTGCACGCTGAAAACGGTGGTCATGTCCTGTTCGAAAAGATCCGCTTCGGTCGCGGTTAGCGCCGCGGCCGCGCTCACAGTCGAGGTCGTCAACGATGTCGTGTAGGTCAGCGTCCCGATGTTTCCGGTGAAGCTGGCCACCAGGTAACGGCGGAACTCGCCGCCCCACTTGATGGTGTGCTTGCCCTCGAGCATGGAGACCGTATCCGACAGGACGCCGGTGGTGTCGGCGCGCCCTTGCGGAAAGCCCGATGGACCACCGAACACCATCCCGATATCAGAGAGCGTGGTCTGAGGCAGCCCGACATTGCCGCTGAGGCCGTCGGCGATGCCGACGCTGCTGGGGCTGATGGTATTGGCGGGGTTGAAGGCGATGTTGATGCGGTTGAATCCGAGGCGCGCCTCATTCACCAGGTTCGGATTGAAGATGTGGGTCTCGCTCAAGGTGCCAATCTGCCGGTGCGCGTGCCGATGGTCGCCCCAGCCGGGAATGGTGTCGCCTTGCAGCGCCGGCTCCGTACGGACGTCCTTCTGGAAGGCATAAAAGCCGTGCAGGGAGTCGGCGGCGCTGATCTGGTGGAGGATGTCGACCGTATATTGGTCGATATTCACCGGCCCGGGAGTAAACGCGACATAGTTGTTTCCGCTATTGGGCGGCGGGATGAGGGCCGTGATCGCGTTCGCAGCGGGTTTGCCAGCGGCGACGACCGCGGCCCGCTGGCTCGGAGAGTAGACAGTTTGTCCCGATCCGTTCGTGGACGTAGTCGCAGCGTTCGATAGGACGGTGCTGTTCTGCAGGATGCCCTGATGCTGGCGTAGGCCCTCGTAGCTCCCATAGAAGAAGGTGTGGCCCCTCCAGATCGGACCGCCTACGGATCCGCCGAAGTTGTCGCGCTTCAGCGGAGCCTTATCGCCGGTGTTGGCCACCAGCGGCAGTCCGGTGGCGGGGTTAAAGCTGCGATTGAAGTAGTTGCGGGCGTCGAGAGCTTCGTTGCGGAAGTAGTCGAATCCCTCGCCGTGGAACTTGTCGGTGCCGGAACGGGTGGCAACGGTCACGATGGAGCCGTCGCTGCGGCCGTATTCCGCGCTGAAGGTGGAGTTGTTCTCCTTGAACTCCGACGTGGTGCTGATCGACGGCTGAAAGGTGATCTGGTTTTGGTCGATGTCGTTGAGGTTGATGCCGTTGATCTGGAAATTGACGGAGTCCTCGCGATTGCCGGCAGTTAGAAACGAATTGGCTCCCAGGCCGCGGCTCGGCGATGTCAAGCTGCCCGCCGTGTCGGCAACAACGCCGCCGGGTGTCAGAACCGTCAGATCGAGAAAGTGACGGCCGTTCAGTGGCAGGTCCTGCACCGAAGTGTTGTCGATGACCTGCCCGACGGTGATGGTCTGCGCTTCAATCTCCTGCACCGCACTTTGTACCTGCACTGTCACTCCGGCAGCGGATACAGCGAGGCGCATGTTTACCGTCACCTCCCGGTCGACGTCCAATGTAACTTTGGATACGACATAGGAGCTGAATCCGGAGGCGGAGGCATCCACTTTGTAGTCGCCGGGCTGAAGCGATGGCACTACATAGATGCCGTCCGCGTCGGTCTTCACAACGCGGTCCAAACCGGTACCGAGGCTATGCACGGTCACCTGGGCGCCGACTACCACTGCGCCGCTCGGATCGGTTACGGTTCCAGAAAGGCTGGCTGTTGATTGCCCCCACGCCGCCAGAGCGCAGGCTGCAAGCAAAAACACGAATGTTGTAACGCGCGTGAACTTCATTCTGTCCTCCTGATAAGTGAATCGGTATGCGTAAACATCATCCCCGCAGCCTGCTTGCCATCGCTGCTTAGAGATGACACTACTCGTTGAGTGGCGGTTCTCTCTCGAAAAGGCCACCTTGCATTGCGCCATCTCTTCGATGTGCGCCGTGGAAGCGTTCTTACGGTGCAGGGCTGCTCAGCGAGGAACACGTTTCCCTGCGCCTGAACGCCCTAAAAAATGTGATCCGCGGGGGATTCTGCGTTCAGAGGTTTCTTCGTCTGCTTTGGTCTGTCAGCGACCGAACTCGTGAAATGCCGTTGGTCAAAAAAGCGAGAGTTAAAAAAACATCGCCTGCGCTGGGGCAGGCTTGAACGGGGCAAGTTACGTCAGCAGGAGCACTTTCGCGAAAGAACGCCCGTACCGGCAGTCATTCCGAACGTGCAAGTTAGATCGGAGTATACGGAATGTCTATCATTTGCGCAAGAATTTTCGATGGGAATTCATAGCGGATCCGGCCCCCTGCAATGGCTCTGGCCCCGGTTTTTTGCGCGGGCGACCGCATCAAGATCGTATAAGGATTCCGCTCGCATCCGGCAAGCCGTCTGCCCGTTGATTGACCCTCCCGGAATCGAATCCCTGCACCCAAACGCGCTCTTGCGAATCTATTAACGTGTAGGTACCACCGGGTTGCCACCGGAATCTTACGGCCTGCAACCGATCCGGCGGCAAACTAGCGCTGTTCTTCCCCGGCCCGTCGACATCCGAAACGCTGCAAGATCCAAAACCAATCAACGCCTCAGGAGACCACTGTTGTCCGCGATCGACTCCACAATGCCCGCACCGCCCTCCGGCCTCTCCGGCGCGGGTGCGCGGAGTCTGGCGAAGGCCGAGGCCCGGCCGGCAACGCTCGCCAATCCCGACCTTCATGCGCAGTGGAAACCCAGAGTCAATCCCTGGCTCATCGCCATGACGGTGGCGCTGGCGGCCTTCATGGAGGTGCTCGACACCTCCATTGCCAACGTGGCGTTACCCCACATTGGCGGCGCGCTGGGCGCCAGCACCGATGAGGCTACCTGGGTCCTCACCAGCTATCTGGTCTCGAATGCCATCGTGCTGCCGCTCGGCGGATGGGCCAGCTCCCTCATGGGCCGCCGCAACTTCTTCGTCCTTTGCATCAGCGGCTTTACCGTCGCAAGTTTTCTGTGCGGCGCGGCTCCGTCGCTGCCCATCCTGCTCTGTTGCCGCGTCCTGCAGGGCGCGTTTGGCGGCGGCATGCAGCCCATGGCGCAGGCCATCATGGCCGATTCCTTCGAGCCCCACAAGCGCGGCCAGGCCTTCGCGCTCTACGGCCTCGTCGCCGTGCTCGCGCCCTCCATCGGCCCTACGGCCGGCGGCTGGATCACCGACAACTTCTCCTGGCGCTGGATCTTCTTCATCAACATTCCTGTCGGCATCCTGGCCTTCATCCTCGTCACCCGACTCGTTGACGACCCGCCGTGGATCAAAGCCGATCCCTCGCGCCTGCGCCACATGGATTACATGGGCCTCGCCTTCCTCGCGCTGGCCATGGGCGGCATGCAGATCATGCTCGACAAGGGCGAAGAAGATGCCTGGTTTTCCTCGGACTTCATCTGCTTCTTCGCATTTCTCTTCATCGTCGGCATCATCGGTCTCTTCGTCTGGGAGTGGCGGCAGAAAGATCCGCTCATCAACTTGCGGCTCTTCCGCTTCCGCAACTTTGCCATCTGCTGTTTCCTCATGATGCTGGTGGGCGGCGTGCTCAACGCCAACACCGTCCTGCAGCCGCAGTTCACCCAGCAGTTGCTGGGCTGGACAGCAACCACGGCCGGTCTGGCCCTCACCGCCGGCGGCGTCACGCTGCTCTTCATGATGCCGTTGGCAGGCTTCGCCACGGGAAAGATCTCCGCGCGTTATCTCGCCGCCTTCGGCTTTGCCATGCTCGCCATCACATTCTTTTACGCGGCCGACGTGACCAATCTGCAGATGAGCTTTGCTGAGGCGTCGTGGCTGCGCGTGGTGCAAATGTTTCCCCTGCCGTTCTGCTTCATCTCCATTACCACCGCCGCTTATGTAGGTATGCCCAGGGAGCAGAGTAACCAGGTCGCCGGCCTCATCAACTTCGTGCGCAATATCGGCGGCTCCATTCTCATTGCCATCACCAATGCTCAGGTCACCAGCCGCTCCCTCTGGCATGAGCAGCACCTGCAGCAATCCATGCTGCCGGGAACCGTTGCCTACGACCAGCACTTCAAGACGCTCACCGGATTCCTCGGCAACTCCTTTGGCGCCGTAAACTCCAGCCACATGGCGCTGGCGCAGATCTACCAGCAGTTGAACCAGCAGGCGCAGACGCAGGGCTACCAGGATGTCTACATGGAATTGTCCTGGGCCGCCGTTGTCCTCGTTGCGCTGGCCTTCATGCTCGGCAAGAACCGTCCCGGCGCAGGCCCCGGCGCGGGCGCCGTCCACTAGAGCGCCGCGGCCATAATGTCATTCCCAGATTGCATCCCCTTCCCCGTGCCGGAAGCCGTTGTTTCCAGCCGGATTCGTCGATGTGCTCCATCCCATAGCCCCACTCCTCTCAATCGGCCTATAATGCTGGCAGAATTCACTCAACACAAAGATGCCCGTTTTTGCTGACATCTGCTGAGGAGGGTGTGATGTTGAAGTCGTCTTTGCTCTTTTTGGCGGTGGCCCTTTTGGTCGTCGTGTGCCTGCCGATTGCGGGCCGCAACCCGCAAGCTGCCTCGCCCGTACCCGCGCTCGCTCCCGCGCAAACTACCGCGCCCGCGCCCACGCCTTCTGGCAAGAATCCCGTCAAGCCCAACGCGGAATCGCAAGCCAAGGCCAAAATGCTCTATGCACGGGACTGCGCCCTTTGCCATGGCGACAATGGCGACGGAAAGAACACCATGGGCCTCGTGATGGAAGACTGGACCAACCCCGCTACACTTGCCGGCAAGCCCGACAGCGACCTGTTCGCTACCATCCGCAACGGTAAGGACAAGATGCCCCCCGAGGAAGTGGGTCGCGCCACCGACACCGAGGTCTGGAACCTGATCATCTACATTCGTTCGCTTTCAAGGAACCAGCCGCCGGCTCCGGCCGCGGTCCCGGCCCCCGCTTCAGCTCCGGCTGATGCCCCGGCTCCGGCACCCGCGCCGCCCACAAACTAGCTTTCGCGGCATCCTTCATCCGCCTTTGTAGCGCCGGTCTCCAGACCGGGGCCCCTGCGGCAGGTCTTCGTCCGTGGGGTGGCTGACCGGCTGTAGTGCGGGCCTCCCGGCCCGCACTCCGCGCCAACTGTCGCATCCGCTATCCTGTTGGAGCGATGACGGCAACCACGGAATTTCACGGCAAATGGGCGCTGGTGACCGGAGCCAGTGCGGGAATCGGTGTGGCTCTGGCGCGCGAGCTCGCGCGGCGGGGCGCAAAGCTCATTCTCACCGCGCGACGCAGGGAGCGGCTGGAATCGCTCGCCGCCGAGTTCGCCGCCGAGGGCGTTGAAACCCGCACCGTGGTTGCGGACCTGAACGATCCGGCCGCGCCCCAGCAAATCTACGACGCCACCGAGGGCGCCGCGCTCGCCGTCGACATCCTCATCAACAACGCCGGCCTCGGCCAATACGGCGCATTCCACTCCAGCCCTCCCGAGCAGGAATTCAGCATGGTCCGCGTCAACTGCGAGGCCGTGGTGCGTCTCTCGCGGCTCTTTGTTCCGCGTATGGTCGAGCGGCGTCGCGGATGGGTGCTTGTCGTTGCCTCTACGGCCAGCTTTCAGCCGGTGCCCTATCTCGCCACCTATGCCGCCACCAAGGTCTTCGACCGCTTCTTCGCATTGGGACTGGCCGAAGAAGTCGCGCCCTACGGCATCAACGTCACCGCGCTCTGTCCTGGCACCACGGAGAGCGAGTTTTTCGAAGTGGCGCGCGCCGGAGCCTTTCGCACCCGCAAGCTGCAATCCGCGGATGAAGTTGCTCGCCTCGGCCTCACCGCACTCGCGCGCGGCCAGCGCACCATCCTCCCCAAGTGGAGCGGCCGCTTCACGGCATTCCTCGTCCGCTTTCTTCCCGTCGGCCTCATCACCCACTTCGTCGAAAAAGCCGCGCGCCCCAAAAACTAGGGAGCAAGGGAGCAAGCGAGCGAGGGAGCGAGGAAAGCCAGGACTTCGGGCTTCTGGACTACTGGGTCGACGCGCCAGTCAGCTTGAACGAGTCGAAGAAGTGATTCACGTCTTCGTCGCGCCGGGCGCTCGGTGCAGGGACGGCCACGATCATCATGTAGAGCTTGGTTCCCTTGAGGATCAGCCGTGCATTAAACAGGCCGCCGCTCTGGTTGCGCCCGCTGAAATCCCGCGCCGGATAGCCCAGGTAGTTGGCGCGCGACTCCCCCATCAGCGTGGTCTGGGTTCGCGCCAGCGCGCCATCGCGCGCATTATCGAGTGTGCGTTCCACCACCTCGCCGCTCGCCCGTTCCACCGGGGGATTGTCGTCCCACGCGATCCCGTAGGTTGTCTCCGCGTTGGGCGTGGCGACGAGCATGTCCATCTCCTCGGCGCCGCCCTTCACGTTGTAGGCGGGAATCTGGATCTCGCTAGAGTCCGATGGCATGTCGATATTGAATCCATCCTGGATCCGGTTCACCGCGTGCCACGAGACGTGCGCCGGCTCGAGATCGGTGTTGGTTTCCTCCGTGGGCACGCCGCCCCCTGAGTTGCCCAGCCCCAGCCAGGCGCGATGCTCGTATACGTAATACGCGATCACCCCGACCACGACCACGATCAGCACGAAGTAGAGCAACCTTTTCACAATCTCAAGAGTGCTCGATCTGTGCCCGTGCGCGCAAGCCTTTTGCCTTCTTTTGCCTGCGGGGGGTGCCAGACAGGTAAAAGCGGTTCTCCACTTGCTTTAAGACGAAACCTCGGCCGCAAAGTGGCTTTTTCATCAAGGAAAAGCCACCTCGCACTGCAATGAAAATGTTGCATATGGATTGGAGAACCGCTTTAAGAGCCGCCCGCCCGGCCCGATTTCGTTTTTTTCGGCCCATTGATCAAAGCCTTGCAACCTTTCCCCGGGTTTTGCATCTATCTAGGTAATTAGCAGAGGCTTCCCCATGATTTCCCACCAAAGCAAGACAACTCTCTCTTGAGGGTTCTTCGGAACCTCTTCCCAAAATCCCCCCTGGACACCCTTCCTTAACTGCCTCTCGAGCGGGCCTACCGGAAGGTAGGCCCATTGCTTTTTTCGGCCTTGCCGAATCGCTCCGTCAGTCCCGCAGCCCCGAAATCCCGTGGTCCTTGTCTTCTCGCTCCCTTGCTCCCTTGCTCCCTGCGGTATGAGAATCAAAGCTGCGATGCGGCCTTCTTCCCGTCCTCCATCTTCCGATCTTCCAAACATCGAGCCGCTCGACGCCCTCTTTCGGCAGGCGGGCCTGGTCCGTAACCCGCGCCGCCCGCAGCCTCGCAGCCCCCGCCCGCCCCGTCCCGCCAGTTTTGTCCGCGCCGCTCCTGAAGAACTCGCCCCGCCCCGCCCCGTTCCTCGCCGCGCCTCCAACGGCGTCGAATGGCTGCCCATTCCCGGCTGGGATTTTTCCTGGCTTTGGAGTGGATTCAGTACGCGGGCCGGAGGCCTGAGCCGCGCTTATTGTGCTGAAGACTCGCCCGGTGAGCTGAATCTCGGCTTTACCGCGGCCGATGATCGGGACACTGTCCTCGCCAACCGCCGTCTGCTGGCCGAAGCCGTCACCGGCGACGCCCAAACCCCGATCCTCGCCCTGAAGCAGTTCCACTCGAACCTTGTGGTCCACGCCGCCCGTTCCGATGCCGCCCGGTCGACAAGCGCCGGCGCAGGCCGGCAGGGCCCTCGCCGCGCCGACGGCCAAATCACCGCCGAGCCCGGCGTGCTGCTTGCCGTGCAAACCGCCGATTGCATCCCGGTTCTGGTGGCCGATCGCAGGCAACGCATCGTCGCTGCTTTCCACGCCGGCTGGCGCGGCACCGCCAAGCGCATCGTCGAATCCGGCATAGGCCGCATGCGCCTCGACTTTGGCTGCCGTCCGCAGGACCTTATCGCCGCCATTGGTCCCGGCGCTTCCGCCTGCTGCTATTCCGTGGGCGAAGAGGTGCTTTCAGAATTCGAATCGCAGTTTTCTTATGCGCGCGAACTCTTCCACGAAGTCTTTTCCTCTGACCCCGTCAAAACCAGATACCCCATGCTGTTTCTGACGCAACGCGCACCCGGCCACTCGCCCATCGGGCCCAGCCTGCACGTGGATCTCGTCGAAGCCAACCGCCGTCAGTTGCTCGACTGCGGGCTTTCCCCGCGCTCCATTCAGGTGGTAGGCGGCTGCACGCAATGCCAGGGGGATCTATTCTTCTCGCATCGCGCGTCCCACGGCCACACGGGCCGCATGATGGCCGTCATCGGCATCCGCGAAGCAGGCAAATCCCGCCAAGCCGCAAAAGTCCGCTCCCGCCGGCCGCAAAAATAGCTGGATTTTGATGCGTGGTTTGTGTAGCGCCGGTCTCCAGACCGGCTGTAGTGCCGGCCTCCAGACCCGCATTCATCCGCAGATCACTACGAAATCTTCGGGTCAGGCCCTAGGCTTTTGCTGCCGCCTCGCCTGGGTTCACCAGGTCGCGCAATTCCTTCGACGGCTTGAAGTAGGGAACTTTCTTGGCTGGCACTTCCACCCGCGCGCCGGTCTTGGGGTTGCGGCCAATGCGGGGATTCCGTTGGCGGATGCGAAACGAGCCGAAACCGCGAATTTCGATCTTGTCCCCGCTTTGCAGGGCGCCGATTACGGAGCCGAAGATGGTTTCTACGATCACTTCGCCGTCGCGCCGGGTCAAATCGCCCAGGGCTGTTACCTTCTCCACAAGGTCCGCCTTTGTCATCTCGCTTAAACCTCCGCACTCAGCATAAACGGATTTTGCCGGGGTGCGCGCGAAAAAGCAAGCCCTCTGTGAGAATTTATCCTTTGCGCATCAGCAGTTTGGGGGCACAATCCGGGGCCTCACCCGCCGCCCCGGCCCAATCCCGAGGGGTGCGCTATCATGTCCCCAGAGACTGCCCTTTGCACAACCGCCTCCGATTTCGCCCGCGGACTGTGCCCCGGGATGGCCTGTGCCAGAATGCCCTATCCGGCCTACAGCATCGTAATTCCCGCCTATAACGAGGCCGCGCGCATCGGGAACGCCCTCCAGCAAGTCGTCGCCTGTGTCCGTGAACGCGGCTGGAACGCCGAGGTTGTCGTGGTCGACGACGGCTCCCGCGACCAGACCGCCGCAATCGTCCGCGCCTTTGCCAAAGACAATCCCGAGGTCCGGCTGCTCCAGAATCCCGGCAACCACGGCAAGGGCTACAGTGTGCGCAACGGCATCCTCCACTCCTTCGGCGAAGTGGTCATGTTCACCGACGCCGATCTCTCCGCGCCCATTGAGGAAGCCGACGGTCTGTTATCCGCCATCGCCGCTGGCGCCGACATTGCCATCGGCTCCCGCTGGCTCGAGCGCACTCGCCAAACCATTCGCCAGCCGCTTTATCGGCAATTTTTCGGACGCTGCTTCAACGGCGTCACCCGCGCCGTCATGGGCCTTCCCTACGCCGACACGCAATGCGGATTCAAGGCCTTCACCCGCGCCGCCGCACAAACCGTCTTCCAGTTGCAGACCATCGACCGCTGGGGCTTCGATCCCGAAATCCTCTTCATCGCCCGCAAGCGCGGCTACCGCATCGACGAAGTCGCCGTCAGTTGGGCCCACGACGAGCGCACCCGCATCAGCTACCTCAAAGACGGCACGCGTATGTTGCAGGACATCGCCATCGTCCGTTGGAACGCCCTTCTCGGCCGCTACAACAAGCAGGTGGAGCGCATCCATCGCGCCGGGCTGGTCAAGTAGCCTTCGCTCCGATGAGACTTCCCCCGGTTCTCCAACGTCACTGGTTACAGGCGCCGGGTATTCGATCCCGCGCCGGGATGTAACAAGTCTGGAGAACCTCGCATGATGAAAAAACTCGCGCTCGCAGCTCTCGTTTTCGCGCTCGGCTCCGTCTCCGCGTTGGCCGCCGACTTTAACGGCAAATGGTCAGCCGATATTCCGGGACGGAACGGCAACACGCAGACCACGACCTTCACCTTTACGGTCGATCCCGCCGCCATGACGGTGACGGGCACGGTTTCAGGCCGCATGGGAGACATGCCCATCACCAATGGCAAGGTCACCGCCGATACCATCACCTTCGACGTCGTCCGCAACTTCAACGGCAATACGTTCACCATGAGCTACAAGGGAACGGCCGACGGCGACACCATCAAGTTCACGCGCACCTTCAGTGGCGGCGGCATGGGTGGCGGCGGCAACGGCGGCCCTCCGCCTCCGCAGGAGTTCACCGCCAAGCGGGCTCCCGCAGCCGCGACGGCGCCTCCGCCCGCCCAGTAACCGGGCGGCAACCCCGCAAAATTTTCGTCGCGGAAGCAAAGAGCGCAGTGATAGGGTGGATTCACAACGGCTGGAGGCCGCGTCCACCCTATGCTCGTTCCCACCTCCCTGCGCCTTCCCCGGCGTTTGGCCGGGATTTGCCTCTTCGCGTTTCTCGGTCTCTTGCTCGTCCCGCCCGCGCCGCTCTGCGCCCAGACCCCCCAGGCCGGGACCTTTGACGCCACCACGCTGCGTCATCCCACTTCCATGAGCATGAACTGGCTGCTCACGGCCGGCGACAATCCTGCCTACGCCCAGCCCAATTTCGACGATTCGAAATGGACGGTCGTGGACCCCAATGAGACGCTGCTGCGCTATTTTCAGAAGCGGCCTGAGGTGGTCTGGTATCGGCTGCACGTGAAGGTTGCGCCCAACCAGACGGGCCTGGCGCTGGGTGAGTACTACCTTGACAGCGCCTTCGAGATTTATGTCAACGGCCAGAAGTTCATGGCAACGGGCTCCGTTTCGCCGTTCAAGCCCTCTACCTTCGATGCCTATCTTCTCAAGCGCATTCCCGACGCAGACATCGCCACCGGATCGTTTGTCATTGCCCTGCGCGTGCATATTTCTCCGTCGGACTGGGCCGCCGGTTTTCCGGGCCTCTACAGCTACAACCTGACCATGGGCCAGGAACACGCGCTCAGAGACTCCACATGGCTTACGATCATCGGCCTGAATGCTCTCGGATGGTTTGGCACGATCACCGGACTCGGGCTGGGAATAGTGGCGCTGGCTCTCTTCGTCGCTCAATCCCATCAGCGGGAATATCTATGGATTTTTCTGCTCTTTCTCACAGGCTCGGTCCGCCTGCTACTTGCGTTCTATCGCTACTTCCATAATGGCCCCACGGAATGGCTGTACTTGACCATGCTTCTTCAGATCGCGGGGCTCATTTTCCTCACGCGCACGTACTTTGCCCTTTTGCTCATTCGCTTTGGAACCCCGATTCGCATCGTCCTCGGCATTGTCATCGCGTGCATGATGATCGGCACAGTTGCAGCGGCGACCGGGACGGGGTCGGCGGTCTTCAACCTCGTCACCTTCGTACCCCAAAGCGCGCTGCTTGCAGGCGTTATCCCGGTGTTGCTCATCGTGCATCTGCGCCGCGGCAATCGCGAGGCCGGTATCCTTCTGGTCCCCGCGATGTTCAACGCCCTGACGATTTATTTCAATATCGTCTTCTACGTTTGCACGCAGGTTCCGGCCATCGCGCGGACCGTGCAGCGCGTGCAAACGGCCATCTTCTTTCCCACCGTGGGTCCGTTCACCTTGAACCTGAACGACCTGAGCAACTGCCTTTTCGTACTCTCTCTCGCCGTTATTATCGTGCTGCGCTCCACGCGCATGAGCCGTCAGCAGGCGTTCATCGAGAGTGAGATGGCGGCGGCCCGCGAGGTGCAGCAGATCATTCTGCCGGAGCAACTGGAGCGCGTGCCGGGATTCTCCATCGAAAGCGCCTATGTGCCGGCGCAGCAGGTGGGCGGCGACTTCTTCCAGATTCTGCCCGCGTCGCAAGGCTCGCTGTTATTGGTGATCGGCGACGTCGCCGGAAAGGGATTGCCCGCGGCCATGCTGGTTTCCGTTCTTGTCGGAGCCATCCGCGGCGTCGCCGAATACACCTCGGAGCCAGCGGAGCTGCTGGCCAATCTTAACCAACGCCTCGTCGGCCGTGTGGCGGGCAACTTTTCCACGGCGCTCGCGGCGCACATCTTCCCAGATGGCTCTGTCGTCCTGTCGAACGCGGGGCATTTGCCGCCTTATCTCGATGGCCAGGAAGTGCCCATCGCGGGAGCTCTGCCGCTGGGCGCAAAATCCGGCACGCATTATGAAACCATTCGCTTCCAGTTGCCGCGCGGCAGCCGCCTCACGTTCTACTCCGACGGTATTGTCGAGGCGCAGAATTCCAAAGGCGAGCTCTTCGGCTTCGAGCGCAGCCGCGAAATCTCCATGAATCCCGTGGAGTCGATCGTCGAAACGGCAAAGCAATTCGGCCAGCAGGACGACATGACCGTCATCGCCATCACCCGCGATGCGGCCCCCATCCGCGACGCCCAGGCGCAGAAAGTTTCGGTCCCGGCGTCGGCGCTGGTGAATTAGGCCGTCGCCGCCGTCGCTATCGCCTGCAACCCGCGCGCTTCAATCTCGAACTCGCGCATCTTGTACTTCTGAATCTTGCCTGAGAGCGTCGCCGGAAACTCCGTTACGAAGCGCACGTGCTCGGGAATCTTGTAATACGCGATCTGCCCCTGGCAGAATTTCTTGATCTCTTCTTCGCTGGCGGTTACACCGGGCCGCAGGCGAATCCACGCAACGACGATCTCGCCCAGCCGTGCGTTGGGAATCCCGAACGCCTGCACCTCGCCTACTTTGGGATGCGCGTAGAGGAACTCCTCCACCTCGCGCGGATAAATGTTTTCGCCGCCGCGGATGATCACGTCGCGCGAACGTCCGGTGATGTGAATGCAGCCATCCTCGCGCATCACGCCGAGATCTCCAGTACGCAGCCACCCGTCGGGTTGGATCACCTGCGCCGTGCCCTCCGCGTCGCCGTCGTAGCCCTTCATCAGCGCGTAGCCGCGCACGCATACTTCGCCCTGCTGGCCGCAGGACAGCGTCTCCTGCGAATCGAGTGAGGCAATCTTGATGTCGGTCTGCGGCATGGCGCGGCCCACCGTGTTCACGCGCACTTCCAGCGAATCGCCGGCGTCGCTCATCGTCACCACCGGCGAGGTCTCCGTTTGCCCGTAGGCAATCACCAGTTCGCGGATGTGCATTTCTTCGAGCACGCGCTTCATCAGCTCCACTGGGCAGGGTGCGCCGCTCATCATGCCCGTGCGCAGGCTGCGCGTGTCGTAACTCGCAAAATCATCGAGCCCGAATTCCGCCACATACATCGCCGGAACTCCGTAGACACTCGTCGCGTGTTCCTCGTGCACCGCCTTCAGCGTGGCCCGCGCGTCGAAGGTCCAGTTGGGCAGAATGATGGCCGCGCCGGAATTCAACGCGCTCATGGTCCCAATCACGCACCCGTAGCAGTGGAATAGCGGCACCGGGACCACAATCTTGTCCTGCTCGGTGTAATGAAATCCCTGCGCCAAGAATTGTCCGTTGTTCACCACGTTGTGATGCGTCAGCATCACACCCTTCGGGAGTCCAGTCGTCCCGCTGGTGTACTGGATATTCGCCACATCGTCCACGGCCACGCAATCCGGCAGCTGGCCCTCGGCGTCCAGCAGTGCAGGCCATTCCGGCGAGTCAAAATAAATGGTGTGTTCGAGCTCGAGCGAGAGCCCGTGACGCGCGCGGCCCAAAATCTCCGCGTAATCGGCGCGTTTGTCCTTGTGCCACAGAAAGAGCGCTCTCATCCGCGAGCGCGTCAGCGTGAACTGCAGTTCGTGCGAGCGGTACGCGGGATTCACATTCACCAGCGCCGCCCCGGCCCGCGCGCAGCCCATGTGCAGGATGATCCACTCGGCACAGTTCGTGGACCACAATCCCACGCGGTCTCCGCGGCGGATGCCCAGCGACCACAATCCCCGCGCCACGCGGTCCGCCTCGGCGCTCAGCTCCGCCCAGGTCAGCCGCCGCTCCTGGTGGCACGAGACCACTGCAGGCCGGTCCGGGTAGCGATCCGCCGTTCGTTGCAGCAGGTCGCCAATCGTCAATTCCAGCAGCGGCCTAGCCGGCCCCCGCCGATAGCTCTGGGTCAAAATCTGCTCGTCGATATTCATGGAAACAATGGGCATCCTGTTTCTGCCTCTTCTTGAGCGACGAAGGGCAGTGTACGCCGCAAGCCCCGCCAATTCGTGTGATCCAAGCCACACCGAAGCGGCCACCAGGCAGGCCGAGCGAAGGGGCCCGGATTTCGGTATCATCAGTGCTATGAGCGTTGAAACCGTGAGCTCTGGCCCAACCCGCGCATTCCAAACGTACGACCCCCGCCTGGAGCCCATCGCCGCCAAGGTGATGGCCCAGCAGCGGCTCAGTGCGCACGACGGCCTGGCGCTCTACGGCTCAAGTGACGTGCTTGCCGTGGGTTGGCTGGCCAACCATGTGCGCGAGCGGATGCACGGCGACGTCACCTACTTCAACGTCAACCGCCACATCAACCCCACCAACGTCTGCGTGGCAGCCTGCAAGCTCTGCGCCTTCGGCCGCAAAAAGGGCGACCCTGCCGGCTACACCATGGCCCTCGAAGAGGCATGGGAAACCGCCGCCTCCGGCTACTCCGAAGCCGTCACCGAGTTCCACATCGTCGGCGGCCTGCACCCCGATCTGCCTCTTGAGTTTTTCCTCGATCTCGTTCGCGGCCTCAAAGAGCGATTCCCCAAGGTGCACATCAAGGCCTTCACGATGGTGGAGATTGCGTTTCTGGCTCGCCGCGCCAAGCTCAGTATTGAAGAAACCCTCCTCAAGCTGCGCGATGCGGGCGTGGACTCCATGCCCGGCGGCGGCGCGGAAATCTTCGCTGCCCGCGTGCGCTCCATCATCTGCGATCACAAAATCGACGGCGAAGAGTGGCTGGAAACCGCGCGCACGGCGCACAAGCTGGGCTTCAAATCCAACGCCACAATGTTGTACGGCCACATCGAGAACGACGCCGACCGCGTCGATCATTTACTCAAGCTCCGCGCCCTCCAGGACGAGACCGGCGGCTTCCAGACCTTCATTCCCCTCGCGTTCCATCCCGAAAACACCATGCTCGATCATCTGCCGGTGACTACCGGACTCACCGACATCCGCCAGATCGCCGTAAGCCGCCTCTTGCTCGACAACTTCCCGCACATTAAGGCCTACTGGCAGATGATGACGCCCAAGATCGCGCAGATTGCGCTGCGCTTCGGCGCAGACGATCTCGACGGCACCGTGATCGAGGAGAAGATTTATCACGATGCCGGCGCCACCACCCCGCAGGGCATGACGCGCACGCAACTTTGCCGCCTCATCACCGAGGCCGGCCGCGTCCCCGTGGAGCGCGACACCCTCTATCACGCGGTCACGCGCAGCGAAGACAGCTTCACTGTCGCGGTTTAGTTTTTCCATCGGGGAAACCGGCCCTGGTTCTGCGCCATCGCCGCCGGCGGCTTCTCGTTGGCCGTAAATTCCGTCCAGGGTCCGGCTTTCATGTCGTGCAGAATCGGCTTCTGCCACGCGAACTCCGGATGCGCGGCAAGAAACGGCGTCGCGATGAAATCCTCGCCGCAGGGATGGCCCGCGCGGCCGATGAAGCTCATCTTCGCCGCCAGATCTGAGTCCATTACCTTGCCCGTCACCGCGCCCATCGGATCGAACGGCGGGTCGCCCCACACCTTCTCGCCCACCGGCGAAGTGTCCATATGGCCGCAGAGGCTTCGCTTGCCCGCATCGGCCTTGCTCTCGTAGGTATCGTAGTGGTCTGAGAGATAGGCCTCCGCCAGCGCCGTATCCAATTGGCCGTAGTGCTCCTTCACAAATTGCTCGGCGCGAATGTGCCGCGCATTCGACGAACTTTCCGCATTCTTCGCATCGAATCCCGTGGTATCGTCGCGGATCAGCTCAGGATCGGCCGCAAAATTCGACGACACAAAATAGCCATCCTTCTTCTTCGTCAACGGCGTGTGGTGCAGCCCCAGTTCAAGGTAGCCAATCTCGCCCGTCTTGCGGTCGCCGATCAGCCACGAATTCGCGTAGCCGCCGTTGTTGCCCTTGCGCATGATCGCCGCGTACTCATCGAT
>Ga0181517_10000149_pt1 | contig 98189 bp, 80 predicted proteins | sample PEATcosm2014_Bin_31_FD_119748 | JGI IMG/M metagenome (GOLD analysis project Ga0181517, IMG submission 119748) | Peatland microbial communities from MTU Mesocosm Facility, Houghton, MI, USA - PEATcosm2014_Bin01_30_metaG | ecosystem: Environmental > Terrestrial > Soil > Wetlands > Peat | place... | reverse complement strand
GACGTCCTTAAGCGCATGAAGCGCGGCGCCAACGCCGATATCTTCCTTAAGACTCTGGAGAAAGTCCGTGCTGCAGTCCCCGGCATCGCCCTCCGCACCAGTTTCATCGTCGGCTTCCCCGGCGAGTCGCTCCGCGACTTTGAACTTTTGGAGCAGTTCATCGGCGAGGCCAAGTTCGACTGGCTCGGTGTCTTCAACTATTCCGATGAAGAGGGCTCCAGCGCCTTCTCCCTCGATACCAAAATCCCCAAGCGCACAATAGAAGCCCGCAAGCGCCGCCTGATGAAGCTGCAGCAATCCATCAGCAAGCGTGCCAAGCAGCAATGGATCGGCCGTGAACTGGTCCTGCTGGCCGAAGGTGAGAGCGAAGAAACCCCGCTCCTTTGGGAAGCCCGCACCCAGTTCCACGCCCCCGAAATCGACGGCAAAGTCTACATCAACGACTTCGGCGACCTTGACTCCATCGAACCCGGCAGCTTCTACCGCGCCGAAATCACCGAAGCCCACGACTACGACATAGTAGCCCGCGTCCTCGCCGGCCCGATCTAGAAAAAACAAGCCGCGCCCCTGACGACTTGCCACGACCGCAAAGCCATCGCCAACCTGCCAAGTCCCCGAGTAGCGCCAAAACTCAGGGGGTAGCGCCGGCCTCCCGGCCGGCTGTAGCGCGGACGTCCCCGTCCGCGCTCCGCAAGCTAGACATCTGCGAAACACACCAATAGCAACCTTTCGTTCATCCGCAAGTCAGAAACAGCGATGAACAACTAAAATGGAACCCACCCATGGCTCCCAAGAAAAAATCCGCCAAACTCCTCCGCTGCCCCACCTGTGGCGAGCTAGTCCGCTTCACCGACGAAGACTTCCCTTTCTGCAGCGACCGCTGCCGCAAAATCGATCTCGGCAAGTGGGCCTCCGGCGTCTACAAAATCAGCTCCCCCATCCTCGACCCTGAAGTCCTGGAAGACCTCGGCGGTCTCTCCGGCGGCCGCAGCAAGGACTCCGATGACGACTAGTCCTTCCACCACTCCCATCCAAAGCCAACACACCACGAAGTGGGCCTGGGCCACCGCCACCTTCTTCGGCGCCGGCTTCGGCAAGCCCGGCCCCGGCACCTGGGGTTCCGTCGGCGCGCTCCTCCTCTGGGCCGCCTACGCCTTCTTCGCCCATTCCACGCCTCTCAGCCTGCTCATCGCCCTCCTCGCCGGAATCGCCCTCGCCCTCCTCCTCGGCATCCCCGCCTCTACCATCGTCGCCCGCGAGTCCGGCCGCAAAGACCCGCAATTCGTCGTCATCGACGAAGTCGCCGGCCAATGGATCGCTCTCCTCTTCAGCCCCTTCGACTGGCGTCACGCCCTCATCGCCCTCGCCCTCTTCCGCCTCTTCGACATCACCAAGCCTTTTCCCGTCCGCCAGCTTGAGCGCCTCCCTGAAGGCTGGGGCATCGTTTTCGACGATGTGGCTGCAGGGCTGTATGCTTTGGGTGTAGCATCCCTTTTACGCATTTGGATTTAAGCTGAGGCATGGCCCGAACTAGAACCCAATCCGCCGAAACCCTCCCCGCCCCGCGCATTGACGACATTGTGCCCGCCGCCGCGCTGCCTTTGGGCGAAATCGAACTGCTCGGCGCAAATCTCGGCCCCGACGCCTCTGGTCCGCCCGCCGTCATGGTCGATGGCCAATCGGCCCACGTCCTGATGAGCCGTTCCGCTCGCATCGCCCTCCGTGTTCCCGAGGAAGCCACCACCGGCATGATTGAGGTCCGCACCCCCGCCGGCGCCAGCAACGCCGCGCCTCTGCGCGTCGCCCGCCAGCTAAGCGAAGGCCTGCACCCTGTCACCAGCCCCGCCGTCAGCCGCAGCGGCATGATCTACGCCACCATCTCCGGCCAGCGCGGCAAGCAGACCCCCGTCTCTGTGGTCCGAGTGAGCCCCGATGGCCGCGGCACTCCCTTCGTCACCGGAATCCTCAATGCCACCGGCCTCGCCTTCAACCCCGATGGCGACCTCTTCGTCACCTCCCGCGCTGAAGGCACCGTCTATCGCGTCGATTCAGCCGGCGAATTTTCCACTTACGCCGAAGGCATGGGCGTAGCCACCGGAGCGACCTTTGACTCTGAAGGCAACCTCTTCGTCGGCGACCGCAGCGGCACCATCTTTAAAATCAACACCGAGCGCCAGATCTTCGTCCACGCCACCCTCGAGCCCAGCCCCGCCGCTTATCACCTGGCCGTCGACGCCGCCGGAACCCTCTATGTCACTGGCCCCACGCTCTCGTCCAACGATGCCATCTGGGCCATCGATTCCCACGGCGAGACGCGCGCCTGGTATCGCGGCCTCGGCCGTCCCCAGGGCCTGGCGCTCTCAAAAGAGGGCGATATCTACCTGGCCGCCTGCCTTCACGGCCGCCGCGGTGTAGTCCGCGTCACGCCCCAGGGCGAAGCCACACTGGTCCTGGCCGGCTCCAACATCGTCGGCCTCGCCTTCTCCCCGCTAGGCACCACCATCCTCGCCACCAACGAAGCCGTTTATGATGTTGACTTAGGTGTTGAAGGGCTGAGTCTGTTTTAGCCATTAGCTATTAGCTTCTAGCTGTTAGCTTGTTTCGCGGCTCGTCTTGCCGCCCGCTCAAAGCGCAAAAGGAAACCGAGATTGCCCGCACTTGTAGTACCGAAGCTAACAGCTAGAAGCTAGGAGCTAGAAGCTGCCTTTATGAAGTCTGAAATCATCGCCGTCGGTTCCGAAATGCTAACTCCCTGGCGACAGGACACTAACTCCCTCTATCTCACCGAGAAACTCAACGAACTCGGCGTAACCGTCGCCTTCAAGACCATCGTCGGCGACCGCCAGCGCGACCTCGTCAGCACCATCCAAACCGCCCTCGGCCGCACGGATATCGTAGCCATCATGGGCGGTCTTGGCCCCACTGAAGACGACCTCACCCGCGAAGCTGTCGCTGAAGCCCTTTCGCTCACCTTGCGCCGCGACGCCTCCCAACTGGCCGCCCTCCACGCCCGTGCCGCCACCTGGCGCATCCCCATGCCCGCCAACAACCAGAAACAGGCCGACGTGCTTGACAGCGCAACCGTCCTCGCCAACCCCAACGGCAGCGCCCCCGGCCAATGGCTCGACGTCACCTACTCCGGCTATCGCAAGCTGCTCATGCTCCTCCCCGGCCCGCCCAACGAGTGCAAACCATTATTCGACGAGGCCTGCCTGCCCCTTCTGCGCCAGGTTCTCCCCGTCCGCCACATCGCCAAGCGCACCCTCCGCGCCGCCATGATTCCCGAGTCCCAGGCCGACAGCCTGCTGGCCCCCATCTACACCGCCTATAAGGACGTAGAAACCACCATCCTGGCCCACGCCGGCGACATCCAGCTCACCCTGCTCTGCTCCAAGTCCAATCTCGAAACCGCCCAGAAGCGCGTCGACGAGTTAGCTGGCCGCATGGAAGAGGCTCTCGACGAGTATCTCTACTCCTCCCACGGCGAAAACCTCGAGCAAATCGTCCTCGACTATCTCGGCCTGCGCCAGGCCACTCTTGCGGTCGCCGAAAGCTGCACCGGCGGCATGATCGCCCAGCGCATCACCGGCGTCAGCGGCAGTTCGCGCTCCTTCCTCGGCGGAGCCATCGTCTACTCCAACGAGATGAAGACCACCCTGGCCGGAGTCCCTTATGAACTCATAACCCAGCACGGCGCAGTCTCCGCTGAAGTGGCCCGAGCATTGGCCCACGGAATCCGCCTCCGCACCGGAGCAACCATCGGTCTCGGCATCACCGGCATCGCCGGCCCCACCGGCGGTACAGAGACAAAGCCGGTAGGCCTCGTCCACATAGCCGTCTCCGACGCCCAAAAAACAGATACGCTAGAGCGCACCTTCCGCGGCGACCGCGAAAGAGTCCGCCAATGGGCCACCCAGCAAGCCCTCGACATGATCCGCCGCCGGCTCATGTAGGAGCTAGGCCGCACGCGTAGATCGCATCATCTCCGCCAGGTAAGAAGCTTGTCGATCTAGCGAAAGAAACGATGAGTAGCGCCGGCCTCCGGGCCGGCTGTCGCGTGGGTCTCCCGACCCACGCGCAGAGAGACGCGCTTACGGTTTGCTGGTGTAAGCCTCTTCCCAAGCCCCTAACCACTAATCACTAATCCCCTCACTCCCCCAGAAACACCGGCGCCCGCTTCTCAAGAAATGCCTTGATGCCTTCCTGGTAGTCGGCGCTGTCGTAAACCTGCCGCCGCATGGCCTGCACCCGCTCAAAAGTCTCCGGCCCCAGGTTGTGCGAAATCGAGAGCAGCCGCAGCTCTTCTTTCAGCAGTCCCATCACCAGCGGCGAGTTCTTTGAAATCTGCTCGGCGAGCCTCATCGTCACGCTCTCCAATTGGTCCCTTGGGACGGCACGGCTCACAATTCCCCGGTCCACCAGCCGTTGCACCGGAAGCGGCTGGGCGGTAAACAGCATCTCCTTGCACAGCGGCATGCCTCCGGTGCTCAAGAAGTTTTGCACGCCCGACAGGTTGTAAGGCATCCCCAGCTTCGCGGGAGTAATGGCAAACGTGCTGTCGTCAGCGGCCACCACCATGTCGCAGCTCATCACCAGTTCGCACGCCCCGCCCCACACGCTGCCCTCGATCATGGCCATCACCGGCGCAGGAAAAAGCTCGATCAGCCGAATCACGCGCCGCAAAGGATCGTCGTAGGTCAGCGGATCGCGCCCGTTGGTCGGCAGTTCCCGCACATCGTGCCCTGCGGAGAAGACCTTCGAACCTGCCTGTGCCCGCAAAATCACCACACGAATCTCTTGGCTTCGCATCTGCTCCAGAGCCGCGCAAAGTTCGTTGATCAGTTCCTTGCTCAGCGCGTTGCGCTTCTGCGGATTGTGGAGCGTGATCACTCCGATGTTGTTGGATGTTTCTGCAATCACCATTGCCAAGGTCGAGTCCATGCCTGGTCCCTTCTTTGCCCCGCATCGACGGCCACACTGCCGTACAGCCGCTTCAGTCTAATCCTCTCCGAGGATCAGAGAAACCGCAAGCATCCATATTTTGTGTCGGAATCCCGATTCGGAGAACCTTCGACTCAGGGTGGGCTACTGCGGCAGAACCTCGATGCCGGTCACCGTGGCATAACCCGCCACCGGCACAAAGGCCAGCACCAGTTTGCCCTGGGCATTGGGCTCCAGCCCGGCCGCCTTGCGGACCACCACATCCACTTGCCCAGCTTCCTTCGCCAGGTCAAAGTTCTGCATCAGCACTTTGCCGTTGCAAAACACATTAAAAATATGCGGAACCTTCGTCTTCATCCCGCTTGAGGAAGATGCAGGCCAGTCGCCGTGACGCGCCGCAAAGTAGAGCGCCAGCGAGTATCTTCCCGGCGGAACGGGAATGGCATACGTAAAGTTGCCCCAGCGCTCGCTCTCAAACAGTTCCGGATCGTCGGTCCCGCTTACCGGCGCCGAGTACGTGGCAATCTGCCCGCCTTCAAAGTAGTTATCCGGGCTCCACCAGTGGCTGTCGTTGGAGTAGTAAGGTGTTTGGCGCGCCAGCACCCGCACCGGGCGCATGCGTCCGCGAATCCCAGGCAGAATCTCAATCGCCGAAAGGATGGCTTCCTTTCCATCCTGCCCTTCAAACTCCAGGTGCAGCAGCCCATCGGCAGCAGGCGACACGTCGGGGAAGACCTTCACATCCGCGGTGCGGCTGGCCCCGGCGTCCGCCACCACGTCAAACCAGGTCAGCAGCGTTTTCCCGTTGGCGCGCACCGTCATAATGCGGCTGCCTTCTCCACCCGTCCCCGTCGACTCCGGATCGAACACCGTCTCTGCAAAGTGCAGCCGCAGTTCGTAAATGCCCTTCTTCAGCGGAATATCGTAGCGGAACTGTCCCTGCCGGCTGGTGCGGTAGAAATCCGGATTCTGGGTTCGCCAAATATGTTGCACCGCGCTATTTACTGCGGTCCCGCCCGTAAACCAGGTGTCGGCGCTCCACAACTTGCCCGCATGATCGGTAAAGCTGCGGCTTGACCCGGCCAGAACCCTAACCTCTTCTCCCACCGGCGGTCCAAACTCCGAGTCGGCAAACTGCCGCTGCGGTTCAACCGTCTGCACCAGCGCCTTCGGCTGCCGCAGGTGAATGACCAGAATTACCCCATAACCCAGGATCAGAATCGCGAACGCCGCCCCAAGCCACCAGGCCCGGCGTCGTGAAGGCCGGAACCAGCCTTCCCATAGACGGCCGGCAACGCCCTTGATCCCAAACCCGATCGGTGCCGAACCTGAAGCTGCAACCGGCGCGCTCACTTGTGTGCGGGGAGCCACAACCTTGAATTCCGGAACATATTGCCCTAAAGGAATCGTGATTTGCAGACGATGCGTCGCGCCCTCGCCGGCGTAGTACTCCGCCAACCTCTTGCGCAGCCGGTTGGCCTCAACCCTCACGATGGAGTCGGAGTCCTGATCGAACGAATCGCCGCGGTCAAAGACCTCCAATCCAATCGAGTACTCCTTGATGCGGCTGGCTTCACCGGCAAAGAGCCTCTCGCACAGGTAAGACAGCAAATGAGCCATCATCGGCGCGCGGGCAAAGCTCTTGGAACGAAGCACTTCCTCCAGTTCCTCGCGCTGCTCTTCGAAGTCGATCATCTTTGTGCTCGGTGCCGCCATCTGTCTATCCCGCGAACGAATGATATGTTAGCGCCCCTTGAATCGTTGCATAGTGTGTAACGGTGTAGACGCCGCCCTAAGGAGCAATGTAACCCCATGTAACCCCGCTCCGGCTCAAATATGCCTCCTTGTCACAGGGCACGATCCCAATCCGTAATCTGCTCAATCGCAACATCTTCTCCGTGTTCTCGGTTCATGTCACCCCCTTGAAACGGGCAAGTAGCAGGTATAGCGTTGTGGCGGGCCTGAGCCTGGTCTCTACTGGGATCGCAAGTTGAACGCAGGTCGCAAGAGGCGGAGGGCAACAATATCCACCTCCAACGAATTGCCCGATTTCAAAGGAGGTTGACCATGAAAAACCTTGTGATGATTCTCGCCGCGGCAGGCCTGGCAGTTTGCCCGGCCATGTATGCCAATTCCGGCCCCGCCGCAGTCGATCCGCCCGCTGCCAGTCCAGCCGCGGTGGCCGATCCAGTCGCCACCAGCCACACTGAAGCAGCCAGGACGCTTGAAGAGAAAGGCGACCTGGCGCGCAAACACACCAACTACTATGGCGCCCTTTCCTACTATCTGGATGCCTTGAAGTTGGCCGGTCAGAACGCCATGCTGTACAACAAGCTGGGCATTACCGAGTTGCAGATAGGCAATCGCGGTCCAGCGCGCAAGTACTTCGGGATGGCACTCAAAACCGACCCGCGCAATGCCATCGCCTTCAACAACCTCGGCGCCGTGGCCTGCACCGACGGCAAGTATAAACTCGCCGTTAAGTACCTGAAGCAGGCCCTGGCCCTGGATGAGTCCGATGCCACAGCGCACCTGAACCTGGCCGAAGCCTGGATCGGGATGGGCGAATCGGATCGCGCCATGACGGAATATTCCCGCGCTCTCGAATTGGACGCCGACATCCTGAGCAACAGTATGGACGGCGTTGTCGCCCAGATCCACTCGCCGGCGCAACGTGCCCGCATCTCCTTCCTGATCGCCAAGGCCTATGCCAAGCGCGGCAACATTGAAGGCGCGCTGGAATTTCTGCGCCGGGCCAAGGACGATCACTATGACGGACTCAGCAAAGTCTACTCCGAGCCTGAGTTCGCGAGCCTGGTTCAGGACCCGCGCCTGGCCAAAATCGTCAAGCGCTAAACTGCAGCGGCTTCCCTCCCCTTGCCGCGTCTCGCCGTGCCCCAATCCCAGCAAGGCGCGGCGATTTTTTCGGGCGCGGCCCTTTTTCCACTGACGCCGGGTGCCCCACCCTCGCGACGTTCTTGTTATTGTCGCTAGGGTGGGAAACCACATATCTCAAACGTCCCGGTTCGAAAAAACAGCTCGCCTCGTCCAACCGCCGGGTGCCGGGTGCCCCAGGTCCGGGGTCCCCGCGGGCAGGTCTTCGTCCGTGGGGTGGAGGTCTCGATTTTGAGACCTGGGAAACCACAAACCTTCCCCCGACACCATTTTCACGAGCTTCCTAAAGCAACCAACTCAGAGCAAGCACGAGCCTCATCGCGAACCCACGGCCTCAGACACCCGTCCAGCAAAGGCAATCCATCCGCATCCCCGTCCCCAGCCTCAAGAAACGCATCGATCAACGCCGCGTACAAGCCCTTCCTCCCCACCAGCTTTCTGCTCCGCCTGCGCAGAAAACCAAATCGGAAAGGCGAACTTTCCTCCAACTCCGCCAGCAGCGCCTTTGAAAAGAACTCCTTCCCTCCGGCTACGGCCATCAGAATCAGGTTCCGCCAGCTCATCCGCAGCAAGCCCTTCAACTCCCTTGACCCATTCGGCAGCCGTTCCATCTGCGCCGAAACGCGGTCGCTGAAATTCAATAACTGCATCACCAGGCCGTCCAGCGGCTCACCCCGTGCCACCGCACGGCTGAACAGAGTCGCCGAACCCCGCTCCAGATCCTCGCGCACATCCTGCAAATCGTCTCCCAGTTGCAGCAGCGCACCCCACTCGAAGCCCAGCAGACTTTCTTCCTGGTTAAGCCAGCCGCGCACCAGGCAGGCATCTGCCAGCACGGACGTACCCCCCTTGGCGCAACTGATTCGCAGCAACTCCGCGTCGCTGCAGTCGCCGCTTCCCTTCAGTTGCTCGATGCTCAATTCCTGCGCCTTGTGGATGTCCAGCAGGCACTCGTAGACCTGGGGAAAACGCAGGCGTGGATACTCGTCTTCAACCAGCTGGACCATTGCCCAGACGGCCGCCTCATGCGGGCTCCGTGCCGCGAGTTCCTGCCCGTGCAACCGGCATCTGAAGCGCGCGCTGAACTCCAGCTTCTCCGCCTTCGAGATACCCGCCGCATCCAGGAAGTTGTCGCTGTACGGATAGAGCAGGCTGTACCCCAGAATCGACGGGGTAATGCGCATCGGCTGGCCCAGCAGCGCTTGCAGCCCGCAAGCCGTCCACGCATTGCGGCAAGCCTGGATCAGATCGGCCGTACTCAGGGCCGGATCGAACCGTCTCGCCCAACGGCCAAGCTCGGTGCCCGCGGGAAAAAACCCGCCGGTGAGCAGTCCAACGGCTTCGGCCTCCAGGCCCAAGGCAATGCCGGCAAAGCGCGGGAACACCGCAACCACCCGCCGCTGCGCTTCCAGCCTGTCCGCTTTGCTTCTGCGAACCCTTCGCGCCTCCTGTTCGACAGCGCGCAGCCCCTCGTCGTAGGCCTTTTCTCTCTTCCGTTGTTCGCCAGCCGTGAAATGCAGCCCGCCCGGCCAGGTTCGCGCTGCACACTCTCGCCAGGCCGCCATGGTCTGAGCAGCCTGGCCCTCCACCCAAGACCAGTCGTAGAGATGTTCCATTCTGCCTGTGGTTTACGAAAAACCGGGCCAAACAGTTCCGGCTTTCTCACCAGGCTATGCGGCCCCCTGGTCCCCACCCCCATGCCCGTTCTGCGGCCCCTGCAGCATCTTGGCGATCAGCACGTTGATCAGGCTGCCCTGATCTCCACCACCGCCGGCCTGGATGTCCGGAACCAGCTTGATGTGATTGGAAGCCAGCGCCGTGGCAATCTGCACCGCTGCGTAGTTGCCCGACTCCATCGAATTGATCTTCAGCTTGATCACATCCGCTTCTGCCGTACCGACCGCCTTGGTCTTTTCCGCTTCCGCGTTGCCCACCGTCGTAATCACCCTGCCGTCCGCTTCGGCGTTGATGGTCTTCGCCCGCGCCTCGGCTTCGGCGGAAATCGTCCGCACCCGCGCATCGGCCTCAGCGTTGATGGTCTTCGATTGGGCTTCGCCGCTGGCATGCTTTACCACTGACTGCGCCGCGAAATCGGCAATGGAAACGCTCCGCTCCGCATCCACAACCCGGGCCTGTGTATCCGCCATCGCTTTGGCCTGTTGCAGATCCTTGCGCGTCTCTTCGGCAAGCTGCTGTGTCTTGTAGGTCACCTGCTCCTGCTCGGCAATCTTGCGATCGGTGAGCGTCTTCATCAGCGCCTCGGGCGGTGTAATGTCGCCGATCAGCGTGTCGATGGCGTTCACGTTGTACTCCACCAACGCCGACTGAATCGCCTCTTTGGCCTGCCGTTGCCGCTCCGTGCGCTGCTTCAGAAACTCGATCACATCCGAGGTCTGCGCGGCGTTGCGGAAGTAGTTGCCGATGGTCGGCTCCAGCACCTGCGTTACCAGGTTCGCCATGGTCCCGAAGCGGGCAATCACCTTGGGCGCGTCATTGCGCGGAACGTGAATGATCTGGCTTACGTCCAGGTTGAACGTAAAGCCATCAGAAGAACGCACCGTGATCGTCGACAGCCGCTCGTCCAGCTTGTGCGCCTCGCTCTTGCCGGTCGCCCAGTTCAGCACGATGTTGGCCGTGGGCACCACTTCAACTTTGTGCGTATACGGGTTGATCGGGTATTTGCCCGGGTCCAGCGGATCCACCCACACCCCCTTCTGCCCCTTCTTTACCAGGTTGCCGTGCTTGAACGAGTCCCCGGTCTGATCCTGTCCTTCGGCGCCTACGTAGGCAATCACCACCCCGACATTGGCAATCGGCACGTTGGTCATGGGCTGGATCTCCACCGTGGCAAAGCGCGGATTGATAAAATATCGCCCGGCGAGAATCACCTGTTCCTGCAATCCCTTGTGCCCGCCTGCGGAGATAAACCGCTCCCCGTCCTGGAACATGTTGTGCCCCGGTATCCCCTTCCCGGCGATCTCGCCCGTCTCCAGCGGCGCACCATCCTTGGTGGTCACAATTCCCACCTGGTTGTCGGGAATCTCCAGCACCTCGGCCGCGGCTACTGTAAACAGGCCGGTGTTGATGCGGTAGGTGCCCGGCGGAATGATGGAAATCTGCGGCCCGCGTTCGCCCCCGTTAGCCAGAAACATCCGCGCATTCTGGAACGAGTTGCAATCCACCGCCCTGGCCAGCACGCGCCCGCTTGAAAGCGCCTTGCCGTCCCGCGCCTCCACAATGCCAATCTGGTTCTTGTCGATGGTGGTGAAAGGAGCCAGCGCAACCGCATATTGCCAGGCCCACAGCCCGAAGTGAATCCCCGGCGCCAGCGCATCGGCCTGGATGCCGGCTTCGCCGTTCAAGGCCACAATCGCGCCGTCTGGCAGGGTGCGGTTCTTGCCGAAAAGAACCCACTTCTTGTTGACGATCCCGATCTGATCCTTCGACACGATCACGGTTCCAAAGAAGTAGCGCAGGATTGCCTTGTGGAGCACAACAATAAGAAAAATTGCGATGACCCAGCCGAACTGCCATACCCAGCCAAACAAGTCCATGATCGTGCCTCTCTTTTCAGGACGCACCAAGCATACACCCGGAACAAATCCGGGACTGTGAATCGCCGTCGCATGAATCCGGCCCCGGAGGGGCCGTGGAAAATAGCCCAGGACAAGCGCAGCGCAGTCCTGGGAAAGCCCGCAAACAATGACCCAAGCCCCGTAGGGGCGACGGAATCATCACCGTGCGTTTCTTTTTAGTCGTCCACTGGCGTCGCCGACCCGCGAGGAATGAAACAGGTCATACACTAAGCCGTCGCACGAATTCGGCCCCAGAGGGGCCGTGGAAAATAGCCCAGGACAAGCGCGGCGCAGTCCTGGGAAAGCTCGCAAACAATGACCCAAGCCCCGTAGAGGCGACGGATTCATCACCGTGAGTTTCTTTTGAGTTGTCCACCGGCGTCGCCGACCCGCGAGGAATGAAACAGGTCATACACTAAGCCGTCGCACGAATTCGGCCCCAGAGGGGCCGTGGAAAATAGCCCAGGACAAGCGCAGCGCAGTCCTGGGAAAGCTCGCAAACAATGACCCAAGCCCCGTAGGGGCGCCCGAATCATCACCGTGAGTTTCTTTTCAGGGCACGACTTCAGCCGTGCCGCCAAAGCCCAAAGAATAGCGAGGGCTTTAGCCCCCGAGGGATTGCGACCTGGGCAAATCGACGACCACTATGAAGGAAATGATGACCGCTATTTCCGGCCAACCGCACAGCCCGCTGCCCCGGCGCTCGAGTTGACTGCCCCCCGCCTGCCCTGAGAAACTCAGCCCCATGCACTATACGGGGAAAGTAGATTACGCGCACCAACGCAAGCTCCGTGAACGCAACAAGTCTTACTACCGCCTGGCGCACTGGCCTATCTGGATTTGGGTGTTCTTTCTCGCCCCCGGGCCACTGACCTTCTCCCTTTTCGCCCACGGCTTTACCAGGCTCAACCTCGCCTGGCTGTTGGCCGTGCTGATTGGAACCGGCATTGCGGCCCTTCGCGCCCAGTTGCCCGGCGTCGAACTGCGCCCCTATATCCTCCGCTTCGACGAAGACAAGCCCAATCCGCTCTACCGGCGCGTCTGCTACACCTTTGCCTGGAACGCCGTGCTCAGCTTTGCACTGCTCAACCTTTGCGGCCTCGTCATTGCCGCGGCCACCGGCGTCTGGTACATGAAGCAGATATACACCTACGCTTATTTCCCGCTCTGCGCCCTCATTCTGCTGCTCGGCGCCCTGGGCAAGTTGCCCCGCGTAGGCCCATCGACAAAGAGCGAAGGCCATGAGCGGCGCTATTTCTACGGTTCGGTGTGGGCGGTTACTGCGGCGCAAACAGTGCTGCTGATTCTCTGGAAAACCTTTCCCCACTCGCAACAAGGCAACATTGGAAAGCTCGTCCTCTATGTGGCCGTGCTGCTTTTTGTGGGCTTGCTTGCCCAGCGCGGCAAGCTCTACAGAACCCGCCCCATCCTTCCCGGCGAGATGATGGTCGCCGACTAAGTCGAGAAGCCAGTCCCAGGGCTCGAATTCCGCCGCCTTTTCCCTGGCCGGAGCGAGCCAATTGATTCCCGGCTTCAAAATGGCGCCCGCCATATATACCAACACGTGACACAAATCACTTACTCCAGCCCCCAATACCCGCACTATGGCTGCTGAGAACACCGAAAAGCTTCGGTTCGCACTTCTCCGCTCGTCAAAAAGGAGGCCATCCGTGAAGCTCGATCCATCTGCATTCGTAGCCGACTCCGATCTCATTCAGGAACTTGAACCCTATTCGTCGCCGATATACTGTGGCAAAGACCGTGTGCTCTTTCGCCAGGGAGATCGTCCCGCCGGGCTTTATATCCTCAACAAGGGCGAGGCCACCCTGGTCACCAGCGCCCCGCAGAGCGGCGAAGCCACATTCACCCAGGCATCCCCCGGTTCCGTCTTTGGCTTGTCCGGACTCATCTTCAACGAATCCGCCACCCTCACGGTGATTGCCCGAAAGGGCGCCCAGATCACCTTTGTCAGCCGCGCTAACTTCTACCACTTGGTGCAAACCAGCCCGCGCCTCTCCCTGCTTCAAGTTCTGGCCAACGAAGTCCGCATCCTTAGCCAGAAACTCCTTCATGCAAATGCCGACTTGTCTGCTGTGGCAGCCGTCCTCTGAGCTCAGCTTACGCAAAGACCTTCAGTTCACGAGGCCCCATTCAAACTGGGGCCTGTTCGGGTTCACTCTCCTCCGCCACCTAAACTGACTTCCTGCCATCCACGGCCACCATGCCCTTAACGATCGATATGTGATCCGCGTCACCATTTGCCTGCGTCCATCGATGGGAACATACCAATACCGGCCTTTCATTATCTGTTTGGTCATATTCCGCATTCATTTTTGGAGGCCTCTGTGCAACTTGAACCTGCTGCTTTTGTCGCTGACTCACAACTGATCCAAGCTCTTGAAAAACAAGCCACCTGCATCACTTTCGATGCAGACCGTCAACTCTTCCGTCAGGGAGATGCCCCATTGGGCCTGTACATCCTCTGTCAGGGCAAAGTCACGCTCAGCATGACTTCCCCAACCGGTGGAGAAGTCATGTCTCTCCAGGCGGCGCCAGGTTCGCTCCTTGGGCTGCCGGGACTCATCGGCAATGAGCCGTACACCCTTGCCGCGGTCGCACACAAGGATTCGAGGCTCTGCTTCATCGGTCGCGAAGAGTTCACCAACCTGATGAAGAACAACCCCTTGCTCTCCCTCAAAATGCTCCAGGTTCTGGCCGCTGAAGTCCGCTCTGCCCGGCACGCGCTCGCTGAACTTTAGCAGCGCGGCTTCACTGCCTCTTCAAGCCGGGCCTGTGGTCAACTGAGCCTGCCATTCACGGCCCCGCACCTGTTAAACTCTCTCGTTATGCCCCTTGCAAGCCTCATCATCGTGGCCGCATCCTATCTGCTCGGCTCCATCCCCACCGGCTATCTGCTCATACGCTTCTTCCGCCACCAGGACATCCGTTCGGTCGGCAGCGGCAACATCGGCGCCACCAACGTGCTGCGCAGCGGCGGCAAGGGGCTGGGCGCGGTCACCTTCCTGCTCGATGTGCTCAAGGGTTGCGCCTCGGTTTATCTCGGCGCCTTGCTCGGCGTGCTACTGGCCCCGTCCGCCCCGGTGCGCAACATGCAGGCCCTGGCCGCTCTCTGCGCCGTCCTTGGCCACATGTTCCCCGTCTGGCTGGGCTTCAAGGGCGGCAAAGGCGTGGCCACGGGGTTTGGCGTCTTTCTGGTGGCCGCTCCTTGGGCTGCGCTGGCGGCCATCGGGGTCTTTGCCATCGTTCTGGCAATCAGCCGCTACGTCTCGCTGGCTTCCATCGTCGGCGCGGCCTGCTACCCAATTTTTGCCCTGCTGCTGATCCGCGGAGATCGGCCCTGGTTCTTCATCGCCGTCCAATTCGCCGTGGCCTTCCTGGTCATCGCCAAGCATCACCAGAACATCCGCCGCCTGCTGACGGGCACGGAATCCCGCTTCGGCGCAAAAAAGAGGGCCGCATGAGCCGCATTACCGTTCTTGGTTCCGGCGCCTGGGGAACCGCCATTGCACTCGCGCTCCACCGCCGCGGCGGCCACCAGGTCTCCCTCTGGTCGCACAGCGATGAAGAGGCTCGCCAGATTCAAGCCGCGGGCGAAAATACTCTCTTTCTCCCCGGCTTTCCCCTGCCCGCGGAGATCGCCGTCACCGCCGACATAACAGCCGTGGCCAGGGCTGAAATCGCCGTCTCTGTCATTCCCTCAGGATTTCTGCGCCCCACCCTCGCCCGTCTCCGCCCCCATCTGCACGCCGGCCAGATCATCGTCAGCGCCACCAAAGGCGTTGAAAACAACACCTTCCTCCGCATGACCCAGGTCATCGCCGCCACCCTTGCCGAATCCGACCTCACCCTGCCCATCGGCGCCTTCAGCGGCCCCAGTTTCGCCATTGAAGTGGCGCAATGCCAGCCCACCGCCGTGACCGTAGCTTTCGACGACCCCGCCATCGCTTCCCGCATCCAGCAGGAATTCTCCTCCGAGACACTTCGGCTTTACACCTCCACTGATGTCATCGGCGTCGAGCTTGGCGGCGCGCTCAAAAACGTCATCGCCATCGCCGCCGGTGTAGCCGCTGGCGTCGGACTCGGCTACAACTCTGCCGCCGCCCTCATGACCCGCGGCATTGCCGAGATCACTCGCCTCGCCGTAGCCTGCGGCGGCCGCCGTGAGACCCTGGCCGGCCTTTCCGGCGTCGGCGACCTGGTGCTCACTTGCACCGGGTCACTCAGCCGCAACCGCACCGTTGGGCAGGAGTTGGGCCGCGGCCACAAACTCCCCGAAATCCTCCAGGGACTTGGCGGCAAAGTGGCAGAAGGGGTTCTCACCACCCGCGCCGCGCTCGGCCTGGCCCGCCAACGCGGCGTAGAAATGCCCATCACCGAGCAGATGGAACTGATCCTCGATGAAGGTAAGGATCCCCGCGAAGCCATCAAAGAACTCATGCTCCGCCCCGGCAAAGACGAAATTTAACACTGGATCCATTGAACCCCGGATCTAACAGTTACCCGTCCTACCCGTCCGGACTGTGCAAATCTGGCCAGTCTTTCTACGCCTTCCCCGTCCATGATGGAGCTCATAACAGCACATCTTCAGGCCGCGAAAGCCATGTATGCCTTTTTCATAACTCACATTTCCTGCAAAGGAGAACGACATGTTTCATCACATTTCAACATCAGACCTACTGGTTGCCGCGTTCCTCACCAGCCTCGTCCTGATTGTGATTGTCGCGGCCTACCTCGATTTTCGCTCTCCTAAAACTTTCCGCGACGAAACGGGTTTCCGGCCTTCAAGAGAAGAATTCCTCACCCGAAGCCGAACCAAGACTCTCTGATCTCCAACCACCCGCCTCCTCCAACTCTCCACCTTCATTCCTTGCACGGTGCAGCTCTGCCCAGCATTGTTCAGTGCTTCCCCGCTCTCACCCTCCCGCAATCGCCCCGATAATCAGCAACGGCTCCTTCCCTGAAGCCACAGCCTCCGGTAACTCGGCATCCATCGACTCATGCGATAAGTCCTCTTCGCAGGCAAAGAAGCGCAGGAATGCCCGCCGCTTTCCGGTTTCATATTCGCGAATCGTCCCGCGCAGCATGGGGTAGCGCGCCTCCAGCGCGTCGAGCACCCGGCGCACCGTTACCGGCGCCGCCACTTCCAGTGGCACCTCCGCACCCACCCCCGCCAGGTTGCGGAGGTGGTAAGGCAGAACCACGCGAACCGCCGCGGCACCTGGCTCCGCATTCATCAAATCATCCTCCAGCCGGCAACCTTCGTCTCGCCACTGACCTTTTGACCCCTGATCCCCGATCTCTGATCTCTGTCATCCCAGCGTCTGCACCTCGACCGACAACACCGCCGGCAGGTGTTCCGCGATCGGCGCCCAGTTGTCGCCGGAATCGGCCGATGCGTACACTTGCCCGCCGGTCGTCCCGAAATACACGCCGCAATCATCCAGCCGATCCACGGCCATGGCGTCGCGCAGCACGTTCACGTAGCAGTCTCGGTCCGGCAACCCCTTGCCCAGCGCCTCCCACTCATTGCCTCCCGTCTGGCTGCGGTAAACGCGCAATTTGCCTTCAGGCGGATAATGCAGCGAGTCGCTGGTGATGGGCACAACGTAGAGCGTCTCCGGCTCGTGCGCATGCACGTCGATTGCGAAACCGAAATCGGTGGGCAGGTTGCCGCTTACTTCGCGCCACTGGTCGCCGGCGTTGTCTGAGCGCATGATGTCCCAGTGCTTCTGCATAAAGAGAACCCCAGGCCGTGCCGGGTGCATGGCGATGTGGTGAACGCAATGGCCCACTTCGGCGGTCGGGTTTGGCGACTGCGTTGACACCAGCCCCTTGTTGATGGGTTTCCAGTTCTTGCCGCCGTCGTCGGTGCGGAACGCGCCCGCCGCGGAGATGGCGATGTAGATTCGATCTGGATCTTTGGGATCGAGGATGATGGTGTGCAAGCACATGCCCCCCGCGCCCGGCTGCCAGTGCGGTCCTGACCCGTGGCCGCGCAAGCCGGAGAGCTCATGCCAGCTTTCCCCGCCATCAATGGACCGAAACAACGCGGCGTCTTCAACACCCGCGTAGACGGTGTTGGCCTCAGCAAGCGAGGGCTCGATGTGCCACACGCGCTTGAACTCCCAGGGGTGCTGCGTGCCGTCATACCATTGGTGCGTGGTGAGCGGCTTGCCGCTCTCTTCGGACTGGTCGTAAATGAAGCGGTTGGGGGCTGTGGCGGGGAAAGCAGGCATCTCCGGCTCGCCTGGCTTCAAGCCGGGCTGATACCAGGTCTTCCCGCCGTCATCGGAACGCTGCATGATCTGCCCAAACCACCCACTGGATTGCGAGGCGTAAAGCCGGTCGGGGTCGACCGGCGAACCTTTCATGTGATAAATCTCCCAGCCAGCGAACTGCGGGCCGCTGATCTGCCACTGCTTCCGTTTACCGTCCGAGGTGAGGATGAACGCTCCTTTCCTTGTCCCCACCAGCACGCGCACATTGCTCATGCCGACCTCCTGTTTTGTCGCCCGCCCTCTGCTTTAACACAAACGGCGCAGCGCGTTTTGCGATTTTCAGCAAAGACCGGCAAAAAGGCAAGCAGATTCTTCTCTCGGGCCGCGCAGGCACAAGCTAATCCCTAACCCCTAATCCCTGTTCCCTGGTCCCTGCTTTAAACTCAAGTCTGGAACCCTTCATGATGAAACTCTTTGGCGGCAAAAAAGATACCCCGGCGACCGAGCCTGAAGCGCAGGCCCAACCCGGCTTTTTCGGCCGCATGAAGCAGGCCGTCAGCCGCACCCGCGAGTCGCTTTCCTCCAAGATTGAAGATTTGGTGGCCCTCACCCGCACGGTGGACGAGTCGTCCCTCGACAGCCTTGAAACTGCGCTGCTCACCAGCGACCTCGGGGTGCAGACCACCAACGACATTCTGGCTGCCTTGCGCGACCGTGCCCGCCACCAGGCCATCGAAGGCGGCGAGGAGTTGCGCACGCTGCTCAAAGCTCAATTACGCGCCATCCTCGAGGCCCCGCAGCAGCCTGCTCCCGCCCCGGATGCGCCGCCAAGAGTTACGTTCCTGGTAGGCGTAAACGGCACCGGCAAAACCACCTCCGCGGGCAAACTGGCCGCCTGGTACCGCGCTCTTAACCGCACCGTCCTGCTCTGTGCCGCGGACACCTTTCGCGCCGCGGCCATCGAGCAGCTTGAAGTCTGGGCTGGGCGCAGCGGCGTGGAGATGATCAAGACCCGCCACGGCGGCGACCCGGCGGCAGTGCTCTACGACGCTGCCTCGGCCGCCAAGGCGCGCCAAATCGACGAGTTGATTGTGGACACTGCCGGCCGCCTGCACACCAAGACCGGCCTCATGGACGAGTTGGACAAGATGCGCCGCACGGCAGCCAAATTGATACCCGGCGCTCCGCACGAGGTTCTGCTGGTGATGGACGCCACCACCGGTCAGAACGGCCTGCAGCAGGCACGGCAGTTTACCCAGGCCGCGGGCGTCACCGGCATCATCCTCACCAAGCTCGACGGCACAGCCAAGGGCGGCATCGCCGTGGCCATCGCCCGCGAAATGAACCTACCCGTCCGCTTCGTAGGCGTAGGCGAGCAAATGGCCGACCTGCTGGAGTTTTCACCGGCCGAGTTTGTCGATTCGCTGCTGGGGTAAATTGGCAAATGTTGATTTGCGCGAGAACTTATTCCGGGAACACACGAGACCTTATTTCTGGATACAAACGAGAACTTATTCCGGGAACCAGGAAGCGTCAGAGCACGACTTTACAGGCTGCGGAAAAACTCATTCGGGCGGTAGGTCCGGGATTTATCCCGGACATAAACCCCGTACAATGAGCGCGGCCTTTAGGCCCTGAGGTATGCTTTTCGCGTATTCTGCAAGAAACTCGGACCTTTTCCGCAGCCTGTTTAGTCGTGCCGAAAGCAGCAAAAAATGAATCGGGGCTTTAGCCCCTGGGGGAATGTTGCAAGACCAAGACCGCTACTGGATGCAACGCGCTTTGGAACTTGCGCGCCGCGGCATCGGCGTCACCTCGCCCAACCCCGCCGTCGGCTGCGTCATCCTCGACCGCGCCGGCCAGGTCGCAGGCGAGGGATGGCACGAATACAACCTCGTTGACCATGCCGAAGTCATCGCGCTTAAAGTTGCCGCGCAGCACGCCGGCAACCGCCTGCTCGGCGGCACGGCCTACGTGACCTTGGAGCCCTGCAACCACACCGGCCGCACCGGCCCTTGCACTGAAGCGCTGATCGCATCCAACCTGCGCCGCGTGGTGGCCGCAACCATCGACCCCAACACCGCCGTCGCCGGTCACGGCCTTGAACGGCTGCGCGCCGCAGGCCTGGAAACAACGGTCGGAGTCTGCGAAGCTGAAGCCCGCCGCTTGAACGAAGGCTTTGCCCGCTGGAGCCAGCATAAGCGTCCCCTGGTTCTGATGAAGGTGGCCATGTCGCTCGACGGCCGCATCGCGCCGCCGCCCGGCCACCAGGCTCCGCGGCAGCCCTACTGGATCACCGGCGAAGCCGCCCGCGCCGCCGTCCAGACCCTGCGTTGGCAAGCCGATGCCGCCATGGTCGGTGTGGACACCGTGCTGGCCGACGACCCGATGCTTACCGACCGCAGCGGCCTGCGCCGCCGCCGTCCGCTCCAGCGCCTGGTCCTCGACTCCGCCCTGCGCATGCCTCTCGATTGCAAATTGGTCGCCACCACGCAGAACGACGTAGTCATCTTCACCGTCTCCAAAGACGAGGGCCGCATCAACGAGCTGCGCACCCGCGGCGTCCGCGTCGAAGTGCTGCCGGCCGATGCTGGCCGCGTTCCACTGGGCAAAGTGCTCGATAAACTCGGCGACGAAGGCATCCTAACCCTGTTGACCGAAACTGGCACCCGCCTCAACACCGCGCTGCTCGCCGGCGGCCACGTAGACCGCATCCACCTCTTCGTTTCCCCGCAGATCATGGGCTCCGACGCCGTCCCAGCCTTCCGCGGCATGCCGGATTTTGTTCACATGGCGGAGGTCGAAGTCGAGCGCTACGGCAACGATCTGGGGTTGTGCTCGTTGCTGAAAGACCCGTGGCCCAAATCCAGCGGCGAATGATGTGGCCTTCCCTGTCCGCCGGTTCCCTATTCCCTGATCTCTGTAAAATGGAACCATGTTTACCGGAATCATCGAACAGACTGGCACGCTGATCGGACTCGAAAGCCGCGGCGGCGTCCACCGCATCACCGTCGAGGCTCCCGGCCTCGCCGGCCGCCTTCGCGAAGGCGACTCACTGGGCGTCTCCGGCGTCTGCCTCACCGCGCTCGACGTAGATCCCACCCTCTTTCACGCCGATCTGGCACAGGAAACGCTCGACAAGACCTCTCTGGGAGCGCTGGTTCCCGGCTCCAAGGTCAACCTTGAACTGCCCACCGCCGCCGGCAGCCCTCTGGGCGGCCACATTGTCCAGGGCCACGTAGACGGCTGCGGAAGGCTCGCCTCGCTTGACCCTGTCATCTCCCGCTCCGATCCAGCCTTCGATATCCAAACCACGGATTGGACCCTGAAGGTGTCTGTCCCCGAAAATGTGCGTCCCTGGATGGTCCACAAGGGCTCGGTGGCTGTCGAGGGCATCAGCCTGACCATTGCCGACTGGGATGGCGAAGCAATCACCATCGCAATCCTCCCACTGACTTATTGGCGTACCAACTTGCACACGCTTAGCGCAGGCGCGCCGGTAAACGTGGAGGCCGATGTGCTGGTCAAGCTGGCCCACGCACAGATGCTCGCCGAGAGGAAGCCCTCGTTCGATCTGACCGAGGCCTGGCTTGTAGCAAGCGGGTATTGACGGCGGCTGTGATCGCGGCAGAGTTGTTCGAGCGAGAGCCTTGATCTGCGCCGAATCGGGAGAAGCCGTAGGGAAGACGGAATTTACACCTCCGCCGGCCGCGATGTCCGCGACTCCCTTTGCCCCGGCTTCGGCCGCTTTGACTGGGAAGAGAGCAGTGCTGCGCTCAGGAAATTCCCTCTCAGAGACCGGGTAGACGCAGGAGCCGGGAAGGCTGCCTGCACCGGTTCCCCGCCTGCTCTGAAGCAGAAAAAACCTCGGCGGAGCCGCCGCAACCCGGCTCTCTGACGCAAATTATTCATAAGACCGCCGGCGTAGTTCGCGACCCGGAAATCTGCTGAAATCCCTTCCCGCGGTCGAGCCACGAGGTCGAAGTCCTTTGAATTCAGAGCCGCGTCCATTGTTCAGAAATTGGGAGCTGTTTAGATTCATCATATGTCGGACAGGTTTTCTTTTTTGAGTTATATTCGCCTTTGCAATATCAAATACGGTGTTGCTTATATCAATACGATTTCGCAGCATTTTGCTTCCATTTTCAAGGATCGTTCAACGAATCATTGCCAGTCGTATTTTCAGGGGACTAGTATTCAGGCAGTTCAACTGGGCCAGCTCCTCCAGGCCCGGCAATTCGCCACTATGCAGTTGTTCCCAAGTTCACAGAGCTTCACCAACCGGCGCCTCTCAACGGCGCCCGCAGACGGAGTGTTTCGTCATGGCATGGTATGCCTACTGCATCGGTGAAAAGCAAGCTTTCCCGGAGTTAGCCCGTCATCGTAAACCTGTTCCGATGGAGTCACTCATCGGCGTCAGCGGCAACCAGGTATTTCTCTATCCGGCCAGCGATTTGGCCGTCATTGTAAGCGAGCACAATCCAGCAGAAGCCCTGAACCAGAAATCGGGCGTAGACCATGCTCGAGTCATTGCAGAATGCTTCCAACATTCGACGGTTTTGCCGTTTCGTTTTGGAACCGTTTTCGCCGATGATGACAGCCTCCGCAAGTCAATCCGCTCCAACCAAAGGCAGTTCCAGAACAATATCGATAAATTGAGGGGCAAGACCGAGATGCACCTCAAGATTTTTGTGGATGACTGCTGCGGCCACACCATCGAAAAGCAGTCGCCAACTGAATCGGTCGGCCGCGAGTATCTGAGCAACCTGCGGGAGAGCGCGAGCCGCCAGCGGGAGCGCCAGACAAGGGCACGCGCGGTAAGCTTCCAGATGCACCGCCTGTTCATGCCCCTTGACGAAGAAGTAAGTTGCCGGCTGACGGAAAGCGGCAAAATGGTGCTCGATGTTGCCCATCTCATCGATCGCAAATACGTAGAGCGCTACCAGAACAAGTTCTCAACCACCAGCGCCATGATGCGGGAGTGCCAGATGCAACTCTCCGGCCCGTGGCCGCCTTATCACTTTGTCCATCGTTTGACCCGGCCTGCACATACGCACGTGCAACCGGCGGTTGCCGTACAAGATGCGGTGCCTGTCATCACGCCAATCGGCATCCCGGAACAGATTCCCGTGCTGGCCTGACCGCAAGTTCAAAACAAAGTTACCTCGCGCAAAAAGCCCCGGCCATGGCCGGGGCTCTTTGTTGCTTCTCGGCGCCTTAGTGGCGGATCATCACCGAGGCCTTGCGGCGGTCCTTGCTGGCGTGGTCAATTTCTTTCCAGAAGCCGACAAAGTAGTCGATGGCGGAGATGCTTGAGACTAACACCGTAAAGTAGATGGCGGTAACGGCGAACCATTTCACCGGAACGATAAGAAATCCGAACTGCCACTGGTACCACTGATGGGCCAAAAGAGCCGAAACCACCGATACGATTTGCGTCACAGTCTTCAGCTTTCCCAGATCGCTGGCCTGGATCGTAAAGCCCTCTGAAGACGCGATCGAACGCAGCCCGGAGACCAGAAACTCGCGGCTGATAATGACTACGGCAATCCACACCTTGACCACCGCCGGGTTGTAAGCCACCAGCGCGATCAGGGCCCCGGTGACCATCACCTTGTCGGCGATGGGGTCAAGCAGCATGCCCATGGTGGTAATCTGCGCACGCTTGCGGGCCAGGTAGCCATCCAGGCCGTCGGTGATTGATGCCAGGATAAACAGAACCGCTGCCGTGACCTCCTGCGCGCCATGCCCCTGCCACGGGAAGTGCGGCGTCAGAATCCAAAGCAGCAGCGGGATCATGACGATCCGGCTCATCGTGATGGAATTGGGAAGATTCAATAGTTTTCCGTGCGCCGCATCAAGGTCAGGGGCTTGGCTCCATTATTGCACCGAAGCAGGGCACGGTGCTCCAGGCCCGCATCTTCCCTGCCGGTTCGTTTTGACACGATGGTGTAGCATTTGGCTTGCCATGGTTTTGATCGACGCGCAACTGACGGCAAGCGAAGTGCTAGGAGCATTTCGCCGCGATGCGCCCTACCTCTTCCTGGGCGCCGCTTTCAGCACCGTCGGCATCGTATCCGCGGCCCTTTGCCTGCTGCGCCGCCGCTTCGATGCCATGCTCATCTGGTTGGGTATCTTTGCGTTTCTGTACGGCCAGCGCTTGTGGCTGCAGTCGGAAATGCTGGGCATCGCGCTCGACGGCAATCTCGTCTTCGAAAGGCTGAGGGCGGCCGTCGACTTTCTCGTCCCGGTTCCTGCGTTCTATTTCTTCCGGGTGGCTGGATTCCTGAAACGCGGCGGAAAGTTCACCGATGTCTTTATGACGGTGGCCGGTGTGGCCTTTCTCGTGATGTTCGCCGGAACATTGGTCTTTGGGCGAGTGGGGCTGTTTTACGCCATCAATGCCGCCCTGGTCATGGGCGGACTTTGGCTGGTGATCGTTCGATCGCTGGGCAAAGGATCGGGAAACCCGGATTTCAAGGTCGTCCGCTATGGAATGCTGTGTTTTGCCGGCCTGGCGTTGTGGGAGAACATTATAGGGACCCTGGTGCGGCCCTCCAAAGTGGAACCCTATGGATTCGCTGTGCTGCTGGGCTGCCTGGGGTATGTGGCCGCGCGCCGCACCCTTCATCGGGATCTGGAACTGGGAGAAATCCAAAAGGAGTTGGAACTGGCTCGGCGCATTCAGCTTTCCCTCCTTGCCGGGGAATTTCCCGCGTCGACGAGGTTTCGCGTCGCTGCGCGCTATGTCCCCATGACCTCAGTTGCGGGCGATCTATACGACTACTTAATCGCAGACGACCTCCATGCGGGCTTGCTGATTGCCGATGTATCCGGGCACGGCGTTCCGGCGGCTCTGATCGCCTCCATGGTCAAGATGGCCGCCACTTCCCAGCGCGTCAACGCCGATCATCCTGCACAACTGCTTGCCGGGATGAACACAGCCCTGTGCGGCAATACGCAAGGCCAGTTTGTAACCGCCGCCTATGTGCATCTGGACGCATCCAGGCACGAATTGCGCTATGCGGCTGCCGGACACCCGGCAATGCTGATGCTGCGGCGCGGAGCCATTGAAGAGGTTTCGGAAAATGGCCTGTTGCTGGCGGCCGCCGAGAATGCCGTCTATTCGGAAAAGACGCTCGCGCTCGAGGCCGGCGATCGCCTGCTGCTTTATACGGACGGCCTGACCGAAGCCCGAAACGGCCAGGGAACGCTTTTCGGCGAAGAAGCGCTTGCCGCCATGCTGCTCGATTCAGGCTCACTCACACCCGATGAGGCAGCCGACCAGATCATTGCCGCCGTGCAGCAATGGGCCGAGTCGCAAGATGACGATTTGACTCTGCTGATTTGCGACTTTGCAGGCGCTCAGTAAGGCTACTTGCCATCGACACTCTTAACTGTAGCGCGGACGTCCTCGTCCGCGCTCGACAAAGCTGGACGCCCCACTGCCTCCTGGCCCTCGGGGCCTACACCAGAACTTGAATCCTGAGTTGGTGCGCACTCTTGGGCAAACTCAGGTTAGCAGCCTTCGCGGAAAAGCGAAGCTTCCCCACGGCTTTACATACCCCGGAACTGGATGATGCGGCGACGGTCGCGCTTGGTGGGCCGGCGATCGGGCAACGGCGCAAACTCCTGCATTGCCTTGCGCTCGGCGGCCGCTTTCAGCCGCGCCTCTTTGCTGGCCTCGGTCTCGCGGTACAGCGCCTGCGCCACCGCTGCCGGGCCGCGCATCTGGCTCAGCTCCAGCACTTCAACCTGGAACTCGCCGCCTTCGTTCTTCACCTGCAGCATGTCGCCCACGCGAACTTCGCGCGCCGGCTTGGCCTGGATGCTATTGGAGTGAATGCGGCCCAGGTCGCAGGCCTTGGAGGCCTGCGCGCGCGTCTTGAAGAACCGCGCCGCCCACAGCCACTTGTCGATACGTACTGAAGTCATTGCCCCCTCGCCAGCCAGAGTTCTGGGTCGTATCCAACCACGGTTTCCTTCCAGAACGTTTACGGCCGCCCTTGAGTCGCTAGTTGGATGCACTTTCCAATTCGCGTTTCAAGGCCGGCCGTTTTGTATGAGTGATTGCTCTTAGTTTGCCAGCACGGCCCGGTACCGCACCTTGTTCTTCTTCACCTTCTCGATGGCCTCGTTGGCCTTGGACATCGGGAACGATTCGATCTGCGCCTTGACGCCATGGCGAGCAGCCACGTCGAGCATCTCCCGCAGGCGATAGGGGCTGCCGGTGGGGTTGCCAGTCAGGGTGCGAATGCCGGTAATCAGCGGAAACGCGCTCACCGAGACAGGCGACGGCGGAACTCCTACAAAGCAAAGCGTACCGGTGGGCCGCAGCGTCTGGACAAAGACACCCCAGTCCAAGTCGGCATTCACCGTGCTCAGGATAAAGTCCTGGGTTCCGGCCATCTCTTTCATGGCCTTGGACTCGCGGGTATTTACAAAGTTGTGGGCGCCCAGGGCGCGCACCTCTTCTTCCTTGGCTGCGGAAGTGGAGAAGGCGGTAACCTCCGCGCCAAAGACCCGTGCAAACTGGATGGCGATGTGCCCCAGCCCGCCAATGCCCACAACGCCCACCCGCGAAGAGGGGTTAATGCCGTGGGAGCGGAGCGGGTTATAGACGGTAATACCTCCGCACAGCAGCGGCGCGGCGTGAGCGCTTTCAAGCGCCTCGGGAATGGGGATGACAAACCGCGCATTGGCGCGAACCCGGTCGGCATAGCCGCCATTGCGATGCACGCAGGTGGCTTCAGCAAGGGCGCACAGATTCTCCATACCCCGGCTGCACCACTCGCAGGTGCCACAGGAGTTGGATTGCCAGCCCAGGCCCACTCGCTGGCCTGCCTCCAGGGAGCGCACATCCGCGCCCACTGCCGTTACCGTGCCCACAATTTCATGGCCCGGAATAAATGGGTACTGGCTGATACCCCAATCATTGGAGATCAAATGAAGATCGCTATGACAGATGCCGCAATGAGTGACGCCTATTTCAACTTCTTGCGGTCCGAGTTCCCCCGGATCATAGCGAAAAGGCAATAATTCGGCTCCCGCCGCATGTGCTGCAAGTCCTTGAATCAGTTCCATATTGCTCTGGATTCCTCGCTCTGGATGGCACCCGTGCCGTCTAAATACCACTGAGCCGGCCCGCGTGCAGCGTCGCATGGTTCACTGGCAATCTCTAGTTTAACCCTCCGCCCGGCTCAATGCGCAGATTCAGAATCTGCAGCCCCGACAAGAATCCTCCGGCGGGCGCCTCGGCGGCCACTTCCGCCGATTCGCCATTCAGAGTCACATCCAGCGCAAACCGTTCGGGTTCAAGGGCATTGGCCACCGAAAGCGGCAGGCCGGTGAGGGTCTGGCCGCCAATGCCGGCTTGAGTTTCCGGCACCAGCAGACTTACGTAAATTCGATCTGCCGAGTGCTGCCGGCGCGCCTGGGCCAGCACGGTTTCCATGTCGACGTTGCGGCCCGGCAGCCGCTGCTGCTCCAGGGCACGGTCAAGAGTACCCGCATCGGAAACCACGAGGCGCAGATTGCCGGTCCCCAGCCGCGCCGGCAGCTTGACTGGAATCCTCACATTCCGGGCCGGTTGCCGCCACGGGCGCAGCGTCGCTTCCACAACGATGGTGTCCCCGGCATGAACGATGTTGCCCGAAATCACGCGCGCTGTCTCCAATTCCACTTGCACGTGGTGCGGGATTGCCTCAACCTGGAGATCGATTTCGCGGACCGTTCCCTGGCGGCCTCGATTCGAATATAGCTTCTGAAAACGGTCCCCGGCCTGCAACGCAATCATCATGGATGCGGGCGAACCCTCCCCGCCCGGCGCCCACAGGTCGAGCGGGGAGGGCGGGTATCCCTCCAGATCGATGCTGCCGGTCAAGTGATAGCTGGTATCTTCGGTGCTGGCGTTGTCTTCAAGTAGCGAGTTGAAGACGCTGATCAGAACCGCCTGAGCGGTGATCGACGGCAAATCGAGCACCTCGACGTTGACCTTCTTCTCACCGGCCGGGCCATGAACGTGAATATGCACGGGAATCATGTGGGCTTTGGCGCCCAGCACACCGCGAATCGCCGATTCGCGATCCTCTGTGAAAGCTCCGATGGTGGCCCCGGTGGTGACAATCTTGAAGGAGTTCAGGGGTGATGCCAGGGTAGTAACCACTTCGGTCGCCGTCATGGGCATTGAAACCGGTCCGGCTTGTAAGATGGGGTGCCCGCAGGCCAACAGTTGCTTTTGGTCGATATACGTGACCGTGCAGGTGGCGGCAATCTCCATGTCGCCGCGAACAAGCTGCGCGCTCACAGCGGAACCCGGAACCAGGTTTGACGGAACCGGGTTCGGATTGGAGTCGGTAGAGCCGCCCAGTCCTCCGGCGGTGACCATCTCCAAGCCGGTTCCCGCCATTCTCTGCTGCCAGAGACGTATCGCCTCGGGAGCAAATCCGCTCATGACCAGCGGGGTTTCCATCGGCTTGAGATTTTCCTGACCAGGAGTCTCACTTAAACCTGCCCGGTTGCTCGCCTGGCCGCTGTTCCTGACCCCGAGTCCCGAGTCCCCAATCCCTAGTCCCTCAGTCCCCGATCCCTCGTTCTCGATGGGCAGGTCGCGGACTTCGAGCATTTGCTGAATCGGCGTGATGCCGGCAATGGGGTCCTTGGTAAATTGTCCGATGCGGAATGCGATGGAACCAAGAAGTCGGTTGCCGATGTACACGGGACTGCCGCTCATGCCCGCCACCACCCCGGTATACTCGGGCTTCGCTCCCTGCAACTGGACCAGGATGATGTCCTGACCAGGGCCGCGCGCGTTCTTCAGGACGCCCAGGATCTCCACATCCATCGGTTCCGGGGTACTGCCCTTGAAGACCGTCCAAGCGATAGCCTTCATGCCGGCACGCACTTCGCTCACCGGGAAGACTCCGCCGGATGAAGGCGGCGGGGCGGCAGCGGGGACAGTTTGCGCCGCCAATTGGCAAGCAGCCAGCGCCACGACCAGCGCGAGGCTCAGCGCGGCCAGACGCACAGTTCCTGGCCGAACCACCAAGGGTGAGATAGAAACCGGGGTGTCCTTCAGGGGAATCTCCACGTCTATTAGAGTACAGCCGGAGATGCAGGCCTCATTGAGCGCTGGCCGCGTCTTCCGGTTACAGTGATTTGATGCAGTTGGACGGTTTGCGACAGGTCACCCACAGCCCAACCTGTTGCTTGCCCCGCCCTATCCCGTATGCTGATCACCAAAGAGGTTGCCATGTCCACAATGCGCGCACGTGTTTCATCGCACCGCAATTCCCCGTTGTATTGGATACTCATGGTCCTGCTTGCGCTTGCGGCAGCGCCGCTGAGCCGGGCCCAGAATCCCCCTCAGCCGCCCCCGCAGCAGCCCGACCAGGCCGCACCCGATGCGGGCGGTCCCGGCGGGGACACGGGAACCATCGCCCTGCCCAAAAAGAAGGACAAGAGCGAAGAGCCTCCGCCCCCGGCTCCGGCTGCTCCAAAGTTCAAGAACCCCGAGGGGATGAGCAACTTCAGCCTGCGCGTTGAAGTTCCTGAAGTCACCGTGGATGTGGGCGTGCTGCTGGAAAAGACCCACCAGTTTGTGCCGGGGCTCAAGCCCGGCAACTTCCGTATCTATGAGAATGGAGTCCTGCAGAATGTGGCCGGCTTCAAGCGCGTTGAGGCGCCCATTACGGCCCTGCTGCTGTGCGAGTTTTCAGGGTCGATGTATAGCTGGCTCAACCAGGATATGCGCAACGGAGCCTATGCGTTTGCGCAGCAGCTACGTCCCCAGGACTATGTGGCCCTGGTGACTTTCGATATGAACACGCACATCGTGATGGACTTTTCGCAAGACAAGAACCTGCTGCTTCAGGCGATCAGTTCGCTCATCATTCCCTCGTTTCGCGAGCGCAACCTCTTTGACGCGCTGTACGAGAGTCTAGATCGGCTCAACCGCATCGAAGGCCGCAAGTACATCATCGTCCTGGCTTCAGGAATCGACACCTTCTCAAAGCTCACCTACGACAAGATGCTGCAAAAGGTGAAGGCCACGCCAGACGTGACCATCTTCACCATCTCCACCGGCGGCACCATGCGAGCGATTACCGAGGGCCGGCCGGGAATGAATGCCCAGATGCGGGATATGGACTACCTGATGGCCGACAACGAGATGAAGACCTTCTCAGCCGCTACCGGCGGCATGAGCTTCTTCCCCCGTTTTACCGGCGAACTGCCCGACATTTTCGGGCAAATCAACCAGAACATCCGGGCCAAGTACCAGCTGGTATACCACCCCTCGAACCCCAAGCAGGACGGAACCTATCGCAAGCTGAGAGTGGAACTGGTGGACGACGAAGGGCAACCCCTGCGCATCCAGGACGAGAAGAAGAAGCCGCTGAAATACGACATCATCGCCCGCGACGGCTACCGGGCGCGCCAGGAAGTGGAGTAGGGCGGAAAAATGCCTGACCCGGCAGCAACCCTCGAGCTGCTGCCGGATGAAGCTTTTCGCCGGAGGGTCGGCGTTCTAGCCAATCAGGTGCAGGCTGAGAAGCATATCGTAGAGCCAATACCCGATAAACACTACGGTCACCACCACGGTAAGCCATTTGAAGATTTTCAGCACCGGCTCGATCCTGGCGACTTTGGCTGCAATCTCAGCCTGTGCAGCCCGTTCATGCTCGAATCCTTCGCCGAGAAAGATCTCGTCGTCTTCGTCGCGGCTGAGCCTGCCACGATACAGGTAGATGCCGAACGTGATCAGCACCAGTACACCCCAACATGCCCACATGATCTGAATAGGAGTCATAGCCCACCTCTGAGAGTTCCTCTGCACCGCAGTCCCGGCGGATGCGCCAAGGAAAATCACGGTCTCGCCGGTAGTGTGGCCGTACGGTTGACCATCATAGCTCTGAAAGCGTGCCCATGGGGAGATAAAAAATGAGTGCACCTTTGTAGGCATGGGGACCTGGGGCTCGTAACTCCATTGTCTGAGCCTCTGGCGCGCCAGTGAGGACGAATTGCCAGGGACCTTGCTGCGACCTTGCGGCATCCATGTGCATCAAATTGGATGAAACGGGTCCTGGGCCTTGAATCGCGGCTCATGGAACTGTACATTTAAGCTAACGGAACGCATTTCGAGGATCGGGAGAAATCATGGCCACAACAACCGCTGTAACCGCACAGGAAACCGAAAAGAAGACGCCCCTCATTCTGACTTCCCAGGCCATTGCGAAAGTGCGCGAGATCATGGCCACCCAGGACCCCCTGCCTGCCGGGCTGCGCATCGGCGTAGTGGGTGGAGGCTGTTCGGGCTTCCAATACTCCATGGCGTTTGAGAATCAAAGCGGCATGATGGACAAGGTCTTCAGTTTCGACGACCTGAAGGTGTTTGTGGACGCCACCTCGCTGATGTACCTGAATGGCTGCACGGTGGATTATGTCGAGACCCTCGAAGCCGCCGGCTTCAAGTTTGACAATCCCCAGGTGAAGTCGACCTGCGGCTGCGGTTCGTCGTTCAGCGTTTAATCGGCTGCGCCCAAACAAGGATCATGAACAAGGCCCGTTCCCTCTTGAGGGAACGGGCCTTGTTGTGCTTTCGAACCCACGAATTCCTGCCATCGGCAAAAATGCGGGTTAATTATTGGGGTGGCGAGGTTGGGGTTGGCGTAGGACTTCCGCTGGAACCGCCGATGCCCCCGCTGCCCGAGCCAAAGCCGCCGGAGTTACCGAAACCACCCGAGTTTCCAAAGCCGCCCGAGTTGCCGAAGCCGCTGTTGCTGCCGCCGATACCACCAGTTCCAGGCGCGATGCCAGTGCCGTTCACTGGCTGGGCGCCGGGGACGTTGCCACCGCCCATCATCATCATGTCGGCCAGCGGGTCATACACAAACTCCCACTCGTTGTAGTGGTTCTTCTTCTTGTAGTAGATCAGCGACTGCTTGGGGCTGTTGGGTGAGAAGCCGATGATCCCCACGCCGCCAAAGGTCTGACCGCCCAGGGGGGAACTGCCGGCGGTGCCACCGTTGGCCTGGTCGCCCGATGTGCCGCCGGATGCAGTGCCGGTGCTGGGGTCGGTTGGGGAGCTTGATCCGCTGCCCAGGGGTGAAGACGAACTCCCGCCGAAGGACGAACTCCCGCCAAAAGACGATGACCCGCCAAAGGATGAAGTCGACCCGCCGCCAAAGGCTGAGCCGCCAACCGGGCTGCCCAGCGTCTGCGCGCCCGCCACCCCGGCCCCCATGCCCATGCCCCCCAGCGGCTGGCCAAAGAAGCCCATCGCCGTGGGAGCCTTGTTCTGGCCAAAATGGATAGGCTTCCACTCGTCCTTGCCGGTGGTGGGATCGACGTATTTCTTGCGCAGGAAGCGCAATTCGCCGGGACCGTTGGGCTTGATCAGCACATCCACGTTGGGCGGATAGGCGCTGAACTTCTTGTAGTACATTTTGACGGCGCGGATGTACTGCTTGCCGCGGTGCATGGTCTCGATCTCGCGGTCGCGCTGGATCTCCTTGGAGATCTGGGGCAAGGCGACGGACAGGGAAATCATCAGCAGCGCCAGAAGGCAGATGACGGCCAGCAGCATGTAGCCTTCTTCGCCGGGCTTGGGACCGTGGATTCGCGAGGGAGCCATACCGGTTAGACGGTCTTGCAGGGCCTTATGCCGTGGAAAAACTGGGGCCGGCGTTCGCGTGAAGGCCGATTCCACTATTTTGGTCTCTGGTATCCCAGGTCTCAAACTCGAGATCTCCACCCCCCGAACGAAGACCTGTTCGTGGGGACCCTGGATCTGGGGCACCCAGCCTTTGCGACGAGGTTGCTTCGAGTTTGCGGGTCCTGGAATCATTGTTTTTCAGTGGTGCTGGGCGTCATGGTCAGCGTCTGGGTGTTGTTATAACTCAGGTCGGTGATTTGCACGCTCCCCGGAGAGATGGCGCCCACCTTGTAGCGGTGGTCGATGATCTCGCCGGATTTTGCCGCAAAGATGTCGTCGCCGTGAACAAAGAACGCCTGCAGCGCCTTGTCCTTGGTCTGGGTGTAGCCAAAATACTTCAAATCGATGGCCGGGGGCCTGGGAACCTCAGGGACACCCGGCGCTGCTGCGGCTGCCGCAGCCTGCTCTTCGCGGGCGCTTTTGGCCGGGGCTTCAATATGCACCGGCGCGGACTCGGCAGAGAAGATGTTTCTGCCCGTTCCCGCGTATTCGACCCCCTCGGTCAAGGCCAGCATGTCAAGGTGCAGCGTTGGATCAATGCCGATGCTGGTCACCTTCTGGGCGTCCGGTCCTGAAGCGGTGGGTGCACTGGTTGCAGCCGTCTTGAGAGCGGCTGTGGCGGGCGGCGTATGGAGAGCCACCGGGGCTGGAACCGGCGCGGGATGGCTCGGCGCAGGTGTACTAAAGAATGATCCGTAAATCTCATAGCCGCCGATGCCCGCAATGGCCACGAACAGGGCGATGACGATGTAAACCTGGCGCTTGTTTTCCAGTCCGAGAGGCATAGGCATGGTTACAGGCCCTCCCTTCCGGCAACTGGGGGATTGGCAGGAGCCGCACCCGGTTCAGGAGTGGGCGGCAGGCCGCTGGCTGCGGCATCGGCCGGCCTGAGCCAGGTAGAAACCCTGAGCCGCAGGTTGACCAGGCCGCCTTGCTGGCCGGTCAGGGAGACGGACTGAATCACGAAAAAGGTCTCGTCGCGCTCCAGGGTGTTCACAAAGCGCATGATCTGCGGGTAGTCGCCGACGATGCCTGCGTCCATTGAAATCTCAGTCAGCTCCGAACCGGGCTTGCCTTGCGTGTAGTTGACTCTTGAGAGCCGCACTCCAGCCTTGACCTGCAGTTCGCCGATGCGGGTGGCGATCGACGAGTAGTTGGGCGGGATGCGCTTCAAATAAAAGTCCCGCATCTGCTCGCGGGTCTGTTCCACGCGTTTGTCCATGCCGCGCAGAGGCGCAGTCTGCATGTCCAGGGCTTTCAACTCGATCTGCTTGTTGGCCAGGGCATCGATGCGGCTGGAACTGGTGTCGGCCAGGTCAAGGCCAAATCGGATTGCCAGGGTAACGGAGAGAACCAGCAGAACCACGGCGCCGGCATAGTGCCAGGTCAGCGGGGAGGCCAGGCGCTCTCGCCACTCAACGGAAAGGCGGATGCTCATTGCCGACCTCCTGGATTCGATTGGGGATTCGGTTGGCCATTGGGAAGGGGCTGACGACGGGGCTGCGGGGGACGGGAAACGCCGGTCATCGGCACCTGGCCGGGTTGGCCATTGATACCGGGACGCAGGTTTGGGTAGGGCATATTAGGCCGGCGCGGCGGACCGAACTGGCCCGGTTGTTGCTGCAGATTCATCTGCGCCTGCGGGGACTGGCCCGGCTTGGGCTTGGCAACCGGATGCGCGGCGAGCAGCGTTTTTGGCTTGGCCGTCTCCGCTGCCGGAGCTTCATGCTTCTCCGGCTTCGATGCTCTTTTGAGTTCCTCGGCCGTGGCCGGGGTGTACTGGGCCAGCAGATCGAAGTTGACGCGGTTTGAAGCACTCACCGGTTCCAGCTTCTCGCCGGGAGATCCGTTGGACTCGGCGTTCTCTCCGATGATAGCGGGCAGAACAAAGTGCTTTGAATGCTCGAGATTCTTGACCAGTTCCACGGCCCGGTCGCGGGGACCGATGACCCGCAGATGGAGCGAGATAATGCCGGTTTTCTCGTCGCGAAGCGGCTCCAGGGTAGAGACCTGCACGCCGCCGGGCAGAACGGTCTCAAGGTCCTCCATGGCCAACGTCCAGGAAAAGGTCTTCTTGTCGAAAAGCTGGTTGAGCGCGCCGACCTGCACCAGCAACTGGGCGTTGGCGGGCTGGCGCATCATGTTCTCGTAGCCCTGTTTTTCAAGGGTGATGGCGGCGATTTTTCCGTCCAGCGAGTGGGCGCGTGCGCGGGCCTCTTCAGCCTTATGGTGGAGCAGGTAGAGCCCCAGTCCAAGGAAGACGGAGAGCCCGGCCATGATCCCCATGGCCATGCGCAACCGCTTGATGGGCGGTCCCAGGTCAGTAAATGGCCGAGAGGCGAGATTGAGTGTGATGCGCATAGGCTTACCTTACCCCCGCCAGCGCGCCGGCCACACCGGCAATACTGGTGTCGGCCAGCGCGGTTGCCGCTCCCACCTCGGGTTGCGGCACCAGGTCAACAACTTCCAATTCCGGCTCATTGAGCCAGCGGGCAAACTCCTGGGCTTCGCCGTTGCCGGCGAAATACAACTTGTAAGGCCGGGCTCCCAGCTTGTCTTCATAGTAGGCCGCGGCCACCGCAACGCCACGCTGTATCTCTTCCAGGCGCAGCGTGGGTTCTTCCGGCAGGTCCAAGGTGCGATAAAGCAGCAGGTCGTTGCCGTTGGCAATGGTGGTGGTGAGCGCCGGTCCGCTGAGGTTGGCGATGAGCATGGCCTCAAGAGACTCGACGGCTTCAAGCGTTGCCAGGCTGGAGGGCAGCACCGCGCCGGGCTCGTAGCCCGCAGCCTGCACGGCAGCTTCGTATTCCTCCAGGATGGCAATGGGCAGAACCACGGCCAGCACCTTGCACTGCTCCTTGTCCTCGAAAAGGACCTGGTAGCTCAATCCGGTTTGCTCCACGTCAAAAGGAACCATCTTGCGCAAGCGGAAGCGCAGCACGGGAAGAACATCAGCCTGCTTGCTGGGCAACGTATCGAAGTCCAGCACAAAGACGCGCACCGCGGGGTCGGGCAGCACCAGCGTGACCGCGCGGCTGCGCGCGGAAACTGCGTCGAGAGCGCTGCGAATGGCGCCGGCTACTTCCTCCGGCATGCGCACGTTAGGCTCGCCGATGCCGGGAATGAGCGCCCCGGCAGGCAGCGGTGCAAAGGCGTAGACGGGCGGCTGACCCGCCGCTGGAATCGCCGCCGCCAGCGCGCCTTCCGGCGTTAGCTCCACTGCCGAAGGCGGGCGGCCGCCGGTCTCGGAGTGAAGCTTGACCTTGCTCAGGATCGATCTCATCATCGCGTGGCCTCGATAAACGTCACCTTGTTGATCTCTTTGAGAGTGGTCAGGCCGCGCCGTACGCGATCGATCGCCGACTCGCGCAGAAAGCTCATGCCTTCTTTCTGGGCCAGCCTGCGAATTTCGGAGGTGGGCTTTTTCTCCAGAATGATTTCGCGGATTGAATCGGTCAGGTCGAGCAGTTCATGAATCGCTGTCCGGCCTTTGTAGCCGGTGCCTCCGCACTCCATGCAGCCGGAACCTTCTTTGAAGCCGAAATCCTTCCACTCCTCCGGGTTGAGGCCGCTGGCGTGGAGCGCGTCGTTGTCGTAATAAACCGTCTTGGTGCAGTATTCGCAGTTGGTGCGCACCAGCCGCTGGGCCAGGATGCAGTTGAGGGCGGAGACAAAGTTGTATGCCTCGACACCCATATTGAGGAAGCGGCCCAGCACATCGACCACGTTGTTGGCGTGGACCGTCGTAAAAACAAGGTGGCCGGTGAGCGCGGAGTTGATGGCGATCTGCGCCGTCTCCTGGTCGCGGATTTCGCCGACCAGGATCTTGTCCGGATCGTGGCGCAAAATGGAACGCAGGCCGCGGGCGAAGGTGAGGCCTTTTTTCTCGTTGACGGGAATCTGGGTAATGCCGCGAATCTGGTACTCGACCGGGTCTTCGATGGTGATGATCTTGTCTTCGTCGCTCTTGATTTCATTCAGCGCCGCGTAGAGCGTGGTTGTTTTGCCCGAGCCGGTAGGGCCGGTGACCAGCACCATGCCGTACGGCTCGCGAATGTAGCGGCGGAAGCGGCGCAGGTCCTCGTCGGCAAAGCCCACCACATCAAGCGTGAGCTTTTTGAACTTCTCACTCATCGACTCCTTGTCGAGCACGCGGAGCACGGCGTTTTCGCCATGAACCGTCGGCATGATTGACACGCGGAAGTCGATCAGCCTTCCCTTGTAGCGCACCCGGAAACGGCCGTCCTGCGGAACGCGGCGCTCGGCAATGTCCAGCTCGCTCATGATCTTGATGCGCGACAGAATTGTGGAATGGTGCTCGCGGGCGATGGGCGCCATGGCCGGCTGCAGCACGCCGTCAATGCGGTACTTCACCACCACCGAGTCGTCATTGGTTTCAATGTGAACGTCAGAGGCGCGCCGTTCGAGAGCGGTAAAGATGGTGGTGTCAACCAGGCGGATGATGGGGCTGATGTCCTCTTCCGAGGTCAGCTTCTCAATGGAGATGTTCTCGTCCTGGTTTTCGTCGCCGGTGAGCACGTCGAAGGTGAGCCCTTCGCTGGCTTCGTCGAGCACGCGCTGCGACTGCTCGGTCTTCTTGAGCAGATCGGTAATCTGCGAGAGCGTGGCCACGCGGGGAATGATGCGATGGCCCAGCAGGCCGGAGATTTCGTCGAGCACCATCAGCCGCGACGGATCGCTTACGGCGATGACCAGCGCGTCTTGAATTTGTTCAATCGGCACAAAGTTGTAGCGGAACATCAATTCCACCGGCACCGTGCGCAGCAGGTCATGCTGAATTTTGAAGTTTTGCAGGTCAACGAAATCGGCGTGATAGCGCGCGGCAAGCAGTTCGGCCTGGCCGCGCTCGTCGAGCGCAGGCGAATTGAGACCCGTGGGCAGTGCAAGTACCTGTGTGTCGTCTGCCATCGAAGTTTACCCCTGACTGCCAGCCTGTCCTAGCGAGAAGATGGGCAGGTAAAGCGAAATGAGAATGAAGACCACGACCACGCCCATGACGATGAGGATGGCCGGCTCAATCAGCGCCAGCGCAGCGCCGAGCGCTGTCGCCACGTCCTCCTCAAAGAACTCGGCCACCGAGTTGAGCATCGCTGGCAGCGCGCCGGTTTGCTCGCCCACCGTAATCATCTCCGAGGCGAGATCGGGAAAGACGCCAGTCTTGGAGAGCGACTCGGCCAGGCTCTTGCCCTCGCGCACCGTGTTGATGGAAGAAAAAACCGCTTTGGCAATCTTTCGCGACGAAATGGAGCGGGCCGCTGTCTCCAGTGATGGCACCAGCGGCAAGCCGCCGGTAAGCAGTGTTGAAAGGGTGCGCGCAAACAGCGCCACCTGGTACTTGGTCCAGATCTTCCCAAAGACCGGAATTCCGATCCGGATGCCGTCGACAAAATCCTTGCCCCGGTCGGTTTTCGCAAAGCGGGAGAACGCATAGGCAACGCCCACAGCGCCGAGGAAGAGCCAGATGAAGTTGTGCTGCAGCCACTTGCCGAAGCCCATCAACCACATAGTCATGGCCGGCAGCTTGTTGCCCATCTGGTCGTAGAGCACGGCAAACTGCGGCACCACCACGGCCAGCAAAAAGATCATCAGCCCGATGACCAGCGAGAGCAGCAGCGCCGGATAAATCATCGAGGCGGTCAGCTTCTTCCTGAAAGCGAGCGACACCTTCTGGAAGCTGACATACCGCTCCAGCACCTCTTGCAGGTTGCCCGAACGTTCACCTGCCAACAGGGTGGTGGTGTACATGACGGGAAAGCCGCTCTGCGCCTCGAATGCCGAGGAGAGCGCCTCACCCGTTTTAACGCGGTTTGAAACATCGTCAAGTTGGGCGGAAAATTGGGCGTTCTTCTGGATCTTTCCCAACATCTGCAGCGAACCCAGAATGGGAAGCCCGGCGCGAATCAATGTAAGGAACTGCTGGTTGAAGATAAGAAAAGGCTCCAGCTTGACCTTGCCCCGCTTCATCCCGCCAAAGCCCGAGCGCGCCTTGATGCTGAAGATGTGATAACCGGCGTGGTGAAACCGTGCTCGCAGCTCCTCTTCCGAGGCCGCCGTCTGAACCTGCTCCTGCACGCGGCCGCGTTCATCGGCCAATTTGATTACATATTCCGCCATAGCTCAATTCGCCGCATCGGCACAGACTGTTGCGCCGGCCCTTGTTTTGATGGAGCTCTCCTGCTCAAGGGTATCAGTCTCACCCGCACGATAGACGAGCGTTAGTGCTCAATCGTTCGCCGCCGCAACCCCTTTGCTGTGGCGCAAAGATGGGCCGTTCCGGGGCATCCTTGCGCCGCCAATTGAGAGGACGCCGGGAAGCAAATTCTATTTGTTCCCTGCATCCTGATTGCGTTCCATTATGTGACCGGCAATGAAGGAGCAAGAGTTGAGCAAATTGGTGGAACAGACGTTAGCAGGGACTGAAGCTCTCGTTGATACTGCGCCCCTTGCCGTACGGCTAGATCCGTGCCCTTTCAAACCCGGTTTATAAGAGAGCTTCTACGGTAGAACCCTGCGGATGTGAAGGTACAGAATCACGTTGATGAAGATCGATGCGGCCAGCAGAGTGAGCGCAAACAAGGCAAAGGCGTTGACCTTGTTGCCCACGGTCTTCAGGTCCTCAAGCAACTCCTGCTGCTCCAGCGTATTGCGGTCGGTGGCTTCGCGCACCATCTCCAACTGGTCCTCGACCCGCTTGAGCGAGGTGTTCTGCTCGCCAATCTGGATACGGAGGTCGCGATGTTGGGTCCGCAAGTCGGCCAGGCCATTCTCAAGCGGTTCAAGATCCACCGGCGGATGAGGCTGAACCGGCTGGGGATGGGGGGTGAGGATGTTGGAGACCGCGGTGCCGATGTTGCCGTCGAGCAGCGGCGCGATCTTCTGGAAAAACGGAACCGCCATGCGCACTACGCCCATCATCCAGTCCATACCGGCCCCCTGCTGCTGCGGGGTTGGGCTGGTGAGCGCGCGGCCTGGAGGCGGGACGGCCCGGATACCCTGAGCCTCTTCTTCTGCCGGTGCAGCCTGTGCCCGCGCAGTGCCCCCGACCGGCAGAGGCGACCCAACCGCGCGCTGCGGCGGCTGGTCTGGGGCGCTTGTCCGGCGAGCCGATTCGTTGAACCCGAAACCCTCTGCATCGTTCATCTGCTACCTGCTCCCTCAATAATATAGGCAATTCATCATACAGAAAGAATCCGGGGGCTCACTGCGGAGGTGAACCAGGAACCCGGATCGCGTATCCTCGAAGGCATCATCCTTGGAATCGGGAGAGAGACCCAAGTGAAATCTGTATTGACCTATCCGATCCGCAATCTGCAGCGCTACATCCTGGCCGGCATCATCACCATCGGGCCCCTGTTCGTCACCTACCTGGTCTTCAGTTTTCTGTTCGGGTCGCTGGCCAAGGCAGGGCTGCCGGTGGTGCTATTTTTTGACACCATCTTTCCCCAGGAGTGGCTGCGCCAGCCCTGGATTCAATCGGTGGCGGCCATCGTGCTAACGCTGATCATGCTCTACGTCGTAGGTCGGGTGACTTCCCTGGTCATCGGCCGCCAGGCGTTCAGCCTCTTTGAGGCGGTGCTGGAGCGGCTGCCGTTTATCGCCAAAGTCTATACCTCGGTGCGCCAGCTTCTTGACACGATGATGAGCAAGAAAGAGAGCAGCCAGCGGGTGGTGCTGATCGATTTCCCCATCGCCGGGCAGAAGAGCATTGGGTTTCTAACTCGCACCATGACCGACTCGACGACGGGACAGATGCTGGCGGCGGTGCTGCTGCCCAACGCCATCAACCCCACTTCAGCTTTCTTGCAGGTGCTGCCGCTGGACCGAGTCATCGATACCGACATGACAATGGAGCAGGCCATGAGCATGATCATGACCGGCGGCGCGGTGGGGCCGGAGACGATTCGCTTCACCCGGGCCCGCGTTTCAGAGACGGTTGAACCGCTGGCTTGATCAGAGGCAGTTGAACCGTTGGCTTGATCAGAGGCAGTTAAATCTCTGGTTTAATGAGAGACTGTTAAACCGCTGGCTTGATTAAGTTACCCCGCATCTATCACAGCCCGCTCAAATTTCGTAACGCCGCAATCGCCCTGTAGCGCCGGCCTCCCGGCCGGCTGTAGCGCGGACGTCCTCGTCCGCGCTCGACCAAGCCCGATCTCTCAAAAAAACATCTCTCGATCTCGATCGTTTTTTCTCGCTTCCCAGCCAAGGTCTCCAGCGCCGGGCCTTCGCCGGGAAGATGCCGGCAGGCTGTACCCTGCCGGCATTTCAGGTAGATGAATATCAATCCTGCTCAGGTACGGTGCATCCGAAGCGGCTTTGTAACAGTCGTCCACCGGCGTTGCCGACCACGAGGAATGAAACATGGCATCCACTAAGCCGTCGCACAGATCTGGCCCCGGAGGGGCCGTGGAAAATAGCCCAGGACAAGCGTAGCGCGGTCCTGGGAAAGCCCGCAGACAATGACCCAAGCCCCGTAGGGGCGACGGAATCATCACCGTGAGTTTCTTTTTAGGGCACGACTTCAGTCGTGCCGCGACTGCCGTGAAAACAACGCCGGGCTTTAGCCCCTGCGACTCCTTCACCGCCGCAACTCCCCCTCGATCTGTACTTCGCGTCCAGCCTGAGCAAGAATGATTTTCATCTTCGTTTACTGCTCGCGCAGCAGAATCATTGGATCAACGGCCAGCGCCCTCTGGGCTGGAATCCATGCAGCGGCGAGCCCCAGCGCCAGCATGGTGAGCACCACGCCGCCCAGCACCACCGGATCTTTTGGCCCCGCCTGGTAGACGATGTAAGACAGTACCTTGGTGGCCAGAATGCCGAGGGCCAAACCTGCCACCGAACCCACCGAGAGCAGCATGAATGCGCGTCCCAGCGCTGCCCTCAGAACCTGCGTCTTCCGCGCGCCGAGCGCAACCCGAATCCCCAACTCGCGCAGGCGTTTGCTGACGGTGTAGGACGCCAGGCCGAAGATTCCGGTGGCCGCCAGCATGGCGCCGAGCAGCCCCAACGCACCCAGAGCTACGGAGGCTACGCGCGCAGGAAACATCGCCGATCCCATTTCCTGGTTCCACGGCCGCACGGAAAACGGCAACCCCGGGTCGAGTCCGCGCAGGTCGCGCTCGAGCGCATTGAAAATCTCTTGCGGATCGCGCCTGGAGCGCACAATCAGAACGGTGCCGCCCGACGGTTGCTGAAGGAACGATAAGAACATGGCCGGCTGCTGATCCTCGGTCAGCGTCCGGTATTTGCCGTCTTCCACCACGCCGACCACTTCGGCCCGTTGGCCACCCCAAAACTTGAAATGCCCTCCGATGGCCTTCTCCACCGACCCAAAGACTTTAACGGCGAACTGGCGATTAACCAGGGCCACCTTGGGCGCCTTGCTGTCGTCGGCCATGGTCAGGTCTCTGCCTGCCAGAATCCTGGTTCCGGCGGCTGACATGTAGTCCGGCGACACGTGGTAATTCATGGCGTCCGCGGCCACATTGGTGGGCCGGAAGTCGGTGGTCGTGTCGGAATAGACATAGGAATCGCCGCCGCCCAGGCTCAGAGCCAAATGGTCCGCATAGCCCGCGGCCGTTACGCCGGGAATGGCCCGCGCCGCATCCAGCATGCGCCGCTGCATCTGCGTCGCCCGCTCGTCGGTGTAGCCGCCCATGTGCAGTTCGGTCTCAACCAGCATCACGTTGTTGGGATCGAAGCCGAAGCTGCTGTGCAAAGAGCGCGCCAGGCCCCGCACCGCGACCAGCGAAGAGGTGACCAGCACAGCGCAGATGGCAATCTGCACCGCCAGCAGAATGTCGCGCAACCCGAACCGCCGGTTCCCCGCCTCGCCGCTCATTCCAGTGCGAATCACCTGCCACGGGTCTGCCTTCAAAACCTGCCGCACCGGCACCATGCCGAAGAGCAGGCCGCTGACCAGGGCCAGCAACAGCGCCACAACGTAAGTGCCTGCATCGGGATTGACCGGCACGTTGATGGGAACGTCGGGGAACGGCTGCCACAAACTAAGAAACCGCAGCACCACAATGCCCCCGGCGAGACCCAGCACACCGCCTGCAAGCGAGACGACGACGGCTTCAGTGAGCATCTGGCGCAGGATGACACCGCGCCTTGACCCCAGCGCCAGCCGCAGCGCGGTTTCTTTCGCGCGATCCGCCGCCCGCGCCGCAAACAGGCTTCCCAGGTTGGCGCATGCCGCCAGCAGAATCAAACCCGCCAGCAGCATCAGGCCGGCCATGAACGCCCGCGCCGGGCCGCCCAGCATGTCGCCGATCAGTCCGGGACGAGCCAGGGTGAATTTCACGCCATCGTCATCGTTGGGATAGGCCTTGGCCAGCGAGGCGCCAAGAGCGTTCAGATCGGCCTCAGCCTGCGCCGGCAAAATGCCGGGCTTGAGGCGTCCCACCGCGAAAAGGGAATGGTTGCCGCGCTGTTCCAGTTCGTTAAAGCCCTGAATCGCGGGCTGCTCGACCATGGGAATCCACATGGCCGGCGCGAAGAACAGTTCAGTCCCCCGAAACTCCTGGGGCGCGACGCCAAGAATCGTGAACTGGTGCTTGTTGATCGAGATCACACGGCCCACGACGCCGTTGTCGTTGTGAAAATGGTCGTGCCAGTAAGCGTAACTCAGCACTACATACGGAGCGCTGTTGGCCCCTTTCTCATCGGAGGCGTGAAAGAAACGGCCCAGGTAAGGCTGAATCTCGAGCGCATCGAAGTAATTGCCGCTGGCCAGCAAGGGCCAGGCAGTGGAGGGATTGCCCCCGGTATCCACTCCCGCCGGACCGAGAATGCTGTAGGTCATCAAGTTATTAAAAGTGCGATTCCGGTCGCGCAGATCGGCATAGTCGGGATAGGACTGCGAGGGAAACTGGAAGCGCTGCACCATGTAGAGATTCTGCGCATGCGGCACCTTCACCGGATGCAGCACCACGGCGTTGAGCACACTGAACACCACCGCGTTGGCCCCAATCCCCAACGCCAGCGTGAGGATTGCCGTCACCGCAAATCCTGGCGACTTCCTCAATTGCCGTATCGCAACTCTCAGATCGCTTGTCATTTTCGTCATCCTTGCACGGGAATACGACGGTGCAAGGCGAATGGTTCCCAGGCAGCGTCCAGTCGTCGCGGACCGGGAGGCCGACGCTACAATTCTGGGCTTTCATTGAGAAGTGCGAGCTATCCGTCGAGGCCGATGGTGCCTTCGACTTCTTCTTCGGTGATCGCCTCGCCTGCCTGGCCGCTCTCAGCAGTGACTCTGCGCAGGCTGATGTGTTCAAACTGGGCCCAGATCAGTCCCACTGGCGCAATAGCCAGAAAGGTGACCAGCAGAAGGGTCGCCGCGCACGCTGTTGCCGCTTCGGCAGCGACTCCGAAAAACGCCGACATGGCCGCGGCCACCAGGCCGATCTGCGTGAACCAGCCAAGAACCGGCAGCTGAAACCCGCTGGCTACCATGCTGGAGGCCATCAGGACCATGCACTGGGGCAAGGTCATCGACGCGAGTTGCGGGCTGTTGTTAAAGGCCCGGGTGATCTCCAGGTAAGACAAGGTAATCAAGCCCCACATGGCCAGCGAAAGGACCGAGGCCACGGCGAAGTCGGTGAAGTTCTCCATGGTGTCAAGGCCGGCGCGAAACATGCGGATCTTGTGTCCCGCGGAGTGGCCCAGCCGCTGGGAAAAAATGCCCAGAGTCTTCTCAATAAAGGCTGCGACCACTCCGCCCGACAACCGTACGATGAGCGTGAAGGCGGCCATGGCGATGGTTGCAATCAGGCCTCCCTTGGCCACGTTTTTCAGCAATTCCGGATGAGGCAAGGCTTCGTGCGAGGTGAGCAGAACAGTTGAGAAGATCAGCGCCATTGAGCCCAGGTCGAACATGCGCTCCACAATGTAAACAGCGATTTGCAGGCTCAGCGAAAGACCGGTTTTTTTTGCCACCAGGTAAGGCCGCACCGGGTCGGCGACGCGACCAATCAGCGCCACCGCCGTAAAGCCCATCACCTGCGTGCCCAGCAGCGAGAAAACCGGCACTTTTTTATTGGGCCGCAGCAGCAGCGCCCAGCGCACCGAGCGGAAAACATAGCCGAGGTAGATGCAGCCCAGCGCGATGCCGATCCTGCCCCAGTCGGCGAGCCTGAGTTGGTCGGCAAAGTTGTGAAAGTCGAAAGGATGCCGATGCTGCGCATAAGCCAGCAGGCCGGCAAGCGCCGCCAACACCACCAAGCCTGCAATCAACTGACTCTTCTTCAATCGCTCTCCGTTCCGCGGCAAAAGGTACTGCCAGTCTAACCTCTCCCGGCCGCACAAGAGATGAAGAGTGCTTGCCAGCTTTGCAGACACGTTTTGAATCCGGGCGGCATTCCGGTTTCGCCAGACAAAACGTTTTCGAGCCGTCGCCGGGGCCATGCCCGGCATCGGCGACGGGCAAAAACCCGCATTTGCAGCGCAAGGCGGCCCGGCAACGCAAAACCCGCATTCCGCAAAATGAAACAGGGAGGTTGGGTTGCGAAATATGTTGTTGATCTCTGGCCCTGCGCTTTAGCTTATTTTCGCCGTCATGACTTAAGGGATTTAAGCTCCGAATCCCGCCGCGCGAGCGGCAAGTACAGGATGACAGCGATTGAACGCCGCCCTTGCCCGCCGGTCCCGCTTGCCCCGGGACCGCGGGCGGGGGCGAAAGGTATATTCTTTGACCCGCCGATCAATCTCTTCCTGTTCGAGATCGAATCTTGCCGATGCGGTTGATTGCAAGGCTGACGGTCATCTTTGGGCTGCCTGGGGGCGGCCAATTTTAGTTGGGAGGATCGCGGTTTGAAGAGCAGAGAACGAGTTTCGCGCGCCATCCACTTTCAAAAGCCCGACCGGATACCCATCTCGCACGGGATTTTGCCGTCGGTGCAATACCAGTTCGGCGATGCGCTCAAGGCCATCACCGACAAGGTGCATGAGGACTTTGGCTGGGACCTGCTGCCCGACCTGCCCAAGGAAAAGCTGCCGCCCATGTACCAGCCGGGCGTGAACACCGACGAATTCGGCACTGTGTGGAGCGTTCCGGAAGGCGGCCGCTGCGGCATTCCGATTGGCTATCCCATTGCCGAAGACTGGAGCAACTACAAGGACTACAAGTGGCCGGTGTTTACGGCGGGCGTTCCCAAGTACCGCCTTTACAGCGGCCACATGAGCGGCAAGAGCGACGACTACTACGCGCGCGGCGGTTGGATCGTCTTCTTTGAGCAGATGCAGCAGTTGCACGGCTTCAACGCCACGCTGATGGATCTGGCCGCTGACCGCAAGGAAATTTATCAACTGCGCGACGACCTGCTGGCCTTCAACATGGATTGGCTCGACCGCTGGCTGGCGCTCGATTACCAGGGACTGCATTTTGCCGACGACTGGGGTTCGCAGACCGGCATGTTAATCTCGCCCAAAATCTTCCGCAGTTTCTTCAAGCCAGTTTATGCCGCCATGTTCAACAAGGTGAAGGCCGCAGGTCTGGATGTGTGGTTTCATACCGACGGCAACATCGGCGCCATTCTGCCTGACCTGCTGGAACTGGGCGTGGATGTTCTCAACTGCCAGTCTTCGATCATCGGGTTGGACAAATTGAAGCCGCTGGTGGGCAAGATGGCTTTCAGAACCGATCTTGACCGGCAGCACCTGCTGGCCCACGGCACGCCCGCTGAAGTAAAACGGGGTGTGGATGAGCTGTTCAGGGCGCTGGGCACGCCGGACGGCGGCATCATCGCCTGCGGCAGCGTGGAAGACGTGCCGCTGGAGAATATCGCCGCCATGTACGAAGCGTTCCTCGATTTCAAATGGTAGTCGTCCGGGCGGTAGGCCGGGGATTTATCCCCGGTGTAACATCGATCAAATCCACGAGGGGCTTTAGCCCCTGAGGTATGCTTATCGGGCTTTTTCACGGCAATCTGCTTCTCTCGCAATCTGTTTAGTCGTGCCAATGGCGATTGAAAAATCGATCCGGCTTGAGTATCTGCGTAAGAACGGGATTCTAATGCTGACTTGCTGACTCGCCAGGCCGCAAAGCGGCGCTGACTTGCTGCTTTTGAATGAAACCGGGTTCCACAAACTTTAGCCCCTGAGGGAAAACAACCGCAAGTCCTAAGCCATCTTTAAAGCGCAAAGATGAAACAGAACTGATTCGTCGCTGCCTCAAGGCGGCCAGATTCATTGCAAGGAGAGTTACAGAGTGAAAAGCAGAGAACGAGTGAATCGCGCCATTCATTTTCAAGGGCCAGACCGGCCGCCTATTTCCCACGCCATTCTGCCCTCGGCGCAGTACCACTACAAGGAAAAACTGGCCGCCATCACCGATCCGGTCCCCGAAGACTTTGGCTGGAGCCTGCTGCCCGACCTGCCCGTTCAAAAACTGCCGGCCCTCTATAAATTCGGCTATAACCGCGACGACTTCGGCACTCTGTGGCACGTCACCGAGGAAGGCCGCTGCGGCATTCCGGTAGAGTTCCCCATCGCCGAAAACTACGAGAATTACAAGGACTACAAGTGGCCGGTCTTCTCAGCAGGCGTGCCCAAATACCGCCTCTACAGCGGCCACATGAACGGCAAGAGCGAAGACTACTACGCGCGCGGCGGCTGGATCGTTTTCTTTGAGCAGATGCAGCAGCTTCACGGCTTCATCCCCACCATGACCGACCTGGCCGAAGACCGCAAGGAACTCTATCAGCTCCGCGACGACCTGCTGGCCTTCAACATGGATTGGCTGGACCGTTGGCTGGCCAACGATTACCAGGGGCTGCACTTCGCCGACGACTGGGGCTCGCAGAACAACCTGATGATTTCGCCCGTCAAGTGGCGCTCGTTCTTCAAGCCGGTCTACAAGGCCATGTTCGACAAGGTCAAGGCGGCGGGGCTCGACGTGTGGTTCCACTCCGACGGCGCCATCAACAAGATTCTGCCCGACCTGCTCGAACTCGGCGTGGACGTGCTCAACTGCCAGGCGTCGTTGGTCGGCTTGGAGAATCTCAAACCCTATGCCGGGAAAATCTGCTTCAGAACCGATATCGACCGCCAGCACGTGCTGCCCTTTGTTTCGCCGGATGAAGTGAAGCGCTACGTCTTCAATCTTTTTGATACCATCGGCACACCCCAGGGTGGCATTATTGCTTGCGGCGAAGTAATTGAAGATGTGCCACTGGCCAACATTGCCGCCATGTACGAGGCCTTTGAGGAATACCACTACTAGTGAGGTGTCTCCAAGGTCTCTTTCAATAATGAACTTGTCATCCTGAGCGACCAAAGCGAAGCGGAGGGAGTCGAAGGATCTGCATTTGGGATGCCGCATTCACCAACGGACTTTTAGGACGGCGCATTAAGTACATCAAGACCAGAACCGAAAGAGGATGAGGGATGAACGTAATCTTGATTGGAGCCCTTCTTGCCGTCTTTGGCGGAGCAGTCAACGGAATGTTCGCACTGCCCATGAAGCTGGCCAAGAAGTGGTCATGGGAAAACGTATGGCTGCCCTTCAGCGCCCTCGCGCTGGTGATTTTCCCCTACCTGGTGGCCGTCGTGGGCGCTCCGCAACTGGCGGCTGCTTACGGCAACTCTGAACCGTCGAGCATCTTGACTGGTTTCATCATGGGCATCTGCGCCTATTTTGGCTCGCTGCTGTTTGGCATTTCCCTTGGCCTCATCGGCAACTCGCTGGCCTTCTCGCTGCTGGTGGGCAGCATGAGCGCGGTGGGCGTTCTTGGCCCCATGCTCCTCTTCCACCCTGAGAAGCTGGTGACCCTCGGCGGTCGGTGGATCGACCTCGGAATCCTCTTGATGTTTGTGGCGCTCGTCGTCTGCGCCCGCGCCGGCAATTTGATGGGCAAGGCAAAAGGCGTCGACTTGCCCCAAAAACGCAGCGGTTCGGTCGTATTGAAGGGAATGCTCCTGGCCATCGCCGGCGGCGTACTCTCCGGCTTCCTGCCCATGGGCTTGAGCATGCCCTGGGCAAGCAATATCGCATCGTCTGCCATCCAGTTTGGCGGCGCGGGCGCCACCACCGCGCAGTTTGTTGTGCTGCTTCCCGTGCTGATAGGCGGCGCTCTTCCCAACTGCCTCTACGCGGCGTGGCTGCTCTTCAAGAACAAGACTTGGTCCTCCTACAAGGGAACCTCTAGTTACTGGCTGATCATCCTGCTCATGGGCGTCATGTACACGGGCAGCACCGTTATGTGGGGTGCGTCCAGCTCCTCGGCGCTGCTGGGCACGCTCGGCCCTTCCGTCGGCTGGGCGCTCTTCATCTGCGGCATCGTCGTCAGCTCCAATATCGGCGGATTTGCCACCGGCGAGTGGAAGGGCGCAGGCAGCAGGGCGCTCACATGGATGGTGGCCGGTGTGTTCATTATGGTCTTCGCCGCCACCTGCATCGGCTACGGCAACTACCGCCTCAACTAAGGCGCATCTTTCACAGTCCGCCCAAATTCGTAGCCGGAGCAACCGCTCCGCAACGCCGGCACCGCCCTGTAGCGCGGACGTCCCCGTCCGCGCTCGACCAGGCCCAATTTCTCAATGGGCCTTTCGCAATCCCAATCGATCTCTTCCCCACCAGGGGGCCCCGGCGACAAGTCTTCGTCGCTGGGGTGGAAGGCAAGTCCGCCGCGGCGGACGGGGCCCTGGGAAAGACAAAGAAACAACCCCGCGTCCCGTAAGGTCGCTGCGAAATGCGCCGGTTTAAACCCCCGCTCATCAGGAGCGCCTTAACCCGCCCCGACGAGTTGCATCCAGAAATGAACCCTCACCAATAGCCTGGGTGCCCCCGGTCCCGATTTTGGAACCGGGGATACCGCCATGCCTATTCCAGGAATGGCAAGCCTGACACCGGCCAAGGGGTCCCCGCACTCGTCATCCACACTCCCCAAAACCTGCCAGGGCAACCGCATGAACTGATTTTGTTGGCGAGATTGACGCCCTTTGCCTTCCGGTTTGAGGCAAATGGGGTTTTCGTCCCGTAGGGACGCGTCGAAAATAGCCCAGGGCAAGTCCGCCGCAGCGGACGCTGCCCCTGGGAAGACGAAGAAAATTATGGCTTCGCCCCGGCGGGGCGATGTGAACGCGAACCATCGCTCCGCCTGCTCGTTTATGCGATTGCCCCGCAAAACCTGCTGAACCGAGAGGTTTTCCGCCCCAATTTGCGTATAATTTCGTCCTTTCGGCGCACAATCTTTTTATAGAGACCTTAGCAGCCAACCACCGGCCAAAGAGAAGCCACAGCGTTGATGTTGACAGCTAACTCATCTGCTGTGACGATTCTGCGGCAAACTCCATTCGAATCACGAATCTGCAGCCAGACACACCGCGCATCTCATTAAAAACAAGGAATTTCCTCCCAGAATCCGGGGGAGGGGGAGGGTAGCGAGCCGCTTGACACCACGAAGTTCATCCCCAGCAACGACAACCCCGAGCCCACTCACCATCCGGTCTTTGTTTCTGTGATGAGTGTGGGCTACGACGAACCCAATCCCCGGAACGGAAAGAACTAGCTATTGACCCGACCCGGTCGCAGAAGCCAAAGCCCGTTTGGCCAGCCTCTCGCGGGCCGCTACGCGCTGGTTGAACTCGTGAATCACGCGCGCCACGTAAACCTGGGTCTCATGGTAGGGCGGAATACCGTGGTATTTGTCTACGGCAGCCGGCCCAGCGTTGTAGGCCGCTAAGGCCTTTGCCAGATTCTCGTGGTAGCGGGTCAGCAGCCAGTCCAGATACGTTGAACCGCCGCGCACATTCTGCTCCGGCTTGAAGCTGTCCGCCACGCCCAGGTCTGAGGCGGTTCGCGGCATCAATTGCATCAGCCCCTGCGCCCCGGCGCGGCTCACGGCGTGGGAGTCGCCGCCGCTCTCGGCCTTCACCAGGCTCGCCAGCAAGTCTACGTCCAGGTTATGCGCGTGGCCCGCCCGGGCCAGCATCTCGGCCAGGTCGGCGGGCGAGAGCTTGGCGTTCGGATTTGTAGCCGCGAGCGGGGCATCGGCAACCAGCACCGGCGGCGGGTCGGGAACTGTCTCTACGCTGACAATCTGATCGGGAACCATTTCAATGAAATTGTCTTCGCCGGCGCTCAGATAGAGCCTGACGCGATCTTCCACGGGCGCGTGGTGGTGGCAATCGACGGTAAATCCGTTGCTCAGGGTCACGCGCTCAGCGGCGTGCGCAGACAGGGCTACAGCTGCAAAAGCAGCCATCGTTCCCGTCGCGATCAAGAGTCCCCTTCGCATTCCGATTCGCACTTTCTGAACCTGCTACAGGCTCATATTTCAGCCTTGACGCTGTTGGCCACCGCGGCTTCAAGCACCACGGCAACGCCGTCTTCATCGTTCGACATGGCCTGATTCCAGCCGCGCGTTCTGGCCATGGCGCGCAGTTCGCCGGCCGCATTGCCCATGATCACGCCTTGCCCTGCCCACTCCAGCATATCCACATCGTTCCAGTTATCGCCAATGGCCATGGTCTCTCTTTGGCCGATTCCCAGGTGCGCGGCCAGGCGCTCAAGCGCCCGGCCTTTTGAGACTCCGGTGGGCAAAAGGTCCAGGATCGAAAGGTCGCGTACCGGATACTCGGTCCGCACGCAATCACAGTCGGCGGCCCACTGGCTCGCCTTGAGAGCCTCCTCAGCCTGGCGCATCCTGCTCAGCCCGCCGGCCACCATGCCTTGAATCGGATCGTCGCCGTCGAGCAGGCCGTTCTCGAGCGGCTTCACGACCTCGATCGCGTTGCGATTAGCCTCAATCCACAGCGCGATGCGTCCATTCGCCTGGTCCAGGTCTTCCAGCATCAGTTCCCCGCGGCCGGGCCGGTCAAAGGTAAACACCAGAGCCCCGAACGGCCTGAGCAGCCCGCACAGCCCGCGCGCCACCCGCGATTCCATGTGGCTGCGGTCAATCGCCTCGCCGCCCAGGGTTTTGATCACTGCTCCATTGGACGTAATGAGGGGCATATCCGCTCGCAGGCTCAAGCCCTGGACGATGGGCGCGGTGTAGGCCGTGCGGCGGCCGGTGGCAATGGCCACGGTGATTCCAGCCTGCTGCGCGGCCCTGATTGCATTGGCATTACGCGCGCTTACCGCCTGCTTGAGGGTCGGCAGCAGCGTGCCATCCATGTCGATTGCCACCAGGCGAATAAGAGGGTGCATATCTCAAGTGTACCGGCACGTTCGGCGCGGCCAACTGCCTTCGGCGCGGCGAATTGGGCTTGGGTAGCCAAATCGGATAGTCTTGGGTGCATGGAACGACTTTGCACCCAATGCCGCGCCGTGCTGGACAAGGAGACCGTGGCCGACTGGTGTCCCGCTTGCGGCGGCGCGCTGATGGAGCGGGCAAGCCTGCCAGCTCCGGACCAGCCAGCCCGCCCGCCTGCCGAGGTGGATCATCGCGGCATCGTCCTGCCCCGGCGTCACGCGCTGGGAGGGATTATTACGCCGCAGTGAGGTCTTACTCGTACCGAAGCGCCTCAGCCGGCAGCACGCTGGCGGCGGCGGACGAGGGGTAGAGCGTGGCCAGCAGCGAGACGCCGATCGAAACTACGGAGACGATGAGGCCATCGAGCGGGCGGGGCGCGAAAGGTAACGTGTCGATCGAGTAGACCTCTGCCGAGAGGTGAATGAAGTGGTAGTGGCCGCCGGCCCAGGCGGTTAGGTACCCGAGCACTAGGCCCAGGGCGGTGCCGATGATGCTGATGAGAAAGCCCTGCATGAGAAAGATGCGGCGGACCTGGCCCGGCTCGACGCCGAAGCTCATCAAGACGGCGATGTCGCGGGTCTTTTCCATCACCATCATGGTGAGGGCGATGAGAATGTTGAGCGCGGCGACAATGACGATCAACGCGATGACGATGAAAGTCACCACCTGTTCGAGCTTCAGCGCGCGGAAGAGCTCGCGATTGACTTCCATCCAGTTGGTGGTCATGTAGCCGCGGCCGGCCGCGTGCTCAATGGCGCGGGCTATCTGCGGAGCGCGGTACATGTCGTCTACCTTGAAGCTGATGACGGAGAGCAGATCGGGCTCGCTGAAGAGGCTTTGCGCGTCAGAAAGGCGCATGAAGGCCATGGCCGCGTCGTACTGATAAAACCCGGAGTGGAAGATGCCGGAAACGCGGAAGCGCTGATATTTAGGCGCCAGGCCCAACGGGGTCAGCTCGCCCTGGGGGCTTGTGACCAGCACGCTGTCGCCCACCTGCGCGCCGATCTGCTCGGCAATGTCTTTGCCCAGAACCAGCGCAGGGAATGGAGTGTTGGCCGAGCTTTGGCCGCGTACCGGGTTCGAATTGCGGTTGGGAGCGTCGGGCTCGAGATCTTTGGCGGAGCCCACGCTGATGGTGTTGAGCAGGCTGCTGACCGTACGCTCCTGGGCGGGGATTACGCCCTTGATAAGCGCAAAGCCGGCGCGCGGACCGCGCGAGACAAGCACCTGCCCGTACAGCCCCGGCGCAGCCGCCTTGACGTGGGGCACTGTGCGCAACTGGTTCAGCAGCGGCTGCCAGTCGTGAATGCCGTCGGCCTCAATGCGCATCAGGTCGATGTGCGCGCTGGCGCCCAGCAGGCGGTCTTGCAGGTCGCTGCGCATGCCGTTGGTGATGGCCAGGGCAATGATCAGCGCGGCCACGCCCGCGGCTACGCCTGCAATGGAGATGGTGGTGACCACGCCTACCACGGCTTGGCGGCGTTTTGCTTTTAAATACCGTGCTGCCAGAAAGAGTTCAAATCGCATCAGGCTACTTTTCTTGAGTTCATTTTTACTGGGTCGCAATCACTGTTTTTGAAGCGCCGACATTGTCGTGCCGGTCGTATACGCGGACGGTAATCAGGTGCTCGCTGACTTTTGCCGCTGCTGCCTCTACGTTGATGTGAACTTCGTAGTGCTCACGGCGGGAGTCGGAAAGCTGGCCCACAGGCTCGATGTACTGCCACGCCCCTGCGTCCAGCGAGTACTCGGCATGGGTGATGGGAGAGAAGGCGTCTTCCGCGTCGAAACTCACCTTGAAACGCTTGGGGCAATGGCCGACTTCGCAATTCACCTGCTCCATTGCCGCCGCGAGCGACGAGATCACCGGCGGCGTAGTGTCCACCTCAAAGCGTTCGCTCTCTTTGGCGCCGGTCAGGGCTTCGCCGGGAGTGTGCGAGGGCGCATCGCTGGCCACGACCTTGATCTGGTAGCCGCCATCGGGAATGAGCATGGCGTCAAAGCTGTAGGCTTTCTCAGTGATCTGGTCTTTGAGCAAACGCCAAACGGTCTCGCTGTCGCCGCGCAGATAGAGCGAGTAGGTCAGATCGTCGCCGTTGTCGTCGTGAGCCGCCCAGCGCACGGTAATGGCGGTACGGTCCTTGTTGGCTTGCAGGGGCGAATTCGACATGGCGTCAAAATTCATGCCGGAATTGGCTCCCGACGAGGGGAATTGAATGTTGACGGTTTGCGGCTGGCTGCCGATCGTGTTTTGCGGGTTCAGGCGAGCGCCGGGAACCACCACCAGCTCGTCCACCACCGGGGCAGCATTTACCGGCAAATAGTTGACGCCCACACCACCCAACGTGCCGCCCGCATGGAGCACGGCCTTCCATTGCAGGTAGCGGCCCGGTGGCGAAGTCACTGCGCCGTCTTTCAGGGGTTGCCAATCGCTCCAGCCCCAGTCGTTGCGGCCGCGCACCGGCTGCTCCACGTTACCGGTGCGGGCCAGCAGTTCGTAACCGGTCGATCCGGGCTGCACTTCAACGCGGCCAAAGCGGGCCAATGCGCCGGCATCCAGCACATCGCTGGCGTATTCATGTTTTTCGGCCGCGGCCAGCGTATAGAGTTTGCCGGTATTGCCCGAGCCAATGAAGAGGCTTTCCGGCTGGCCCTTTGCGCCCGGAGCAATTGCCAAACTCAGGCCCTGCTGCGCGTCAAGGTGGGCAAGGTCGGCATAGCTGCCGTCGTCGGCGATTCTGAACACCCGCCCGCGATTGCCGGTGAGCGCCAACAGTCCCTCAGGTCCCGCGGCAAGCGCATAGACAATGTCGTCCTTGCTCGACCAGAGTTTGCGCGGCGCCTGGTCCCCGGAGAGAGCGTAAATCTCGGTTCCTTCCGGCAAAGTAGTGCTGGTATTAGCGGCCTGAAACGATCCCGGCTGCAGGATGGTGATGGTGGCCGAGCCAGTTCCCTGCACCGGGAGCGGCGGCAGCGGATTGCGGCTCTTGTCGCCCGCGCTGGCGGCGTAGATGGCGCCGCCGGCGGCAACGGCCACCGCGGTAATCTCGCGGCGCGGAGCCTCAAACAACACATATCCCTTGCCTTGCGGACTGATGCGATAGACCAGGCCCGAACCGTCCGTGCCAGCAATCAGGTTGCCCTTCGCATCCCACGCCAGGCTGCGGATGTGCTGTTCGTCGCACTTGAAGAAGACTTCTGGCTTGTCGGCGGGTTTGGCGGGGTCCACACGATAAACAGCCGCCGGCCCTCCCGTGGCAATGTAGAGCCGCCCGGCAGCATCGAAGGCCAGTTCCCAAATAAAGTGGGATTTTGGATCGCCTTTCTCTGCGTCCGGCTTGTCGCCGGATTGTGGGCCGTCCAGCTTTGCAGCGTCGAAAACCGCTGTAGCGCTTGCCTCGTCCTGCTTGGCGCTGGCGTCGGCCTTGAGCCGGTAAACCCGGCCGCTGGGCAGCACGGCCGCGTAGAGCGCACCATCCGGGCCCAACCGCACCACCTGGACGGCCGCATCCTTGGTTTCGAAGAGGGTAAAGAGCTTGCCGTCCGGCCCTACGCGCAAAACCGTAGCCGGGGATGCCGTGCCCACGTAGGCCGCGCCGCTCTTGTCAACGGCCACCGACCACACGTAGGTGGAGGGGGTGGTCGCCGTCTCTTTCAGAGCCGGTCCCTGGCGCAGATGCCCGTCGCTCGAGAGCGCAACCCCTTGGGGCGTACCTTTCTCAAACTCTTCAAGCCGCGACTGGGTCCAGAGGTGGGTGCCCTGCGAGAAAGCGGGCTGTGAGGCGCCTACGGCCGCCAAGGCCGCAAGCGCAGCCAGGCTCAACTTGCCGAAAATGGGGCGGGGGTGGGGGAAGGGAAAGTGCATACTGCTGTTGAGTTTACTAGAGTTGGGGATCCTGGGGCAGCTTTCAGGTGGGGAGTCTGGAGTCTTGGGTCTGAAGCTCGACAAAAAAGGCCGAAGTGGAATCGCAGGTTCTTCGGCTGTGTTTGACTCAAAGAACGGTCAAGCCGTGCTGGTCATGAATGGAGCCGAATGAGGGTTAAGGTATCCCAGGTCTCAAAAGCAAGACCTGAGGCAACCAGCTTCTTTGCAACCTCGGCTCTGTTCGTTTCCGTCGTAACTCGCCCCGGCGGGCCATGCTGATGGGGATGACAGTGCTTTTTGTTTTTGCGGATTCAAGAAACGGGCCGCGCGAGGCGGCCCGTTTCAGCGATCACCTTCAGTTTTGAAACCCGGAAGATCCCCAGCTTTCAGGCGTAGATGCCGCGCTGCCGGATGGTGAAGGCTACGCGGTCAATGGCCAGCATGTAGGCAGCGATGCGGTTGTTGACGTTGTGGGCCTCGGCGTAGCGCACCACGTCGTCAAAGCTGTCGTGGAGGATGGTCTCAAGCTGCTCGTTGACAATGGCTTCTTTCCAGAAGTAGCCCTGGCGGTCCTGGACCCATTCAAAATAACTTGCCGTCACGCCGCCGGCGTTGGCCAGGATGTCGGGCACGATGAAGATGCGCTTTTCAGCCAGGATGTCGTCGGCCACGGCGGTGGTTGGGCCGTTGGCGCCTTCCACAACGATGCGCGCCTTGATCTGGTCGGCGTTGCGGCTGGTAATCACGTTCTCGGTGGCCGCGGGAATGAGGATGTCGCAGTCGGAGACGATGAGTTCTTCGCTGGGCATGGCCTCTGCGCCACGGAATCCCAGGGTAGTGGCATTGCGGAATTTGTACTCCACCAACTGGTGAACGTCAATGCCGTTGGGGTTGTAGAGGCCGCCATCTTTCTCGGCGACGCCGACGATTTTGTAGCCGCGCTCCATGAGGAGGCGGGCGGCATTGGAGCCCACGTTGCCGAAGCCCTGAATGACGACGCGGCAGCCATCGACGGGAAGGTTCAGGTAGCGCATGCTTTCGTCGCAGACCACCTGCACGCCCCGGCCGGTGGCCTCGACGCGGCCCCGCGAGCCGCCGATGTTCAGTGGCTTGCCCGTGACCACGCTGGTGACGGTGTGGCCCGCGTGCATGGAGTAGGTGTCCATGATCCAGGCCATAGTCTGCTCGTTGGTGTTGACGTCGGGCGCGGGCACATCTTTTTCCGGTCCGATGAAGTCAATGATCTCCGAGGTGTAGCGGCGGGTCATGCGCTCCAACTCGCCCTGGCTCATGGCCTTGGGGTCGCAGATCACGCCGCCCTTGGCGCCGCCGAAGGGGATGTTGACCACTGCGCACTTCCAGGTCATCCAACTGGCGAGAGCGCGCACTTCATCGAGGTTGACATTGGGGGCGTAGCGGATGCCGCCCTTGCCGGGGCCGCGGGCGATGCAGTGCTGCACGCGGAAGCCGGTGAACATCTCGATGTGGCCGTCATCCATGGCCACCGGGAAATGCACGATGATTTCGCGCGCGGGCGTGCGGAGCAGCTTCCACAAGCCTTCTTCAAGATTGAGTTTGCGCGCCGCAAAGTCGAAGCGGGCGCTTTGAGCTTCCCAGGGATTGATCTCCTGGTCCAAAGTAGCTTTTGATGATACCGGTGACATAATTCTCTCCAATTCCGTATTTCTGCCGTCCTGGCGCGATGGCGGCAACAAGAGGCCCCATCCGCAAGTAATAGACGGCGCAAGTCTTTCTCCGGTTTCCCGGAGCCGTTCTAAAGCGGTCGCTGGCTTTGATTGGTCAGAAGCGGCCGCTTGGACAGGCCGCCAGATTTCCTCAAGGCCAAACCCCAGTGAGTCTAGGCCCGCCAGATAGCCTCGTCAAGCCTCTGGGAACCAGCAGGGGAAACCCTTTTTACGGTTTGCGTTCTCCAGTCCTGTATCGGTTGCAGAATGGGAGTTTGCCGTCGGGCGGCTTTCGCCGGTTTTGGCGACGGCTGTGGAGCCAGCCCGGTAATCCGGAACCTCCCCACCAGTTACACTAGGTCCTGTGAAGACTTCACCCCATCCAGTCCAGCCCAGCCGCAAAGAGTTCATCGCGCTCGCGAAAGAGCACACCCTTGTCCCTGTCTGCCGGGTTTTGACGGCCGACCTGGAAACGCCAGTGTCGGCGTTTCTGCGCGCGGCGTGGCCTGAGCGGGAGTGCTTTCTTCTCGAGTCGGTTGAAAACGGCGAGCAGGTGGGCCGCTACACGTTCATGGGCCTCGCGCCCTTTAAACGCATTGTCGCGCGCGGCAACGAGATCACCATCACCGAAGGCAAAAAAGTTGTCGACATCGAAGGCGACATCTTCCAGGTGCTGCGGCGTGCGCTCTCCGGTCACAAGCCGGCGCGGTTGCCGGGGCTGCCCCCGTTTACCGCCGGCGCGGTAGGGTTCTTCTCCTACGATGCAGTGCGCCAGATTGAACGGCTTCCCTCGCTGGCCAAAGATGAATTAGGCGTTCCGGACGCATGCTTCCTGTTTTTTGACGAGGTGTTGGCTTTCGACCACGTACGCAAGGAGAACTGGCTGGTGGTGACGGCCGACGTGATGCGCGGCAATGCGGGCGAAATCTATGACAAAGCCGTTCAACGGCTGGACAAGCTGGAAAGACGGTTGTCGCAGCCGTTGCCGAAAGAGTTGGTGCGCAAGACGCGAAGCCGGGGCAGAAAGGCAAAACTCAAAGTAAAGTTCCGCACGGCGAAGAAGGACTTTTTGACGGCAGTGGAGCGCACCAAGGAGTACATCGCGGCGGGAGACATTTTCCAGGCTGTGCTTTCGCAGCGGTTTGACGTGGAGCCGGGAGCAGACAGCTTCCAGGTCTATCGCGCGCTGCGTGCGGTCAATCCCAGCCCCTATATGTTCTTTTTGCGTTTTGCGCCGGATGAGCGGCTGGGGGGTGTGGCTGTTCGTTCGAGGAGCTCCTCCAAAAAGTCAAAGGCGCCTGCGGCGCTGGAACTGGCGGGGTCTTCGCCGGAATTGTTGGTGCGCGTAAACAAGGGCAAGGTGGAGTACCGGCCCATCGCCGGAACGCGGCCGCGCGGGGCCAACGAGGCTGAAGACCAGGCATTGGCGGACGAGATGCTGGCCGACGAGAAAGAGCGCGCCGAGCACGTGATGCTGGTGGACCTGGGCCGCAACGACGTGGGCCGGGTGAGCGAATTCGGCTCGGTGAAGGTGGACCGGCTCATGTATGTGGAGCGCTACTCGCACGTGATGCATATTGTGAGCACCATCGAGGGCCAGCTCAAGAACGGGCTGACCGCGGTGGATGCGCTGCGGGCCTGCTTCCCTGCCGGCACATTGAGCGGCGCACCGAAGGTGCGGGCGATGGAGATTATCGAGGAACTGGAACCGGCGCGTCGGGGCACGTATGGCGGCGCGGTGATGTATGCCGATTTCTCCGGCAATCTCGACTCATGCATCGCGATTCGTTCCATGCTGGCTACCGGCGGCAGAGGCTACGTACAGGCCGGCGCGGGCATTGTGGCCGATTCCGTGCCTGAGTCGGAACACCAGGAGTCGCTGAATAAAGCACAGGCGGTGATTCGGGCGATTGAGCGGGCGCGGGAAATGTAGGAAGGCAGTTCTTAGTTCGTAGTTGGGTGAGTCTGAAGTTTATACCACATTTGCTGAGCCATTTGTGGCGCGTGATCATCGCGAAACGCGGGTCCTTCGACTCCCTTCGCCACGCTACGGTCGCTCAGGATGACAGATTTTTGTTTACGGAATTTCAGACTTAAGCACCTACGGGCGCGACGGCGCCATCGGTGGCCAGTGAACCATAGGGAGTCCGGGAACCGGTGAGTGGAAGGCGGGGAGCCGATGGCTGCCCAGGCTGCCGATGTAGACGGTGGAAAGATCGGGCCCGCCGAAGGTAATGCTGGTGAACATGGGCGCGATGGCGCCGCCGCAGGCCAACATCAACTCGGGCGTTACAGCATCCCGCTCGAAGGCTTCCATCAGGGCCACGCCGGTTGCGCTGCGGTGATCGTCGTCGAGCAGGATACGCAGGTCGCCGTCGGGCGTGATGGCGAAGATGCGATCGGTCATCACATGCGTTCCCCACAAATTCCCAAAGGCATCGAACGCGATGCCGTCAATGAAGACGCCGTGGTTGGAGGGGCCAAAGGTCTCGCGGCCGCTCAGGCTGCCGTTCTCAGCCACGCGGAAGCGTGTAATGCGGCATCCGGTGGTTTCGGCTACGTAAAGCCACTCCTCTTTGGCGTCGAGCCGGATCTCATTGGTGAATGCTATGCCGTCGGCAACGATGCGCAGGCGGCCCTGGTCATAGAGCGCCACGAACCCGTCGCGCACCTTTGGAGAGATGGCTTCCATCCAGTTGCGAATGCGCGTAGAGATCGAAAGCCAGATGCGATCGCGGCTATCGCGGAGGACGAAGTTGACCTTCCCGACAGGCCGCCCGTCGATCTCGTCGGCCAGGACCCGGAGGCCGCCGTCGCGGGTCATGACTTCAAGCCGGTCGGTGCCGAAGTTGGCAATGAGAATGTCTCCATTGCGGGCGAAGGCCAAGCCGTTGGGAAGCGTACCGGAGACGAGGCTCTCGGCTTCACCTTTGGCAGCTTCGCGATTTGCCGCGTTTGCTGGAGTGATAAGCTTCTGGCTGCCGTCTGGCCGGATGTGGACAACGCCGCCGCGGGAATCTGCGGTCCAAAGCGATCCATCTGGCTCGGCGAGGATGCACTCGGGCCGGTGGAGATCTTCGCCAACGTAGGTGAGGGTTGCCGGATCGACTTCGAAGCCATCGATGGGGTTGGCGCAGGACATGGAAATCTCACCTCGTTCGCGAGTTGGCAGACATCTGCTGAACCTGTTTACGCAAAGGTTATCAAGGACAGGTCTTCACTCGGCGCCAAAAAGTTTGCGGAAGAAGCGGCCCAGCTTGCTGCCCTTCTTCTTTTCTGCAGGCTTGGCTTCCGATGTGGCGGCTGCGGGGGCGGGAGTTGGCTCCGCTGCGGGTTGCGGCGCGTGTTCCTCGCTCTTGTAGACCAACGGCGGCACCACCTGCGCTGGGGCGGCGCTCTGGTCGAGTGGAACAACGGCGGGCGCAGCCTTGGGCGTGGGCGCAAGGCCCTCGCTCTGGGCCAGCGGGAACTCATTGCCGTTGGCCGCCGCGGGCGGGCAGCCGCAGGGCTCCTTTTCGTGATCGACCACTTCATGCAGGCTGCCGCGCTCGAACATCACCCTCTGGCCGGGCTGTACGCGGTAGTCGCCCGCATCGAAGACGCTGGTCACCAAGACATAAGGCGCATCCACACCCGCGTTGTCTACGCAGGTGTCACCGTGCTGGCCGAGGCGGACCTTTACATCTGCTGAGCCGGGGCCGCCGATGAGGATGCGGAAATCCGGGGTCATGAGGATGTCGGAGTTGCGGCCGGTGGCAAAGCTGAGCTCGACGGCGCCGTGATCCAGGGCCATCATCAGGCCAGGAGTTTCTCCGGCCGGGACGCTGGAGTCGGCGGCCAGTTTTACTGTGGTGGAGGCGCAGACGCGCAGGACGCCGCGGCGAGGCAGTGTGACTGAAGTGGTCTGGGCACCCGAAGTGATGGTGCCGCTGGCGACGATGACCGCCTTGCCCTGGGAAACCTCAAGCGCGCCGGTGACGACGGCCGCCTGGTCGGGGTGGGCGCCGTCAAGCGGGACGATGGCGATGGGACCGGAGATTACGGCAGGGGCCGGAGCCGGAGATGGCTGCTGGGAATTAAGAGCGGGGGGCGTTAGCAAGACCAACGCAAGTGGAAGACAAATTCGACCCAGGGTGCCGGGCCCCTGCAAGTTGAAATTTGTGGTATCCCACCTTAGGCGCGATAAAACTGCGCCGAAGGTGGGGCACCCGGCATTTGTAGCCGGCGGACCGCCTGAAACACAGCTCCTTCGACTCCGGCCGCTGCTGCGACCTTCGCTCAGGATGACAGCTCTTGTGCGTGCCAGCTGGATGTACGGTCTGAAACCCGTGCCCTTCACGCCGATGAGTCCTTCCGTGCTGTTTAGCATTTGGGCTTACATTCCCAGGAAGTTGCGGATCATCTGGTGGCCGCCTTCGGTAAGGACGCTCTCGGGGTGGAATTGCACCCCCTCAATGGGCAGGGTGCGATGGCGCAGGCCCATAATGACCGAGCCGCCGCCATTCTCCGGGGTGCGGGCGGTGACCATGAGTTCGGCGGGCAGCGAGTCCTCGGCGACGATCAGCGAGTGATAGCGGGTGCAGGTCAGCGGGGTGGCGAGTCCGGCAAAGATGCCCTTGCCATCGTGCTCTACCGGGCTGGTCTTGCCATGCATCAGGTGATGGGCGCGCACTACCTGGCCGCCGAAGGCTTCGCCGATGGCCTGGTGGCCCAGGCAGACGCCAAGAATGGGCACTTTGCCGGCCATGTGGCGAATGAGCGGAACCAGGATGCCGGCTTCGCCGGGGGTGCAGGGACCGGGCGAGAGCAAAATGCGCTCGGGATGAAGCGCCTCGACCTCTTCGACCGTCAGTTCGTCGTTGCGGCGCACCTCAACCTCGGCGCCCAGTTCACCCAGGTACTGGACAAGGTTGTAAGTGAACGAATCGTAGTTGTCGAGAACAAAGACCATGGTTGAGTCCAGTGTAGCGCGACCCCTGCGGCAGGGCCAGACGCTCGCGGTTCGCTTGCAAGGGCTCGGTGGTGTCTCAATCTACAATGGGATCCGGATGTGGGAACCAGGCGCCCGGTTGCGCGGCGGGGGCACATCTGCAAAACTTCTAACGATGGTTCTTCATTTTCTGATCCAGGGGCGGGTGCAAGGGGTGGGGTTTCGCTGGTTCGTTCAGCGGGAAGCCGGTGAACTGGGCCTGCGCGGATGGGTGCGCAATACCGAAGACGGCGAGGTGGAGGTTGTGGCCTCGGGCTCAGAGGCCGATCTGGCCGAATTGCGCCATAGCTTGCGGCAAGGGCCGCGCGGCGCCCGCGTGGACCGGCTGATCGAGCACTATCTGGAAGACCGCGAGGCTGAGGAGCTGAGTTCGTTCCGGATCGACGGGGCGTGGTGAAAGGCAGGGGTTAGGGGTCAGGGATCAGTTTTCATCGTGCCTCTTCCGGCCGTTGCCGAGTAAAGCTCGCATGTCGAGTCGATTGGCAGGTGTTCCGGCTTCATCATCAAAAGGCTCCCAGGTCTCTGACCCCTGACCACTGCCCCCGTTCCCTGTTCTTCTATAATTCGTAAGGAAGCCGAACCGCATCCCCGCCTGTTCCCTTCCCGCAAAGAAATACAGGTTTCACTCAACCAGGAAGGGACTCTAGCTATGCCCGAAGCATTCAAGCCCATCGATGTGGAAGCCCTGAAGGCGCTGGTGCGCACGGTGCCCGATTTTCCAAAACCGGGAATTCTGTTCTACGACATCACCACATTGCTGAAAGACAAGACCGGCTTTGCCAAGCTGATTGACGCACTGGCGGCGCACTACATCGAGCGCAAGATCGACCTGGTGCTGGGCATCGAGGCGCGGGGATTCATCTTTGGGCCAGCGCTGGCTTACCGGCTGAATGCGGGTTTCGTGCCGGTGCGCAAGCCGAGGAAGCTGCCCGCGCCCGTGGCGCGGGTCACCTACGACCTGGAGTATGGGTCGGACACGCTTGAAATTCACTTGGACGCCATTCAGCCCGGACAGCGCATCGTGCTGGTGGACGATCTGTTGGCTACCGGCGGCACCATGGAGGCCACCATCAAGCTGGTGAAGCAGCTGGGCGGCGAGATTGCCGGGCTGGCCTTCGCCGTGGAGTTGGACTTTTTGCACGGCCGCGACCGGTTCAAGGAATACGACGTCTTCAGCCTGCTGCATTACGACGAGTAGGGCCAAAGCCGGCGTTTTGACCGTTCCTTGAGCGGGCATCGCGCTATCCCACCCTAGCCACAAAAACAAGAACGTGGCGAGGGTGGGGCACCCGGCGTTCTTGAGTTTTCTCAGAGGTTGATTCGCCGAGCGCGGACGGGGACGTCTGCGCTACGGCCGGCCGGGAGGCCGGCGATACCCTTCACATCTCGCGCTGCCATTCAGATCTTGCGCTACGCTTCAGATATGGCGCTACACCTAGGTTGACTCTTGTTCCTCTCTCGCCTCGGCGGCATCGCCCGCAGTTTCATCCTGGAACATCTGCGCGTCGGCGAAACGGTAGCCGACGTAGACATCCGTCAGCAGGTACATGGGATTAGAAGGGTCGTCTTCAATTTTCTTACGCAACTGGCGGACAAAGGTCCGCAGGTACTCCACCTCTTCGCGGCAATCGGCGCCCCAGACCGCGGTGAGCAGCCGGGCATACGTGACTACCCGGCCGGCCCGGCTCATCAGGCAATGCAGGATATCAAACTCTTTGCGGGTAAGATGCACCGGCTCGCCACGTTTGGTCACGTTGCGCTTGACCGGTTCGAGACGGATCTCTCCGATCACGATGGGCGCATCTTCAGGGCGGGCGGGGGCGCGCACGCGGCGAACAGCGGTGCGGATGCGGGCGATGAGCTCGCGGGTGCTGAAGGGCTTGGTTACATAGTCGTCCGCTCCCAGTTCAAGCGCCTCTACTTTTTCTTCCTCGCCGTCGCGCACGGTAAGCATCAACACCGGCAAGCGTGGGGCAACAGCGCGAATGCGGCGCAGGGTTTCAATTCCTCCAATTCCGGGCATGTTGATGTCGAGCAGAATCACGTCACAGGCTGCGGCGCGCAGCATTTGCAGAGCCTCCTCGCCGCGCGAAGCCTCCGTCACCTGGAATCCGAGTTCCAGCAGCGGCGCTCGGAGCGCTCTGCGAATGGCCGGCTCGTCGTCTACTACCAGAATCCGAATGACTGGCTGGATGGTCACGTTCACCTCTTCAACCCTACCGTTGGAATGGCCGCGAAAAATGTTGTTCCTTCAATCTCGTCGCTGGTAACCCATACGTGGCCGCCGTGAATGAGCGCCGCGCGCTTGGCCACCGAAAGGCCGATGCCGGTGCCCTCAGTCCGGTTGGCCTTGATGGAGGCCCGATAGAAGCGGTCGAAGATGCGTTCCCGATCGGCCATGGGAATGACAGAGCCATAGCTATGCACCGAGAAGACCACCTCTTTGTGACCCTGCACGGCGCGAATGGTTACAGCGGTGCCGAAGATAGAATACTTGCAGGCATTGTCAATGTACTGCGTGAGCAGCATGACCATCAACTGGCGGTCGCAGTGGAGAACCAGGTCTTCATTGGGCAGATCGATGGAGACCTTCATGCTTGCCAGCCGGTCTCTGAGACTGGCCACGACCTCTTCGATGAGAGAACCAATGCCGACAGGTGCGGCGTGAATGGCAACCTCGCCCGCATCAAGCCTGGCGGTGGTAAGCAGGCGGCTTGTCAAATCGCTGAGCAGGCCGGCCTGTTCGTCGATGAGCTGCACCAGGTCTGCCTGGCCCGGGGAAAGACGGCCCATCTCGTTCAGCCCGCTACTGGCCGCGCGGATTGCGGTCAGAGGCGTTTTGTAAGCGTGGGCCAGGCTGTCAAGCACGGTGGCGCGAAGCTGCTCGGTGCGCCGCTCGGCTTCAAGGTGGCTCTCATTGGCGAACGCGCGGTAGCGGTCGAAGGTGATGGCGATCAGCGAAGCGATTGCGTTGTTGGTCAACGGACTGGTGTCACCCCGGACAACAAGGCTGCCGACGGGAACCGTACCCAGGCGCACCACGCGCCGCCCGATGCCGGTGGCTGGATCGTCGTCCGAGGTCTCGAAGTAATAGACGTTTTGCGCCAGTTCCTGGGGATCGGTCTCCCAGAGTCCGGCCTGATAAATCTCATGCAGGTCGGCGTCGAAAACAACCACCGCCTCGAGCGCGAAGATCTCGTGGACCAGCTCGGCCAACTGCGGCCCTGGTTCCACGTGGAGATTCATCTGCAGAGTGCGCCGGGTGAACTCGTAGAGGTCCTGCATCTGCGTGCCCCAGCTCTCGGCTTCCTCGGCGTGTCTCTTCACCTGCGAAGAAAGCCGGCTGACCAGCAATGCCACCAACACGAATGCCAGCAGAGCGATGGTATTCACCGGGTCAGTCGCCGGGTTCGGTTCCACATGGAAATGGGCTTGCCGAGTGGTGAAAAAGCTATGCGCCGCCACCGCGGAGAGCGAAACAATAAGAGCCTGCCAAAAGCCGTAGAGCAGCGCGATAGGGACCACGATGAGCAGATAAAGCAGCAAGGCTACCGGCAGCAGCCACAGCGACCAGTGCGCCAAAGCCGTGACCAGGACGACAGCTACAATTCCCAGCGCGCACTCCAGCACGAATAACAACACGCGCGGGCCGGAGCCGCGCCAGCGATTGGCGGCGAACGCTCTACCCACCGGAATATGACCGATCGACAACCGTATCCACCTCAGGAGTTGCAGCCGCGCACGCAGGCAAGAGCCGCCTTACCCTGGGAAGCTATGCGCGGATTTTACCGCTGACAGGCCTTTCATCGTTCCACGGCCAGCAGTGCAACCGGGTGGAAATGTCTGCCTGTGATGCCGATATGACCGTAAGACGCTGACGAGGATTTTAGCAGGCTCTTCATTCCTTCTTCATTGAGCGGGTATTGAACAGCCAGTTCCAGAAGGCTCAAAGCCAAGTGTTGGCTGCACTTTGCGCCGGCCTTCACCCGTAGCGGTCTGCTTGGATCCGGAAATCTTTTCTTAATCCTCACGGGTTCTTTATGAAACTTTTGCATTACTAATATCAGTTCGCTGCACCCGCACCACCCCAGGGACAGCGCCAATCTGAGCAGGTATCTCAAACGGGTCACACCGCACGGAGCCCATGCCGGCAAAAGCTTTAAGGCATGGCGGGCGTAGGGAAAGCACTGCATAAGGTGCGGTGAATTTGCCTCTCATTCTTTCGGTGGCCGCTGTCTTGACTTATACAACACAACACTTTCATTTTCTGGAGGAACAGCGTCGATGAACCTGAGCTTGAATCGCATTCTTCAATCGATGGCCGTAGCTCTAATGGCGACGGCCCTGGTGGCTGGCGCACAGGCCCCGGCTACGCCCCCACCTGCGCCTGCCCAGGCACCGGCGGCTGCTCCGGCCCCGGCCGCAGATGCTCCGGCTCCACTCTCCACATTCGTTCTCACGGGTCCGTTGACTTGGCTTCCGCCGGCCACCTTCGATGCCGGACCGTTGGGCAAGCTCTCGGTCAACGGCATTTTGACCGGTTTCTCGGCGTTCCAGAACAATTCAGTGCCGGGAGACACCAGCGCCCAAGCCACTTTGAGCAATGGGGAAATATTCATTCAAAAGGCGGACGGAAAGGTTCAGTACTTTGTCCAGGTGGGCGTTTACACCATGCCGACGCTCGGTGTGCCGTTTGCTAACGCCCAAACTACAGTGAGTAACTTCTATGGGCCTGTACCTGTGGCTTACCTGAAACTGCCGGTAGGAAAGACGACCCAGTTCCTTATCGGTTCTCTGCCTACGCTGATGGGCGCCGAGTCAACCTTTACGTACCAGAACTTCAACATCGAGCGCGGCATCGTCTGGAACCAGGAGAACGCGATCAATCGCGGCATCCAGATCAACCAGACCATTGGCAAGTACCTGAGCGCCGCCATCAGTTGGAACGACGGCTACTATTCCAACCGCTACTCGTGGCTCTCGGGCTCGGTGACCCTCACCAAGGGGCCGCATAGCTTGATCTACGACGGGATGGGGAACCTCGGAGCGACAGCCTATGCCGGAACGTCCAATCATCTGGCCACGCCGATACAGAACAACGGCTATATGCACGCGGTGATCTATACGTACGCCAAGGGGCATTGGATCATTTCGCCGTACTTCCAGTACGGCAAGGTACCGGCCAACACGGCGGTCGGCGTCGCCAAGAGTACCTCCGCAACCGGCGGCGCGTTCAACGCCAGTTATGCCTTTAAGAGCGGCTTCTCGATTCCGGTGCGCGTGGAATACCTGACCAGTTCAGGCAGCGCAACCGATGGATCGGTGAACATGCTGGGTTTTGGAGCAGGCAGCTCAGGCGTGACTTTCACTGCGACGCCGACCTACCAAAAGGGAGGATTGTACCTGCGTAGCGATCTCGGATGGGTGCACGCAACGAACTACACGCCAGGTGGCGTCTTTGGCGCGTCGGGATCGAATGCGGACCAATTCCGCGGCGTGCTTGAATTCGGTTTCATCTTCGGCAAAAACACAATCGAGAAATAGCGGAACTGCATCGACTGCGCCGAGCGGCGGCAAGCTGAATCACCGGCAGAGCTTTGCTGCCATCGCGCGAACTGAAAGATGAATCGACGATAACCATGGTTCTTTCGCGTGTTTCGCCCCAAGCGGTAACTTGGGGCCGAAAGCGTGGTTCCAGGCGGGCTAATCGCACGGCTGGCCCGGCTGGAGCCGCACCGAACAGTGCAAGACAAACGCAAGGTTACTACCTGAAGAAATCTCTGCTGATTTCGAGTTCTTCATTCCATCCTTATCCTGGCGAACTTAGCCTTCAGTCAACCGATCCGACTTAGCCGCTCCGGGTGAGAGAACGACCCAGGATGCGAGCCATACGAACACCCCGGAGGCCAGCCGCCGGGAGCCGACATACGAAACTCACCTTCCAGGAGAATGATCATGGCAGAACAGAACGCCCCTCAGATGCAGGCCACCCTGGGCTTAACCGGGCTCACCAGCAACGCGATGGCTCTGATTGCTCCCGGCGCCTTTCTTTGGCTCACCTTCGTCATCCAGGCCGGCACAGGCACCACCTCACCGGCCATGTGGATTGGAATCTTCGGCGCTTTGCTGCTCTGCCTGGCCACCGCGGTTGCCTACGCAGAGATATCCAAGCTCTATCCCGGCACCGGTTCCAGCTACTACTACGCGGAGCAGGCGCTGCTGTCGAAAGACAAGATGTTCAAGTATGCTCGCGTGGCCAAGTTCATCGTCGGCTGGGGTTCTCACCTTTACTACTGGGTTTATCCGGGCGTGATGGTGGCCGTCACCGGAGTGTTTGTGGGTTACGTGATCGGCTTCCTCTATCCAAATGTCATGAGCGGCTCGAACCCTGGCCCTCTCTTTATGGCCATTATCGCGGTGGTCTTCTCGTTCTTCGTGGGCTGGATCGCATCCAAGGGCGCCGGCGCATCGACGGCTGTCAACCTGGCCATCAACATCATCCAGATCTCCGCCTTGCTCGTCTTCAGCGTACTGGCCATCGGCTATCGCACCAGCCATCCGGCAGGGACGCCGGCTTTCCAGTACGACAACCAGACGCTCGCTACCTACGACTACCAATTCGCAACCGACAAGACCGGTGCAACAATCCGCGACGCCGCCGGGGCGCCTCTGCCCCTGCTCGATTCAGCCGGCAAGAAGGTACCCTTCGTCATCGACTATCCCGAGAAGGACTCGACCGGCGCTTTCCTTACCCACCCTAGCGCAGCGTCGGTAATTGCGCCGCACAAGTTCAGTTATCTTTTCATTCAAGCCACGGTGGCCATTCTCATCCTGGTCGGCTTTGAATCGGTAACCTCGATGGGAGGCGAGGCAAAGAACCCAACCAAGCATATTCCCATCGCCGTCATCTCCTCGCTGCTGATCCAGGGCCTGGTGTGCTACTTGATTGAGTATTTCGCTGCCAATTACTTCCTCAACTCGGGATATACGATGGCCAGCGCCGTCACCTCAGCGGCTCCCATCGGCGACATGATGATTATTGTCGGCGACGCGCTGCTGGGTCACGGCAATGGGCATTACTTCATGCTGGCAGAAGCCTTCACCGTCTTCCTGGCGCTGATCGGCACCACGCTGAGCTGCATGAACACCGGCGCCCGCGTTACCTACGCCATGGGCAAGGACGACGAAGCTCCCGAGCACTTCGGCATTCTGCACGCCAAGTCGCTTAGCCCCCGCAAGGCCATCTGGACGCTGGCTATCATCTCGGCGGTTATCGGGGTTATCGCTGTCTCGCTGGTCTTCGGCGATGCCAGCGCACCCACCGATGCTACGATCGCTGCTCTACCGCACGGCATGTTCTCCAGTTGGGGTTATCTGACGCATGACCAGTTGGCGGGGCTGCCCAATTCGCTGCTGACCATTACGCTCACCTCAAACTTCGGCACCTTCATTCTGTACGCGCTCAGCTGCTTCCTGTGTATTGTGGCCTACAACAAGCGGCCCGACTACAACGTGCTTTATCACCTGATCATTCCCGGCTTCGGCCTGCTGGCCAACATCGTCTGCATGGCCTTCTACCTGATCAGCCCGGTTTTTGGGTTGGGCACCTTCAAGGAGCCGCTGCTGGCGCTGGGCATCTCCGCCGTCTGGGGCATCTACGGAGCCATCTACTTCATCCGCTCCTCAAAGTCCAAGGGCAAGGCAATTCTGCTGGAGTCGAAACAAGCGACCTTCTAACCAAAACGGCAGTTGCTGGGTGGATTCTCTTTCCTACTCCCTTTACGGAGAGTGCGGAGAGAGAATCCACCCAGTGGCCATTTTGAAGCCAATGTTCCACAATCTCTAAAGCATCCCTTCCGCGGCGAAGCGGGAGATGCCCGAGGCGGCGGCGCCATGTTGGATGTTCAGTTCGGCCAGGCAAGCGATTTTGGCAAAGTCCGGAAGAACAACGAAGACGCGATGGGATATTTCATTCCCGCATCGCGCCAGCAGGCACGGTCCCATGGATTTTTATTCGCCGTTGCCGACGGCGTTGGTGGCCTGGACCTGGGCGAGGTTGCCTCGGCTACGGCGATCAAGGTCGTCACCGAGGAGTTTGCCAATGCTCCCTCCGGCTCCATGCTCATCGGCCTGCTGCCGCGCCTGATCCAGCATGCCAATTCCGCGGTTCACGACTGCACTTTGCACCAGCACTACCGGGGCAAGAAGATGGCCACCACGCTGGTGACCTGCGCGCTGCGCTACGATCAGGCGATTGTTTCTCACATCGGCGACTCCCGCTGCTACCTGGTGCGCAACGGCCATGCAAAGCCGGTAACCCAGGATCACACGTGGGTGAACGAACAGCGCAAGATGGGCCTGATTTCAACCGAAGAGATGGCCACCTCCGATTCCCGGCATGTACTCATCCGTTCACTGGGTCCGGAGATGTTTGTGGCCCCGGACACGACCGCCCTAACACTGCAACCCGGCGACGTGCTGGTGCTCTGCTCGGATGGGCTGCATAACGAGATGAGCGACACCGCCATCGCGCAGATTGTCACGCAAAACAAGAGCATGGATGAGATTGCCCGCGAGTTGGTGGCGCGGGCCGTGGAGATTGACGGGGGCGACAATACCACCGCGCAGGTGATCAAGGTGCGCGCGGTGGAGCAGGTGGGGATGTACCGTGGACGGCCCTACCGGCTCCCCTCTTGAGCAGGTCGCGCCCTGTCTTACAAAAGACTTATGGAAACCTTACCGTTTCTGCCGCCCGGCCCGATACAGTAGAGTGAGTCGCTTTGACGGAGCATGCGCACGATGGGCTTTCTTGACACCATAGAGACCGGTTCGCAGATCGATTCCTACCGCATTGAGGAGCCAGTGGCACGGAGCGGCATGGCCTCCATCTTTCGCGCCACCGACGTACGCGATAACCGCCAGGTGGCGCTCAAAATTCCGCATCCCGACATGGAAGCCGACCCCATTCTCTCCGATCGTTTTCAGCGCGAAGCCGGTATCGGAGAAAAGCTCAACCACCCGCGCGTGATGCGGGTATTCGGCGGAGAAGAGCGCTCCCGTATCTACATGGTTATGGAATGGTGCGAGGGCCGTCTGCTGCGCCAGATTCTGGACGAGGGCCGCATGCCGCAGGAGCGCGCGATCCGCATCGCGGTTGCCCTGCTCGATGCCCTGGAGTACATCCATGCCAACGGCGTGGTGCATCGCGACCTGAAGCCGGAAAACATTATGGTCGACGCCGACGACAATATCAAGCTCATCGACTTTGGCATTGCCAGCGACTCGGCGGCGCGCAGACTAACTTACGCCAACTTCACAGCCACGCTGGGCACGCCGAATTACATTTCACCGGAGCAGGTGAAGGGCAAGCGCGGCGACGGCCGCTCCGACATTTATTCGGTGGGTGTAATTCTCTACGAGATGTTGACCGGCCGGCAGCCTTTCTCCGGACCTACTCCCATGGCGGTGATGAACGATCGGCTTTTGAACCACCCCATGCCGCCCACCATCGCCAACTCATCCATCTCGCCCCAATTGCAGGAGGTTCTTTACCGGGCCTTGGAGCGCGACCCCAAGAACCGCTACGCAAGGGCGCACGATTTTCAGTGGGATCTGGAGCATCTTGACCAGGTGGGCGTGGAAGACCGCGTGGAGCTGCGGGACTGGGACAAGCGCAAGTCTCACCTGTCGCGCAAGATTCTTTATTACTCGGCCCTGGCCCTGATTCCGGTGGTCATTCTGCTGCTGATGGTCCTGGTGGCTCGTCACCGCTAATCGCGGCATTTTGCACAGGTTCCGGTCAAAATCTTCACGGCATCTTTATACCTTCAATCATACGATTGGGGTGATTGCACATTCCCTTTTACCTCTGGAAGGAGACCCATGCCCACTGACTACCGCAACTTTCTGGCCTTGTCGTATGAGGAGCTTGAAGAGCTGAACCTGACAGCCAAGTCCGAACGTTCAGCCCGCGTGGCCGCCGATGAGATCCGCGAGAAACGGCTGAAATACCTGACCGACGAAAAGCGAATCAAAGCCGTAACCGTGCTTTTCAGTGACCTTGAGGGCCGGTTGCACCTGCTGGATTACGACAAAAAATTTCTGCTCGGCTCCTACGAAAACCTGACCTTCGACGGCTCCTCGATCCGCGGTTTCACGGCACAAAAAGAGAGCGACCTGCGACTGGGCATTGACTGGAGCGCCTTCTACTGGGTGCCGGCCGACGTCTTTGGCAACGGCAAGGTGCTGGTCTTCGGAACGGTGCTGGACAAGGATGGCACCGCATACACCGGCGACCTGCGCGGCGTGCTCAAGGGCTACTCCGACAAGTTATACGCTGAGAAAGAATACACACTCAACGCGGCCACCGAAATTGAGGGCTTCCTCTTTGCCGGCAAGGACGCCGAGCGTCATTTCAATGAGACCGGCAAGTTCGAGTTCATCAATACCGGCGGCTATTACCACGTGCTGCCGTTGGATCCTTTGCGCCAGTTTATTGACACCGCTGCTGAAGTGCAGCGGGCAATGGGCTTCCAGAATGAGAAGGACCACCCGGAAGTGGCGCCCAGCCAGTTCGAAATCAATTATGGCTACTCCGAGGTGGTTGCCGCCGCGGATCAGATTCAGCTCTATAAGCTGCTCTGCCGGCAGATTGCCAATAACATGGGCTACACCGCCAGCTTCCTTCCCAAGCCGGTTGTTGGCGTCAACGGCAGCGGCATGCACACCAATGTATCGGTCTCAAAGGGCAAGACCAATCTCTTCTGGGATGAGAAGGGCCAGGAGCAGCTTTCCACGTTTGGCTGGAGTTTCCTTGACCGCATTCTGACCCGCGCGTTGGACCTTTGCCTGGTGTTCAATTCAAGCGTCAATGCTTACCGCCGCCTTGACCCGCACTTCGAAGCGCCCAACCAAATTCGCGCCTCGGCCACCGACCGCGGCGCCATGGTTCGCGTGCCCATCGGCAATCACCGGTCGATGAGAACGGAAGTGCGCGCCGTAGCCCCGGACGCCAACCCCTACCTCTCGCTCTACTCGATCTTCAAGACCGGCATCGATGGGGAAATTTCCTCCGTTGGCGGGCTTCGTGAAGGCGGAAAGTTTCTTCCCGACAATATCCAGACGGCCATTGAAGATTTTCAGGACTCGCAATGGATTGCCAGCATTCTGGGCGCGGATGTGCAGAGCCGTTACTCGGAACTGAAGCAGGCGGCGGCCAACCGCAGCCCCCGCGAACTTGGGACGTTTGTAAAAGGCTCTGAAGTGCAGTTCCACCACGAGGTCTATAACCAGTCGCTTTGGAACCAGTTCTAGAGCATTTTCGATTCAAGTGTTAACGAGAGACTCCGTGCCCCATCCTTTCGCTTTTTTCTGGCGAAAGGGTGGGAAACCTCAAATGCCCATATCGGCTGTAAACACTCAGCCCGAGAACGCTCTTGAGCGGGTTGAGACGGACTCAATCCGGAAGTAAAACGGAAACCAACCAGGTCGGCGCAGCCTCTTGAGGCTGCGCCGATCTTGCTTTTGCGCGTCACCCGCCAGAGTCTGCATCCTACCAGTGTGAGAGGACGGCATTGGTCGAACTTGAGACCTGTGCCAAATGCTCCGAGGATTGGAGTGCCTGTGCGAATTGTCACCTTGCTTGCCGGCGTTGTTTGCCTGTTTTCTGTGCTGCTCGACGCCTTCCAGACCATCATTTTGCCGCGCCGCGCATCGGGGCGCTTTCGGCTCACCCGTATTTTCTACGTGGTCACCTGGCGGCCATGGGTGTTCTTGACCACGCGGCTTCGCGATCCGCGCAAACGAGAGTCGGCCTTCAGCTACTACGGGCCCCTGTCGCTGATTTTTCTGCTGGTGTTTTGGGCGGGTTCCATGGTGGTGGGCTTTGCACTGGTTTTCTATGCGCTGGGCAGTCCGTTCAACGACGCCGCGCAGGGCCCCGGACTTCGATCGGACCTTTATGTGAGCGGAACCACCATCTTTACGCTGGGCCTGGGCGACGTGACGCCAAGCAGCGCATGGGCGCGCGAACTGCTCATTCTGGAAGCGGGCACGGGCTTTGGTTTTCTGGCGGTTGTCATGGGATACTTCCCCGTCCTCTACAGCGCGTTCTCGCGCCGCGAGGTGAACATCTCGCTGCTCGACGCGCGGGCCGGGTCACCGCCGACCGCCGCGGAGCTGCTCCGCCGCCATTCCTACCAAGGCGGGCAAGCCGCTCTGACGCTGTTACTGGAGGAGTGGGAACGATGGTCGGCAGAGTTGCTGGAGAGTCATATCTCCTATCCGCTGCTCTGCTACTTCCGCTCGCAACATAACAACCAGAGCTGGATCAGCGCACTGACAGCGGTGCTTGACACCTCGGCCCTGCTGATTGCCGGGGTAAAGGAGCACGAGTCGCGACAGGCCCACTTGACCTTTGCCATGGCGCGCCACGCAATGGTTGACCTGGCGCAGATTTTCTCGCTGCCCCCGGCCAACGATGCTCCTGACCGGCTGCCTCCCGAGCGTTACGAACAGCTCTATAAACTGCTCTGCCAGAGCGGAGTGAGCGTGAACCGTGACGGCGATTCGTTCGAGAGGCTCCGTCAGATGCGCGCGCTCTACGAGGGCTACGCCACGGCCCTGGCCAATTACCTCTACATGCCGCTGCCGCCGTGGATCGCCGACAAGCCGCACAAGGATAATTGGCTGACCGTAGCCCGCATCCGCGCCAGAAGCGACGAGGCCGCACTGCCCCCGGACCAGGAGGTGTCCGCGAATGACAAATCTCAAGTCGTGGCCAAGATCGTGGAAGATCGTCACGATTTCTGACGCAGAAATAAGGTCACCATTCAGTTCCGAGTCGGCAGCTTACTTGGTCTGCGGCTCGCCCCAGCGGTAGAAGCCAGGCATCGGAATCTCGAAGACATCGAGAATCTTGCCTACAATATGATTTGTCATCTCTTCAACGCTGGCCGGTTTGTTGTAGTAGGCAACCATGGGAGGCAGTATCACCGCGCCTGCTTCGGAAGCAGTCATCATATTGCGCAGGTGAATGCGGCTGAGCGGCGTTTCGCGCGGAACCAGCACCAGTGTCCTGCGCTCCTTGAGAGTTACGTCGGCGGCGCGCAGCAGCAGATTCTCTGAGAAGCCGCTGGCGACACCGGCGAGCGTCTTCATGCTGCACGGAACAATCACCATTCCCGCGGTTTTGAAAGTGCCGCTGGCGATGCTGGCGCCAACGTCGCCCAATTTGTGAACCGCGGTGGCCAGCGCTTCAACCTGTTCAATGGAGTAGCTGGTCTCTAGATGGATGGTGCGGCGCGCGCCGGATGAGAGCACAAGGTGCGTCTCCCACTCCGCGAGTTGCTTCATCCGCTTAAGCAGCTCAATGCCCAGTATCGCGCCGCTTGCACCGCAGATGCCGACTACGAGCCGCTTCCTGTTTTCCATCCCTGTCTCCCCGGATAAGCTACCACTTACGCCTCAACCCTGCCCGCCGTTACGGGATCACGCCGATCGCCTACCCCCAAGTTACCTCAACGCACATGGATATCACAAAGACTGAACTGTTGGCTGCACGCCGGAGTTGCTTATCTCGGCCGATGAAAGGCTCCCTCCTGCTTGATCTTCTTTCAAGAATGGAAGCCGCATCCGAGTTGTAATACCTCAGGGGTTAAACCCCCTTGCTCCTCTGGCCCTTTCCGGCACGACTGAACAGACTGCAAAAACTCCTTATGGAAGGCAAGAAGTGTCAGGGCACGACTTCAGTCGTGCCGAAACGATCGCAAAATGAGGGCGGGCTTTAGCCCCTGCGCAGAATCCTTACTCGGCCCCGTCCAAATTCTGGCTTTTTTCCGTAGCCTGTGAAGTCGTGCCCTGACACAAAGCGGATTTCTGAAACACGCTCTTGCCCCGACGTAGCTGCGCCGATTTCTTGCCCTTCTGAAACATCGACCTTGCTGCTATGCCGCGCGTGCCTTCGATTTACACACAACCGCCGGCCAGGCAAGCCTCCGCTCGCGCCAGGTCTGCCGGTTCATTCACATTCATAAACCAGTCCTCCACGGGCAGCGCACCAATCTGCGGAAGCGTTCCATCTTTCACCGCCTGCTCGACCGGCACAACCTTCACGGTCCGCCCCACTCCGGCAGCGGCAGACTGAAAGGCCTGATAGCACCCACCTCGGCCAGCTTCCAGCGCCGCGCGAAGCCATGGCAGCACCGCCCGGTCGAACACCACGGGAAAGGTCTGGGCGAATCCGTCGAGTGCGGGCAAGGTCACTACTGCGTCCCCAGCCTGTGCCGCTTCAAGAAGAAACGACACCAGCGTAGCAGGCAGCAAGGGCATATCGACCGGCAAGAATATTGCGCGCTTTGCGGTAGTGAAAGCAAGAGCCGAACAAATGCCGCCCAGCGGCCCGCGGTCTGGCTCGGCATCCGGTACCACGCGCGCATAGCGATCCAGCGGAGAACGCGCTCCGGCTATCCTGACCGCCAATCCAGCGCTGCGTAGAATTCGCATCGCATGAACCACCAAGGGCTCACCCGCCAACTGTATGAGCGCTTTCTCCGAGCCCATGCGGCTTGACCGGCCTCCGGCCAAAACAAATCCTACCGCATCCGGGTTCTCGCTCATTGTTGGCTCCCTCAGAGATCAGGCAGACAGCATCAATCGACGGCCAACCCAGGGGGAAACGGCTCACCGTCGGCCCATACCGCCCCGTCGACAAATGTCTCTTTCTTCCAGATGGGGACCGTCTTCTTCAACGTGTCAATCAACCACCGGCAAGCGTCGAAGGCCTGACCCCGATGCGCCGAGGCCACTACGATCAAGACGCTGCTCTCGCCGATTTGCAGCCGCCCCAGCCTGTGAACGATGGTCACGTGGCGCACACCGAATTGGCTCCGCGCTTCGCGCGCAAGTTCGGCCATCTGCCGCGTGGCCATCTCCTCGTATGCCTCGTAGTCCAGGTAGAGCGTTTGCCTCCCGCGGGTTTGGTTGCGCACAATTCCGTCAAATACCACCACCGCGCCATCTTCGCCCTGCTTGGCGCTGGCAATGATTTTCGCTGTGTCGATCGGAGCCTGGGTCAGCATCGTCGATCGTTCGGGGCCGGCATCCACCCCGCCGGAGACCGGCGGCAGCAACCCGACTTCGTCACCGTCGCGCAGCACATGCGACGCGTAAGAGAACTCGGCGTTGACGCTAATGGCCAAGCCCCGATGGAGCGGAACGGGCTTGCTCCGATTCAGATGCGCAAGCAACTCAGCAACCGTAGCGCCCTCCGGCAATTCCACAGCACATTCCCCGGCGCCCAGCCAGTCTTTCAGTACGCCAAAGGAGATCACTCTCACCATCATCACGCAGAAAGAATATCACCCGCGTTAAAGAGCGGGGTTCCCGCCTTGCGCACGGCCAAGACTGTGCAGCGATCACTCGCAACTTGCACGAAACAATATCCCAGGGATTGGAAGCTGGCTCAGTCTTCCAGCAGCAGCAACCGCGCCGGATCGATCTGGATCTTCCACGGCTGCGGCTGGATGCTCAGCGCGCGCCATTGTTCCTTGGGAATATCCGCCTGAAGATGTGGAGGGTCGCCTGGTTGCGGCTCATGGTGAAGGCGCAGATAGAGTGTCATCTCGTGCGGAGCCTCGCTGATTTCAAGCAGCCAGCAAGGGAAGACGTTTTCACCCGCCGCGCTCCGCTGAAACCGGAAATGGTGTGACCGATAGCCGACGTGCCGGATCGCTGAAGCGTGCGGTGCGGCAAGTGAAAGATTGCAAGCCCACGCCTCAACGGCTATGTGCGTGACGTCTACTTGCGCTGCGGCAACGATATTCTTGCATCCCGTCAACCTGGCCGTGACCACTGAACGAGGCTGTTCAAAGAGAGCGTGCTTGGGTCCGCTGGCAATCACTCGCCCGCTATCGAGGACTAGCAATTCCGTGCAGAAGCGAAACGCCTCTTCCATATCGTGGGTCACGAAGATCACCACGCCGTTGTACCCGCGCAGCGTAGCGCGAAGCTGCTCCTCCATCTGCCGCCGCAAGTGCGGATCGAGCGCTGCGAAGGGCTCATCGAGCAGCAGCGCGCCGGGCTCAATCGCCATGCAGCGCGCAATCGCCACGCGTTGCCGCTGCCCGCCTGAAATCTCCTTTGGATACCGGTTCGCCAACTCGGTAATGTGCATTTTTTCCAAATGCAGCCGCACCCTCGCCATGCGGTCCGCCGCGGATAACTCATGCAGGCCGAACGCGACATTCTCCGCGACGGTCATGTGCGGAAAGAGAGCATAGTCCTGGAAGACAACGCCGATGCGCCTGCGGGCCGGAGGAACGTTCTCACCCGATGCGCTATCGAACAACACGCGTCCACCTAAAACTATCCGCCCCTTGTCCGGAGTGGCCACGCCCGCAATTATGCGCAAGGTCATCGATTTGCCGGCGCCGGAAGCGCCCAGCAATCCCAGCGCGCCGCGGCCCGCCCGCAATTGCACGGCGAGCTTGAAGTTTTCCAGCGACTTCTCGACGTCAATCTCCAGCGTTGCTGAAGGCTCGCTGGCTTCGGCTGTTTGCGGCACATTGGGCGCTTGACTGGTTAGTTTCGATTCTGCTGCGCCAGGTTTCGCATCAAACTTCCACGCTCTCCGCGCAGCACCCTGGTAATTCAAAAGCCGGATGATGGCCAGTGAGAGCACAACGATAATCGCAACCCAAACGCCTGCGGCCCGCATCTCTCCGCCTTCCGCGGCTGAAAAAATGGCGATGGGCATGGTCTGTGTTCTTCCGGGAATGTTGCCGGCAAGCATGAGCGTGGCGCCGAACTCACCCAGCGCGCGCGCAAATGCCAGCACTGTTCCGGCAACAACGCCCGGCGCGGCAAGCGGCAAGAGAATGCGCCGAAAAATCCGCCCCTCCGAAGCCCCCAGCGTGCGCGCCGCCTGCAGCAGTGTAGGGTTCACCTGTTCCAGCGCGCCCAGCGAGGTCCGGTACATCAGCGGGAATGCAACGACCGTGGCTGCGATCACCGTGGCCGGCCATGAGAACACCACCATCACGCCGATCAGTTCAAGCGCATGGCCCACAGGGCTTCGGCGGCCAAAGAGCAGCAGCAGAAAGAACCCGATGACAGTCGGCGGCAGCACCAGGGGAAGCGTCAGGATGCCGTCAATCCACGCGCGCAGGCTGCCGCGCAAACCGTACATCGCCCGCGCTGCCAGCAGTCCCAGAAAAAACGTGGCCGCCGTCGCCGTGCAGGTGGTGGCCAGCGAGATAAGCAGCGGCGATGGATCGATGAGTAGGGTCACTGTACTGCCATGGTAAATCCCCGCTTTTCGAAGACAGCCCTGGCCTGTGCACTCCCCAGGTACTCTACAAATTCGCGCGCGGCGTCTTCATGGTGCCCGGCTGCGATGGCCGCCGCCGGATAGACAATCGGATCGTGAGTTGATTCCGGCGCTGTCGCCACAACCTTCACCTTGGGAGAGATGAGCGCATCGGTTGCGTAGACGATTCCGGCATCCGCATTGCCGGTCTCTACATAGGCCAGCACCTGGCGCACGTCCTTGGCCAGCACCAGTTTCGATTGCACACCATTAAGCAGGTGCATTGAAGCAAGCGTCTGCTGTCCATATTGCCCGGCCGGCACGCTGGCTGGATCGCCGAGCGCGATGGCCCGCACCTTGGAACCCACGAGCTGCTGAAAGCCGCTAACTTTGGAATCCAGAGGGACGATGAGAACCAGCGTGTTGCGCAAAAGATCGCGGCGTGAATCGGCTTCGAGCAGTTTGTGCGCCGCCAGCTCATCCATGGGTTTTGACGCGGCGGAGATAAACACATCCACCGGAGCGCCATCCTCAATTTGGCGCGCCAGCGTACCGGAAGAACCGAAATTATTCCTCACCTCGACCTGCGGATGGTCGAGGCGATAGTTTGCCTCAATCTCCTGCAGTGCATCGGTCAAGCTGGCCGCCGCGGAGACCGTCAGCACTGTGGGTTGAGACCCATGGCATGCGGCCAGCGCACAGAGGCACAGGATCGCCATTGCGGCGCTGAGTATGGACCACGCTTCAGCCAGCCTGTTCCGCCCCGCTTCCGCACTCCGATTCTTCATGCCGCTCTCCTTATGACTGGCCGTCTGCACGCCAACAATTACGTTGGAGGCCATGATAATAGCGCTCACTCTATCTCCGGGTTTGAGACCGGGAACTTTGCCACCGGTCCTGGTAATGGTTGCAACAATCTCCGTGCGGCCAGGCAACTGGATGCTCAGCTCGCCGCTCGCAATTAGAAAGTGAAACGACCACCGATTGTCGGAGCAAAGTTGTTGTTGTATTTATAGGGGACGCCGGGGCCATGAGGAATGGCGATGGCCAAACCGCCGGATACCCAGGAATACGCAGCTCCGGCAAAAGCGTCGAAGCGTCTGGTGAAATGATGATCCGCATAAAGCGACCCCTCGTTGAGGGTGCCCGCGCAGGACGCGCGGAAACCGGCTGTGGCCGAGCAGGCAGGCGGCCTACGGAAGTCGTTCTGCCGCTGTTGATACCAGGCGAAAGTGAAGTCGGTCTTGCGACGGTAGGTGTACTTCGCGCCTGTCCACCAGATATTCACCAACTTCTCTGAATCAAGGTTGTTGTCTTCCACGCCGCTCATGAAATAACCGCCCTGCACCGAGGCGCCAACGCCCAACGGGTTCTTCGGGTTATTCATCCAGATGTATTCGTACCCGGCGAAAACCTTGAACGGCTCCGACGAATACTTGGCAGCGGTCATCACTGCATTGTTGTCAGTCACAATGCCATATACGGTGTTGGTCGGATCGATCAGATTGGGCCCCAACCCCGCGCCCCCGTTGATGGGATTTGTGTTGATGCTGTCAGTGGTCGACTGGTAGGTCGCCGTCAGACTCTGAGGCCCCAGCAAGGGGTTCAATACGCTGATCGCCTGGTTGTAATGCTGATAAACGATGTCGGCGAAAAACTTGCCGGAGCTTCCGCCGAGGTCGAATCCATAAGCGTTGTTATGCGCCGACTCCGCCGTGCAGGTCGCGGCAGTCCAGCCTGCAATGGCCGAGTAGCAGCCGGCAGATCCATCCGCGAATTTATACATCGCGCCGAAATGGGCCGGGCCAAAGGCGAGGCGATATTTCAGTGCGTCGTCCCAACGGCTGTCCTCGGTATCGCCACCACCGGCCATCGTGCCGTTGTATCCGATGTACGAAAAGGCATAGCCCCCGCCGGCCGGATCGTATTGCAGCATTGTGTCGGTGCCGAGAGAGCGCTGACGACCGAACGTGAATGTGCCGAAATACTTGGACGATACACCGGCGTAGTATTCGTCATTGAAGGGTTGGCCCGCACGCGCGCCGTCGATGGCTTCCGAATAGCTGCTCCTGGGAAGGCCGTTGTTGATGGTCATGGTGGCTGATGCGTTGGCCAGTAGGCCGGACTGCGGATTGATACCGGTTGAAGCGTTGAACACCACCGACCAGCCAGGTAGAAGCTCTTCCTTGCCCCGGATGCCCAGCCCCGTCTGCTGCAGGTTATTCGGTGCGATGAGGAATCGATGTTGATAGCCATTTCGGTTCACCAGCGATTCGCCTTCGTAGTTATAGCCGTTTTCCGGTAAGCCGTGGCTGACATAGCCGACGCCGATGTCATACGCACCATACATCGTGATTCCGTGCCAGGTCAGCGCGCAATCGGTGGTGGCGAAATCGTGGCTGCTCGTGCAAGGATCCGGGGTTTTCGACTGCGTCTTATTGTCGACCTTGGCGTCCTGCCCGGACACCAGCGTTGATGAGATGAAGACAACCGCCGCTGCAAGAACCAACTTCACAATTCTCATGTTCTCTCCAAGAGTCGTTCCGGAATCAATTTCAGTCCCCTGCTTTCGCCAAAGTTCCAGGTTTTGTAAGGTTTGGTTTTGGTCTGTGGCAAGAAATCCGCACGGATCTCTTGCTCCAGCCGCGGGATTACCGCTGCCAGCGGCGTAGCACAGTGCAGTTGCTCACTCTGGGTTGCTGTCACCCGCGATTGATACTCGGAAATGAACGATGACTGTTTGCTTGGCGCCTGTTGAGCCGCGACTAAACTCGCTGGCAGCACACGGAAACGACAATGAGGACGCCGCGGGGCCGCACGGGGCGAGAAAACCCAATTCTCAAGCGTTCGCCCCTGCTTGCGGTTGTAATCATCTTTACACGACTCCGTATATCGTTTTTGCACGACTCTATTTTCTCTATACTTGGGGCATTCGTCCATTACTTTGTTGGCGAGCAAATGATAGGACAGGCCAATCAATCGCCTGCGCTTCCGGAGTATACTTTTTTGAACAGCGAACCAACCGGGTTCGATTCGGGGGTGGCGCGATGCCGGAAGCTGATGTATTGCTGACACCGAGAGAGGCCGCGGCAACGCTCGGCGTGAGCTACGCGACCATCAAGCAGTGGATTCTGCACAACAAGCTCAAAACGATGAAGACGCCGGGCGGCCACCATCGGGTGCCGCAGAGCGCATTGAAGCCGCTGTTGAAGGCCAGCCCGGCGACTGCGCGCATTGAATCGCGCGAGCGATTTCGCACCGTGAGCGGCCGCAATCAGCTAGTGGGCAAGGTCATCGAGGTCAAGATCAGCGGCCTGATGGCAAAGGTCGTGCTGGCCATCGGAGATCAGCAAATCACCTCCATCATCACCTCCGACGCAGCGCGCGAAATGCAACTGCGCAAGGGGCAGTCTGCTGCCGCACTCATAAAGTCCACTGAAGTCATGATTGTTCGCGTGTAAACGAGGCTCTCGGAAGACATGAATCCACCTTCGCCTGTTGAACACCGCGAAATGCTTGAAGTAAGGAGTTGGAGCGATGATAGGTCCTGCGGCCTGGATCCCTTAATTCATTGGACCGCCTTTGCTGCCGTCGTCTGCTTCGTCGGGAGCCGTTGGCGTTCCGGGGCTGGAGATGTTGGCGGGGCTGCCAGGAACCGCCGCCCCTCCGCTATTGATCAGCACCAAAGTGCCCGAGATAGCCACGCCGGCTGGCCCTATCGTAATAAAGCCGCCTGCGCCCTTCAAGCACAGTTCCATGCCGGCCTCAATCACGACTGTCATGCCCGCCTTTACATAAACCTGCATGCCTGCGTCTACCGAGTAGTTTTGTCCCACCTTCTCGCCGTGGTCAGAGCCAACCTTAAGGGAATAATTCGAGCCTACTTTCTGCGTCAGCTCAGACCCGATGTTCGCTTCCGACTTGCCATCGATCTTGGCTACGGAGTTCGCCTTGATGTGCGTATCCTGGCTGCCGCCGATCTGCTCAAGCTGGCTTCCTTTTACGATCAGCGAATCCTTGCCCCCGACAAAACGGCGATTGTCGTTTTCCGTGCGCTGGTCCATATCGCGCTCGGCATTCAGGAATATCTGCTCGCTTCCCTTCTTATCTTCGAATCGCAGCTCATTGGCATTGCTGGCTGAACCGCTTTTACTGCTCCGCGTCACCAGGCCGGAACGCGTGCTGTGCTCGGGAAGTCGGTACTTGGGCACATTCACGCCGTTATATACAGACCCCACGATCATTGGATTATCCGGATCGCCGTCGAGAAACTGAACCACAACTTCATCTTTCAGGCGCGGCCAGAAAAATGTTCCCCAACCGTTCCCAGCCCAACTCTGAGCAACACGTACCCAGGTGTTGTCGACCGTGTTCGGCTTTCTCTTTCTATCCCAGAAAAACTGGATGCATACCCGGCCGAGCTTGTCGATATACATTTCTTCGCCGTGGGGAGCAACAACCAGGGCCGTTTGCGGGCCGTAGATTCGCGGTTTCCCGATTGTCCTTGAGGGCTTGAATGTAACATCGGAAGATACTGCGGTAAACCTGTTGGTGTAGCCAGTCTCATTTCCTGAGCCATTCGACCGATACGACGGCACCTGGCTTGCTTGATGGGTTACCGCGGTCAACAGATATTTCCGGTTCCAGGCGGACTTTGGATGCTTTGTCATGCTGAACGCATAGCCCGCGCAGAGTGAGCGCGCATTGGTGGCTCCGCGAAACACCTCCGCCATCGCATCTGCGGCAAGCGCCCTTGTTTCGAGGATTGTGGCGCCGAAATCCGGCCCGCTCAGCTGCTTGTCGGATTCCTTAACGTAACCCTCTTCCCCGGCGGCATAGAAGTAGCTCTCAAACCCATTCTTGCCATATTTGCTTGCGCTGTCTTTTGAAGGAATATCGTGCGCGGCGTACTTCCTGAAATCGTAGTCTTGCGTCGAGTGCTTTCCGGTGACCATGGAGGCCGAAGCACTGAACTCGTTGGCCGATGAACCGTACGATCCTTCTCTTCCCTTATCATTCAGGGCATAGGTTACGGTCGACGACTTTGCACAATCCTGATACGCACTTCGGCCATCTCCAAGAACGATCTTGTTGTCCTGGTCAGTATGTTCGAACCAGTAGAAGATGCCATGTTCCTCAAGAATTCGGGAGACAAACTCGAAATCGGTTTCAGAATACTGCGTACAATAATCGAGTGGCTTGTAGGACTTGGAAGTATGATCCTGGATAGACAGGCCATACTCCCCAAAAACGGCCTTGGCAATCTCCAGGACCGTCTTGTTCTGGAAGACGCGGCAGTTGGAATTCAGGGTTAGCTGCCACATGGAAGGGACGATGCGCGCCCGATAAACATCGAACTCATCGTCCCCAGCCCCCTGCTCAAAGGATGCAACAAACCCACTGATCCATCGCGAGCCTTGCACGTCGTTGAGGTTGAGCGCGATGGAGACCTTGGCGCCGATGATCGCCTTGGGATCGATCTCCGTGCCGGCGATTGCCAACAGTTCCGCGTGAAACTCAAACTGGCGGGAAATCCCCTCGGCTCCATCAAACGACTCAATGAGGAGCACGTCCTTGCCGAGGGGACTCGAAAACTGCATCAACCGGTCTGCCTGCTTCAGGTTTGCCATGATGAACCTACCTATTGTGCTTGCAAGACACCGGCCTCGCGATCTTGCATCGAGCCGGTTTCTACCTCATCATGCGACGACCACTCATAACTCAGAGCACCGTCCTTTACGGAAACATTCACACCTGTTGCGACCACTCCTTCGGCAAGCCTGGAGAGAATTTGCCGGGAAAGGTCGGGCAGCATCGTATTGGAAAGGATGTTGTCGACATTGCGAGCACCGCTCTCCACCTCGGTGCATCGCGCCGCCACTTCGTCCAGGAATGCGTCGTCATAGTTGAACGAAATCTTGTGCGTCTCCATCAGGCGCTTCTCGATCTTCCCGAGTTTGAGCCGGATGATCTGCTTCAAAGCTTCGTCGCGAATGGGATAGTACGGAACGATCAGCAGCCTGCCCAGGAACGCCGGCTTGAATATCTTGTTCAATTCCGGCTTGAGCACCTTGACCATGCCGTTACTGTCGGGCATCGTTTCAGGGTCAGAGCAGTGCTTCATGAACGTATCCGTGGCAGCGTTGCTGGTAAGCAGAATAATCGTGTTGCGGAAGTCGATTTCGCGCCCTTCCCCGTCTTCCATCCGGCCCTTGTCAAACACCTGGTAAAACAGCTCCAGCACGTCGGGATGCGCTTTTTCTACTTCATCAAGCAGCACCACGGAGTAAGGCCTGCGCCGCACCGCCTCGGTAAGAACGCCGCCTTCGCCATAGCCGACATATCCCGGAGGGGATCCCTTGAGGGTGGAAACGGTATGAGCTTCCTGGAACTCCGACATGTTGATGGTGATCATGTTCCGCTCACCGCCGTACAAAACATCCGACAGCGCAATGGCCGTTTCTGTCTTTCCAACGCCGCTGGGGCCAACAAGAAGAAATACGCCAACCGGCTTCACCGGATCGTCGAGATTAGCGCGAGAAGTCAGGATCCGCTCGGCAATCGCGGACAAGGCAGGATCCTGCCCGATCACGCGCTTCTTCAAATGCTCATCCAGCTTGAGTACTGTCTCAAGCTCGTTGCGCACCATTTTGCCCAGGGGAATTCCCGTCCAGGCGGAAATCACTTCGCCGACAATCTGCGCATCCACAGAGACCCGCATCATCCCTTGCTCGCCTTGCAGAGCGCTGAGCTCAGTCTCCAGTTTGCTGAGGTTGGCCTGGGCCTCGCACGGCTTGCCATCTTCACCCGGTGCGGCCTTCTCTCCTGGTGTCTCAAGGCTGGCCTGCAAAGCGCGAATCTTGCTTACCAGTTCCTGCTCTTTCTCCCACTGCTTCTGGAGTGTGGACAGTTCCTCCTTTGCGCGTGCCGTCTGCGCCTCAAGCTCCAGCAATCGCTCCGAGTGATCGGCCCCAATCCGCGCTTCCCTTTCGAGCACGCGCGTCTGCACATTGAGCGCGTCAATCCTGCGCGAGAGGTCTTCCATGGGCGGAGGGGTCGAGTGCTGCCCTAAAGACAGCCGGGCGCACGCTGTGTCAAGCACGCTCACCGCCTTATCCGGCAGTTGCCGGCCAGCGATGTAGCGATGAGACAACTTCACCGTGGCGCTGACCGCCTCATCCATGATGCGCAAACCGTGGTGCTTCTCGAGCGATGAGACAATGCCGCGCAGCATGACGCAAGCCGTCTCTTCGCTCGGCTCTTCAACCTTGACCACTTGAAAGCGCCTTGCCAGGGCCGGGTCCTTCTCAAAGTATTTCTTGTACTCAGACCACGTGGTTGCGGCGATGGTGCGGAGTTCGCCACGCGCCAATGCGGGCTTCAGAATATTGGCCGCGTCGTTTTGTCCAGCGGCCCCGCCGGCGCCGATCATGGTGTGGGCTTCATCGATGAAGAGAATGACTCTCTCGGTGGAGGACTTCACTTCGTTGATCAGCCCCTTGAGCCTATTCTCAAATTCTCCTTTTACCCCGGCGCCCGCCTGCAGCAGGGCCAAGTCGAGGCTGCGCACATGCACGCCCTGCAAGGCCGGCGGTACATCTCCGCAGGCAACGCGGCTGGCGAAACCCTCAACCACCGCTGTTTTGCCCACACCCGCCTCGCCGGTCAGGATAGGGTTATTCTGGCGACGGCGCATGAGGATGTCGATCATTTGGCGGATTTCATGGTCGCGCCCCAATACCGGGTCCATTTTCCCGGCCTTGGCGTTCGCGGTCATGTCCACGGTGTATTGATCCAGATGGGGAGTCTTGCCTCCTGCAACTGGGGCCGCACCTGCCGCGGCGCTGGGGCCTGCTGCACGCCCACCGGCTGAGACGGCCAGGTTCGATACTTCTTCTCGCGAAGACGCAACAATCTCAAGAAAGCTGCTGCGCAAGTCCTCAACAGGAATCAACTGGAGTTCTTTGCTGATCTCCCTCGCTGTGCGGAGCAGTTCCTCATTTCCCAGGAGTGCAAGCAGCATGAATCCCGAACGGATACTGCCCGCACCGAAATCGATGCTGGCCACTGTCCAGGCTTCTGAAATCATCTTTACAACCGCAGGACTGAATGCCGGCGAGCGGGCATTGCCGGCCTTGAGTGAATCCAGGCTCCGCTCGAGGTCCGCCGTCAAGCGCGATTGATCCACCCCATAGTGCTTCAGGATGGCCGCAATATCGCTGTCTGTGCCGTCCAGAGCTTTCAACAGAAAATGTTCGATCTCGATGTCGTAGTGGGTCCGCGCCACACACAGCCCGGCTGCCGACTCGAGAGTCCGCCGCGTCGTATCGTTCAACTTGTCAATCAGTGCCTTCAGGTTTGTGCTCATCGTCTTCCATCTTCCTCAAAGTAGGATTCTGATCATTGCACCAGGTAGGTTGCATCCGCCGGATCGCGGTCGAGTGGCTTGGTCATCAGCCAACTCACCAATCCGAGTTGGGGAGCCTGTGTTTTGCTTGACCCCAATTCGCAGGCTGGGGCGTCCTCACGCTCCAATACGAGTTGTACTTCTGTCTCAAAGCTGCCGTTTGAAAAGAACCGCAACCACGCGGCCAGCTCGAGATAGGCAGCCTTTCCCGGTAAAAACGTTAAATACTGCTCAAACTTCATGGGCCCGAGCGAGACGCGAATCCGGCCATGCTGGTCCCACACTTCGTCCCCGGCCACTGCCCCCATGCCCAGCCGCTCGCTGGGACCGCCCAAGCCCGTGAAGCATGTCTGGTTCTCGCTCTTCAACTTGCGCCAGGTGCCGACAAACTGCTGAACGTGCACCGCGACGCGAAAGTAGTCCTCCAGAATCTGCTGCAGCGATGCGGCCGTTCGCACATGACGCGCAAGCAGGCCCACGTAATTCAAATACGCTTCATCGGGGATTCCACCGCGCCGCCTCATGCCATCTGTGCCGAGACCCAGCAGGTCGAAGAGCCGAAGTGAAAGCCGGTCCTCGCCCGTCCGCTCAAACTCGATAAAGAACCGGTACTTTTCCCATCCGCGGTAAAAAAATGAAATCATGCGATGGTTGAAGATATTGAAAAACTCTTCCATCGCGTGGTCCTTTTCCCTGGCGCGCGCAATCAGTAGCTCGGTATACGGAGCGGGCATCACAGAAATGGCGGCACAGAGGCCCATGAACTCCACCGTCATTTGCATCTGCCCGTTTTCGAGCCGCTGCAAATCATGGAGTTCGCTGGGTGGAAAGCCAAGCGAAGTGTGCGATGAGAAGCGAATCGTCTCTTCCTGCGGGGTGATGAAGTATCCCACCGGATTGCGATCCTTGTTCATCCGCTGCAGCATCCGCACAGCTTGAAAGAAATGCACCCGGAACGGCTCTTCTTCAAGCAGCTTGCGAATCCGGTCAAAGCGCGCGACTTCCGGATTGACAGTATCCTGCATGCTCAAAGCAACGCTTGTGCCCCTGCTCGTGGTGGCCATTTTCCCAGTGCCTCCTTTCGTAGGGTGCTCCGTGCCGTGAGCTGAGAAAAACTGTTCATTGAAGCGTATCCGGCCAGAAACCTATCGAGCACGGCGGCAAACAGGTAGACTCCGGCGCCCGTAAACTGCTGCTCGTCAAACTCCATCTCCACCTGCGTTCCCCGCGCGGGAACAAATCCGTACGCCGAGTCCACCAACGCAAATCCGGGAGAGAAGTTCATCTTGAGCAGTGCGCCAACCTGGTTCTCGCTGGCTGCTGCATCTGTCAGGTTGTGCAGCCGCAACAACTCCTGCATTGCGGTGCGCCCTTCTTCATTGAGCGACAGGTAGTTGAGCGAAAGCAATGAAATCAGGCGCCAAAGGTTGTTGTTCCCGCTCGGCGGATTCACGCTGGCCGTTGCACGCCGCAACCCAACCACCGTCTTGGCGGCTGCATGGCCTACCGCTTCAAAATCCCCATCTTCCGCCCCGAAGTTGAATCGTGAAGGCAAATCAAAATTCGAGCAAAGCGTGCGGACCATCAGCACATCGGCGTTGGGGTCGGTAAAGGTCCCCGATACGTCGACCACGGAGATGGACATGGTCGACGGCTCGCGCTCGCCGAGTTCGTTCAGATGCCGCGTTGCCACCCAGTATGCGAGATCTTCGCTGTTGCGCGTCTGGTGCCGGTAGGCATGCATCGGCTCCAGGACCACGGATTGCCGCAGCGTCGGATTGGTCGCGATGACCTCTTCAATACTGAAGATTTCCATCACTGCCGAATGGCGGCTGTCAGGGACAATGGTGTGTTCGTGCCGGGTTTGACTTAACAGAATCGGTTCCGCGGTTTGAGGAAAGAGATTGATCGCCGGAGAACATCCCAGGCGGAATGTGCGTTCGTTGACACCGAGTTCCAAAGCCTGTTGCCTCTCGGAGCGTTCGAAGCGGGAAAACAGAAATACGATTTCCGCCTCTTCCCCAAAGCCCGATTGCGCCAGCGGCTCCAGGCCTTCGAGGTCAAAGAAGAGAAACTTCTCAGGAAAAGCAAAATACTCCTGGAGCAGCCGGTGCCCGTCCATTGAGCGGCGCACAAAAGGAAACAGGCTTTCGTCCGGTTCGAAACCCACCTTGGTGAGATGGCCGGGATCGAGGCAGATCAGCCGTTCGTTATCTTTGGGATCGCGAATCTGAATCTCGATGCAGTTCTGTGAGATCAGTTCATACAGCGGGAAGGTGATGCTCGCATCGCCCGCCAGGTGGAAGCGCAGCCGCGATAAGGGAAGCCCTTCAAACACAACGTCCCTCATGCAGCGAAGCCGCAGCCGCGCCGCCGCGACCGCCTGGGTTGCCGTTGCGCGGGGTGGCCTTTGCATTCTCTCCGGCTGACGCCACTCTGCCGCCACGACCGAAAACGGCCACAAGTCCACGTCATACGCCGTCTGAAAGCGGCATGCCAGGCCGTCTACGGTTGCCTTTGTTGCCAGTTGCGTGCCTCGCGGAACACGGACTCCCGCAGTCTTCTTCCCCTGCGCCGGATCTGCCTGGCACTCGACGATGGTCATCGACGGAATGGGGCGCAGGTAACCCGGATGAATGATTTTGATCAGCGATTCGCTGATCTCGGGAAAATCGTCGTCAATGCGGCGATGCACCCTGGCCGCAAGCAGCGCAAAGCCTTCAAGCAGGCGGTTCACATGCGGATCTTCGCAGTGATCCGGATCGAGAAGCAGTCGGCCGGCAACCTGCGGATACTTGCGCGCAAACTCTCCGCCCATCTGGCGAAGATAGGATAGTTCGCGCTCGTAGTATTCCAGCAGCTCCTCGCGCATCGCCTATTTCACCTCGTACTCGCCGCGAAGCAGTTCCAGCACCGTATCGAACTTGATCTCTTCCTCTTGCGACTCGTAAACCACCTGCCCTTCGATATGGAACTTGAGGCTGCGGCTCAGGCTATCCGTCCAGGCAAGAAAGACGCGCGGGTTCCGTATCCGAGGCTCGAAGGTTTTTATGCACTTTTCCAATGCAAGGGTGAGCGCGCTCTGCTCTTTGCCTGCGGAACCATCGTAGTTATGGATATCGGGCAGCCCGAAATTCACAATTGAAGCGGCCACATTGGCAAAGGAGTCCAATTCCGGGATGACCGGTTGCCTGGTGTTCAGCAGCCACTCAACGTCGCGCTTGAGAGAGTCGCGATACATCTGCAGCGAGGCATTGCGCGTTTCGGGCCAACGGTCCACTACGGCAAGCCGATCGATGATCGACTGGGTAACCAGAATCTCAGACTTTGCTTTCGCCATCTTCCCCTCTGGTATACCCGGAAGCCGGGTGATTTCCCGCTGTACTGGATTTTCGATCGCCGGCAACCCGCCGAACTCATTCACTCCATTGCTGGAGTTATACGGGCTGCTCCACGCGCAGAACGACTGTATCCAGCCATTGCTGCGTCTCGGAGTTGGCAGCGCCCGTATCATCCTCAAGAACCCAATGCCGCATCTCGGGGCGCTCTTCAAGAAGACTTCTCACTGTGCCCACCACGGCTGCCGAAATCGCGACGGCCCCCGTCTCCTGCCCGGCTCGCCAGATGTAGCGGTGCAGATCGAGCCAAGCGCGGGAGCATTCACAGGCCAGAATCGGTATGGCCGTGCGCAATAGCTCTGCCCACTCTCCCCGAGCCGCAAGGGTCCGCATCGAATGTCTCATCTCGGGGGTGGGACCGACCGCAAAACCAGGAGCCGGAGTCGGCCCCTGCAAACGAGTCTCGCCAAACCGCAGACCCACACACACCAGGTAAGCCACCGGCGACATTGGGTTGCTGTTGAAAAGAAGCTCCGCACTGCGAACAACCAATTGATATGCCTCTCCCAGTTGCGAAACGGCCGCTCCCGGAACGATAACGCTCTGAAAGGACGAGGCCGCCACCACTTCAGATGTTGACACGCCGCCATCGGCCGTTGCACCGCCCGGTGCGGTGGCTGGCGCCTGTGCGGCGGCCACGGGGTCGGGTTCAGTCTTGCGCCGCTCGGCCAGCAGGGACGCCACCAATTGTTGAACTTCTTCAAGCGATGCGCGAAGCCGGGAGATGTTCGGGGCATTGTCGCCGTATTTTTCCTGCTGAAATTCTTCCAGACGCCCGGTTGCCGCAAGCGCATCTTCAAGAACGGCGTTGGCGTCCACGTAAAAGCTCTTGGGAGTCGCGGCGAACGCCTGGCCGAAATCTTCGGCGGTCAGCTTGCCCTGCGCAATGGCGTCCTTCCACGCCTCCTGCTTGGCATCGGTCGTTGCGTCCTTTTCATACCCCACATGGCGGGACTCAAGATAATCTTCGAAACTCAATCCGTTCTTGGTAAGGGGCACGGTGCGAAGCGCGGCCGTCAGTTGGCGCATCGCCACCTCAACCGCAAGCGCCCTCATCTCCAGATCTTCGTTCTCCTCGATCTGGGGATGGATTGTGGGCCAGAACTTCTCCTGAATCGAATGCAGGAGTTCAATGCTGGGCACCAGAGCCCGAAGGCCGTCAAGCTTGATCTGCGACTCGATGAGCGCTTCAACCAGGCGAATGTCCTTGCTCTTTTTGGCAAGAGCCTCTCCGGCCAACTTGATGACCTGAGGATGATCCGCTTTCTTTATCTGTGCCGGAGCCCAGTCCCCCTCCGGGAGATTGTCAACGTCTTCCCGCCGCGCTTCCTTGATCTGGTCGAAGACCTTGTCGTAATGCAGATCTTCTCCGGAAGGCAGACTCTCTGCAATAGGCTCCAGAAGATCCTCACGAAGAGGCATCGTTGGACTCCTTCTGCCCGGCTTGCCATTCCACGCTGCGCAACGAAAGCAGCGGAACATCCGTTCCATCGATCTGCATCATCTTTGCCCCGAACGGAATCTCGCCATAACCCTCATCCAGCTCCCAGGCGGATTCTCTGCCCAGGCGCACAGAATCGTCCCGATGCCGCGAGGACAACGGACAAAGAGCCGGCAACAGCACGTCTCCAATATCCTGGAGACGAAAATCCGAACTGGTCTCAAGCCGCGCCGGTATCCACATCAAATCGCGCAGATTCGCTGCCGGTTCAATCTCGAGTTTTGTGATGTAGCGCATCGGAATCCAGGTGTAGCTTCCGGCCAGGAACACTTCGAGATTGGCGCCGATGCGCGGGTCCGCATCGCATATCTCGGTGAATTCCGTTCCGTTCCAACGCCCGCTCAGCGCAGACTCTTGCTTCTCCACCGGAAGCTCGTCGCTGGCAAACAGGCGCGCCCGCGTACGCTCGGCGTGCAAGGCGCTTTTGTAAAGCAGGGAACCAGCGGCAGTCTCTGCGTTTTGCTCCGCAAGTACATCCAGATGCTTCTCTGCCCGATCGTATTCACCGGCGAAGAGAAGAAGCTCAAACAGGAAAGTACGGCGCTTGGTGTCGAGAGGGTTGGACCTCAACTCCTCACCAAGCGCCGTGATTGCCTCCCGCAGTTTTCCGTCGCGGTAAAGCTCGATTGGCGTCATTGTTCCTCAGGAAACCCGGTTTGCCTGAAGATCGTAAGTAACCGACCCGGTGGCCGTGAGAACGCCTTGCGCATTCTGGGTGCTGTACTGGCTCTTCACCTTGTTGTAGCTGAACGACACGCTTTCTGTCGGAATTTCGCTTGAGCCGCTCACCTGCAAGGAGGTGACAAACAGCTCATCGAGATCGAGCTGGACAAACGGCTTGCCGCCGCCGCCCGCCTTCACCGCGGTCAAAGTGCCGGTCTTGATGTGCTGCCCGGAGACCAGTGCCTTGAAAAGCGCCGAGCTTGCCTTGTCGTAGTTTTTTACGATGTGAAGATCGGAGAGGCTCACTTTGCCCGCTCCCGATCCGCCCGAAGATGAGACAGAACTGACCTGGCTTCCGCCCCAACTGAAGGACAGAACCGATATCTCATTCGGATGGTTCGCGTCGGTGGCTTCGCCCTGAATACCATCGAGCTTCAAGTAGAAATCAACAGCCATGTCTGAATCCTTTCTTGTTGGACCTGGATTGCAGGTCGGTTGGGTTTCTCATGCTTGCAAAACAAACATCTGGCTGACGATTTACTTGCCTGCAGGCTGCGGCAGATCTGCTACAAGTCTCAGCGACACCGTAAGTTCGTCGAGCTGGAAGTGAGGCCGCATAAACGCCACGGCACGCAGCGCACCGGGTTTCCCCGGCACCTCCATGACTTCAATGCGCGCCTCCCGTAGCGGCTTCTCGGCCTTGGCATCGGGAGATGCATTGTCGTCCGCAATCACGTAATTCGAAATCCACTGGTTCAGGAACAGCTCGGCCTGCGGACGGCTCATCGTGCTTCCCAGCTTGTCGCGCATCATGGCCTTCAGATAGTGGGCAAAACGCGACATGGCGAGCATATACGGCAGTTGCGCGGAAAGTGCCGCATTCGCATTCGCCTCGGGCTTGTCGAACTTTTTGGGCTTGTTGGCAGTTTGCACGCTGAAGAAGGCGGCGTAATCGGTTCCCTTGCAGTGCACCAGCGGCACAAAGCCCTGGTCAGCCAACTCCTTTTCGCGCCGGTCGGTGATTCCCACCTCGGTGGGACACTTCAGCGCCACGTCTCCCTCGTCGGTCCTGAAGTTGTGCGTCGCCAGCCCCTCAACCAAGCCGCCGTTTTCCACTCCGCGGATTGAAGCGCACCAGCCGTATTTCGCAAACGAGTTGGTGAGCCGTGCCGCCAGAGCATAGGCTGCATTTCCCCACAGGTACTTCGAGTGGTCCTTGCCGTCTACCTGCTCTTCAAAGTCGAACGCCTCAATTTGCCGGGTATCGTGCCCGTAAGGCTCGCGCATCAAAACGTGCGGCAAAGTGAGCGCTACATACCTTGAGTCCTCTGAGGCGCGGAATGACTTCCATTTCGCGTATTCGGTGTTGTCGAAGACTTTGGATACGTCGCGCAGTCCCGCAAGCTGCGAGAAATCGCTAAGATTCAGCATCTCTGAAGACACTGCTGAAAGGAACGGCGCATGAGCGGCCGAAGCCACCTGAGCCACCCGGTCCAACAACTCGATGTCCTCAGGCCCGCGGCCAAACTCATAGTCGCCGACCAACGCCGCAAACGGCGCGCCGCCGAAGATCCCGAACTCCTCTTCATAGACCTTTCTGAACAGGGCGCTCTGATCGAACTCCAGAGAGTGCTGCAGGTCGCGAAGCAGGTCTTTCTTGGTCGCGTTCAAAAGCTTGATCTTCAACATGTCGCTGGTTGCGCTTTGCTCAAGCAGGTGCCTGATTCCGCGCCAGGTAGCTTCCAGCTTTTGGAAGGATGGATGGTGCAACACCTCGTTCAACTGCAGGGAGATCAACCGGTCGATCTCGGCCAATCTGGCGGCTATGGTGGCTTCCGCGTCCCGGGTAAGAGCCATCTTTCCATCGAGTACCTGGTTGATGAACTCCTTCACAAGGTCCTTGCCGCGTTCGGCCGCATTCGTATCCCGGCCAAACCTGCCCTGGGCTACGATTTGGTCGAGCAAGCCCTCGCCGGTTTCCACTTCCGCGACTTTTTCCATCAATGGGTTCGACGGGCTACTCATGCTTCTCCCCCTCCGCCTTGTTTCCAAGCTCCTTGCGCAGCTTGTTCAGTTCTTCAGTCTTCGAGACGGCGTCGAACAGCGCTTGGTCGAGACGGTCGTTGCCTTGCAGGCTGCCTCTCAGATCTGAAAGCCTGGTCCGCAGCTCAAGCAGTTGCTTGATAGGCTCAACCTGCGTGGCCACATTCTCCGGCGAGAAATCGTCAAACTTCTCAAAGTGCAGGTCGATTGGAATCTGCCCGCCCTTCTCATTTCCGCTCAGCTTGTTTTCGACCTTGAAGCTCAGGTGCGGCGCCATTCCCTTGAGCACCGTATCAAAGTTATCCGGGGTAATTTCTACGAATTTGCGATCTTTCAAAGCCGCAAGCGGCTTCTCTGGATTCCCCGTAAGATCGCCCAAAACGCCCATGACGAAAGGAAGTTCCTTCATCTCGATGGCGTTTCCAACTTCGACGTTGTAGGTGATCTGAACGCGGGGAGCCCGAATACGACTCAGTTTCTGCTGCGTGCTCTCTCTTGCCATATGACTCCGGAAACTGCGATTGGATTGACACAAACAACGTAACCGCAAACGCTCTTCGATGTAAAGAACTATTGTCGCTATTTACCGGCGCGGTCTTTGAAGATTGCAGATTTAGAACGGATCGATAGCAGTGTTCCCGATCATGCCGGGCAGTGCAAGCATCCCGTTGCTAAATCTGCCGGCTGCCGTCCAGCCCATGTTACTGAGGCATGGGCAGAATCTCGACGGAGCTGATGCCTACTTTGCTAATAAGAGCTTCCCGGGATGTGCGCGCTCGATAACTGGCAGGAACCCTCCAGTGCTCCTGATGACTCACCTTCGCCCAGGGAGACGGTTATCTGGAAATGTGATGTAAGTCACGTCAAAACAAGTCATTCAGCGACACCGGCTCTCCAAATGAAGCCCGTGACCCGGAACGCTATCAAGTCACTTTGGCTCCCGGTAAGTCCTGGCGCCGGACTCCATGGTTGTCAACCCACTCACGACCGCCGTCTTCCATGCTCTTTTTTTTCATCGACCCATCGGATTGCTGGATCGGATGTTTACAAAACGCCGCAAGCCGAGTAGCGTCTTGATTGAGAAAAGACCCGCAAGCATGACGCCGGGCAAGCGAGCCTAGCGGCCCGACCTCTCAATCTGTTTCAAGGGTGCTTAGGAAATGCGACAACTTCAGCCCGTAATCTGGTCCAAGGGTATCTTCCTTTCGCCCCAGCACCTTCAAGCGCAGGAGCGCTTTGTTGAAGACAGCTCGCGCTTCTATCTCGATTCGCTGAGCCCCAGGTCCTGGGGCTTTCGTGAAATCCAGCTTGACGCCAAGGCGCTGTCAGAGGGGCGGCTGGCCATATCTCTTGCCTCCGGACTTTTCCCTGACGCTTTGCCCCTCGACATCCCAGCCTCCGATCCGCCTCCGCCCGCACGCACGCTCGACGAATGCTTCGTGCCGGGGAAAGAGAGCTGCCTCTTCTATCTCGCAGTCCCGGAGTACCTGCAGGGCGGAATGAATATTTCCGTCGACCGCGGCCGCGTCAGCACGCGTTTTCTCGCGCAGTTGCAGATGGTGCGCGACGAGAATACGGGCGTGGGCGAGAAACCAATCCAGGTAGCACGCAAGAACCTCCAGATTCTCTCCGAGACTGAGAATCTTGAAGGCTCGGTCCTTCTCGGCTTTATCCGCATCATCCGGTCTGAAGTGGGCATGTATCAGGTCGACCCGTCTTACATTCCTCCTCTTCTCGATATTCACGCGCATCCCGCCCTCAAGCGGATTCTCAGCAACATTGTCGAGTTACTGGTTTCCCGCAGCAGTCAGCTTTCCGGCTCGCGCCGGCAGAAGAATCAGTCCTTGGCCGACTTCACCGCCTCGGACGTGGCAAACTTCTGGCTGCTTTACACCATCAATAGCCATCTGCCCGTCCTGCGCCATTTTCTTGAGTCCAGCATGGTCCGGCCGGAGATGCTCTTCGGCGAGCTTTCCGATCTTGCCGGAGCATTGACCGCTTTCTCCAACAAGATCACTCCCAGGGACCTGCCCGCCTACCATCACGAGCAGCTCGGCACATGCTTCTGGGAGCTCGACCGCCTGATCCGCCTGATGCTTGAAACCGTGGTTCCCAGCAACTTCATCGCCCTCCCGCTCAAGTTTGTCCGGGACACCATCTACGCCGGCTCCATTGAGAAGGATGCGTATTTTGAGGGCTCCCGCTTTTACCTGGCGATCTCCGCCGATATCAAGGATTCAGAGCTCATCGACCGCACGCCCAAGCTTCTCAAAGCCTGTTCCGCAACCCAGATCGAGACCCTTATCCGCAACGCGCTGCCCGGTCTTCGCCTGCAACACGTTCCCACGCCGCCGCGGTCCATTCCGGTAAAACTGCGCCACCAATACTTCGCCATCGAGCAAAACGGCCAGGTCTGGGAGTCAGTTCAGCGCGCCCGCAACCTCGCCGTTTACGCGCCGTCCGAGTTGCTGAACCCGCAAATGGAACTCATCATCCTGCTGGCGCAACCGGTCTGAGCTAGGTGCGTGCCAAAAGCTTTCGCCCCATGGCAACTGTATCTGCTGAATGCAACCCGTCCTGCCACTCGGTACAACGTCATGCTGTCAACTGGTGTCCCGAGTCTAGTACCTAGTTGCATAAGTTGGCGTACAGTGTTTTGGGATGTTTCTGAAAGACGACCTGCTTCTTCCATTCGAACGGGTGTGCGGTCTGGTTGTAGGCAGCGATGAAGTCGTCCATGTGT
>Ga0181517_10000144_pt1 | contig 99216 bp, 71 predicted proteins | sample PEATcosm2014_Bin_31_FD_119748 | JGI IMG/M metagenome (GOLD analysis project Ga0181517, IMG submission 119748) | Peatland microbial communities from MTU Mesocosm Facility, Houghton, MI, USA - PEATcosm2014_Bin01_30_metaG | ecosystem: Environmental > Terrestrial > Soil > Wetlands > Peat | place... | reverse complement strand
CTGCACATTCTCTCGCAGGACCTGGACAGCAATGGAATGAGCGGGTTGCGGTTCGTGGGGCCCGATATGGCTTCAGGAGGCACCAACTACATGCCGCAGATGTTGGGCGATCCGGTGGTGATGTCCAAGGTCGCGCATTTTGGCCTGCACAGCTACGCCGACGAAGGGGGCGGTTCCGCGGGCGTCGCCAGCTACATTCAGAGCACGGCCTATTCCAACCGCACCGTTTGGATGACCGAATTCAATGTCTGGTGTCCCCAGTGCGATGCCGGAGTGGCCGGCACCAATACCTGGAGCTACGCCAGCGGGGCCGTCGCCTACCTCTGTGCCCACCTGGCAAACGGCGTTTCGGGCGGCCTGGTCTGGGAGGCCTATGACAGCCAGTACAACTATTACAGCCCGCTGGAATGGAGCTTTTGGGGATTGTTCGCGGTGGACGACACCAACGCCGTGAATAAGACCTACACCCCGCGCAAAATCTTCTACACCCTCTCGCAGCTAAGCAAATGGGTGCGGCCGGGGGCGCAGATGATCGGTGTCAGCGGCTCGACCTGGCCCTTTTCTCCGTTGCAGGCCTTTTACCATCCCGGTCTGGGTCAACTCACTATCGTCGGAATCAACACCGGCGACAGCCCGGCCGTCCTGAGTGGCACCAACGCGTTCTTACCGCCGCTCCCAAAGCTGGACCTCTATTATACCTCCCCGACGGCCAATCTGGCTTACGGTGGCGGGGTCCCTATCACCAATAGCCAGTTCAATGCGGTTATCCCCGCCAATTGCGTATTCACCCTCACTTCCGACATCTCCGGCTCGGCACCGCCTACGGGTTCCATCACCAATCTGATTGTGGGTTCAAGCAATGTGCTCTGGGACTTCTCTCTGCTGACCAATGAACTCCAGAATCTTGATTGGGCCATCCAGAAGGTTTCCAAGGGCCAGACCAACGCCGTCGAGGTTCTATTCAACGCCCCGTTCACACAAGATGGCAGAGGCAAGCTGGAAGGCCAGGGCAGCAACAGGGTCGAATTGATTCAGGACCAGAGCGGATCGCAAACCAACATCTTCGCCGGAGATTTTACCGTCCGGGGCTCGGTCGCCTCGTCCAGAGGGGTGGCGCGCCTGACCTTTTCGTCGAGAGTATCCGGCACAACAACCTTGGCGGGCGACCTAAAGGAACGCCGTGTTTCGGCTGCGGTAACGGAAACGATAAAATTCGATGTGAACCAGAACCTGGTGTCCGGACGTCTCACTCGGGTCGAATCAGCGGCTGGCAAAGGCTCCCTCTCAGAGAGCCTGGCTATCAGCCCCGGCCCGATTCTGCCCGAGTTGGGCAATGAACTGGGAAATGGCACCTGGACTCTGTCGCTGGACTTCGGCGTGGCCAAAGGCAACCAGCTAAGCGGAAGCGCAACCGTCGTCCTGAACAGCGGAAAGGTCTATCCGTTCAGCTTCACCGGCACTTTTACGCCACATACCGGGGAATCCAGACTCAATCTGAAGGGCGTGGATGCTGGATTGGGCTGCATCCTGCAGGTCACGCTTCAAGGCAGCCAGATCACGAAGATTGTGGGGCAAGTATCGGGCCAGTCGGTTAACTGTCTGTTGAAGAACGATTGACCCTAAACAGCATGGTGGGGTGACACTTGTTCGGAGCCGGCCCGGGGGCGCTGGATTTTAGACGCCCTGGCGTGCTGTCGCCGCGATGCGCCGCCGGCCCGGCGCCAGGCTGGAGAGACTCCGCCGGAAGCTGGTCCGGCTGCCCGAGCTTTTCCAACCCAGCGGGTTGGCAGAAGGTAGCCGGAGCGTCGGAGCAACGCGGAGACCTCCGGATCACCGCTTGCTGGCCGAGCCGGCTGAAATCTCAGTCTCATGCCAAAACACATTGCCACTGTTTCAATAGTGAGGACTGACCTGTTTGAAACTTGTTGGACTGACGCTTGTTGTTGGGGTCGTTGCTGACCCAAACCCGCGGCTAGGAAACCTACGGCGCTGGATTCCCTTCAGAACGAGGGCGGGCCCACCAACACCCGGTAGAAGCGGCTGGCATAGGAGCTGGAGGCAATGTCGGTGAAATCCATCTCATCCGGCGATTCCGCGCTCTCTTCAAGCGAGGTCCAAGTTGTCAAATCAGTGCTGGCTTGAATGGTCCACTGATAACCCGGTTCGCCGGTGATGAACACGCGCATCCCATTTCTTGAGGGGAGAACCAACGTTGAAGGTGTAGAAACCTGTTCCAACGCATCGCCGATTAAGTACCCCACCCCGTAACAGCCTGGCGGCCATAGCGTGGGGAACGGGCCCGCGGCATCGAGATTGGTATAGCAATAACCTCCAGCAGGCAGCAGCACAGAAGGATCATGAAAGGCCTGCAGCAACACCTGCCCCCTTACGAAGTCCGTGCCCCCCTGAAGCACCACCTCGATCGTGCCATCCGTGGCGAAACAATGGTCTGCTACTTGAGCCTGTGGCTCAGTCGAGCCGGTCGCATCGATGCGGAGATCTCCGAGGATTGAGAGTCCGGAGTCGCTGTAGCCTTGGAGTCGAAACCCGTTACTGCTCACCACGTAACCGTCGTTATCGCAATAGAAGGCCCCCAGACGGGTAACGCACCTGACACCGCTTACGGGGTCTCGGAGCAAGAAAAAGCCCTGACCGGAAATCGCAAGGTGGTCCGAATAATCGTCATTGCAGATGGGCCATTGAGGAAAGAACGAGCGTGCCTGCCGAAGCGCCAGCAAGTCGGCTGACACGTTGACTAGCTCCAGGCTGTTTTCAAAAACCCAAAAGTTTTGACTGAATTGAGGTTCGGCCTGAACGACTCCGCTGTATCGGCCGTAGTTGGTTGCGATAAGCAATTCCGGCCGTGTAAACGTAAAGACGCATACCTGGGAACTGACGAACGCCGTCCCATCCGCCAGCCACACATCGATAGAGCCATCTGCGTTGAAGCAATACCCTTGCGGGATGCCAAGGGCGGCAGAGTCACCCGCATCAATAGTTACATCCCCCGGAATGCTTAATCCGGGATCAGAATAGCCCTGAAGACGGTCGCCGTTGTAGGTGACCAGGTAGCCACCGGCATCCCGCAGGAAGGTCCCGGCCCGGGTGGCAAACAGTTCTGAACTATTGGTGTCTCGAACCAGGAAGAAACCGTCGCCGCGAATTGCCAGGTCGGTTTCGATTTCGGTCGGGGTTATGGCACCTTGAGTCAACGCGCCGGTCTGCGCGGCACTCGGCAACAGGGTAAGGCATACCGGTTCGGGTGTTTCGTCCAGCGACTGGTCAACAATTGTGCCCAGGCCAGCGGTGCCGGGGATAACGAGTTGCGCCAAAGGTCCGGCCTCGGCAGTAATGGCGTCTAGACCCAAACGCACGCGGAGTAGTTTGCCGGGTGCGCTAAAGTTTTGAAGCAATACTTGCCCCCCTACCACCTCCGTTCCATCGTCGAAGATTAGCAATATTTGACCATCGGAATCGTAGTACCACGCAGCTATCCAGGCCGAGTCAGGCGGATAAAGGGTGGTGATTCGAAGATCTCCTTGAACCGTAAGGTCCGGGGTGCAGTAGCCCTGGAGTCGGTAGCCCTGAGAGGAAATGATGTAACCGTTGTCATCCACCTGGAACTGACCGAGCCTCGTTACATAGCAGCGGGAGGTGGGGGGGTCTCGCAATACAAACCATCCCGGCCCATCGATCGCCAGGTCGTTGGGGTCGCCGGTATTGACTATCTGAGCCGACAACAAGCCGGCGCTTCCAAACCAGCAAGCGCCTAAAACCAGCGGCATAACCCAAGAAATCCCTCGACATTTCGAGATCACTGGTATGGTCTCAGCCAGAAATGTGCCAGAGCGGTCGACTGGCTTTTGAGAAGCAGTTTCACACCAACCGTCAACCCCATAAAAACCATGCCCATAACCATTCAATTCAATCCCAACGCAACTGACCACTGCCTTTTTACGGAGGCTGTTCCCCTGCATGAACTTGGCCAGCTCGAAATCCACCGCGCCACCAACATCGAATTCAACAGTACCACTCAGCAATGGGTGGCAGGGTCAGAACGAAGTCTCCGCACAAGTCCTCGGGAGCAGGGGCGGGGGAGAACTTGACATTCCCGGAAACAAGCGCAGGCTCAGCCCCGAGATATGGCTCGGAAACTCAGGGTTCAATATCCAGGGGCTGGGCCTCCGCTCGCGATGCCTCGTTCCACCCCAGGCTGTCACGGGTGTGGCCTTCGGCCCCCCCAAAGGAGTCGGGGCAAAGAGAGTGCCCTCGGCGCTCCCGGTGACAAACGCCCAAAAAAAGCGCGCCTCCCTCTTGACAGAAATCCCATAGTGGAGTACTATAGGGATACCATTATGGAAATCATAACCAAATGGGCCGGAAAGCGGCACAAAGCACGCGAGCCAATTCGCGCGCGTGAAAGAAGCCGTCGCCTGGGTCCCCCTTTACGTTTCACGTTTCACGTTTCACGTCTTGCCGCGCCGGAGCATCAGAGCGGAGGCGGGTTCACGCCCATTGTCACCGCAGAATTGGACATTTTCTTTACAATTTCCCCTTCACATTTTGAAAACACACCGCACCGACCGTTGCCGCTCAACCACTTGCGCAAATTGCGTGAGGAAACTGTCCAATTCAGTGTTGACTTTGCTCCTGCAAGCTCGCCGCCCGGCTGCCATCACGCTCCGTTTCGGTAACCGGCCGGTCACCAATAGTCACCTACGGTAACCTACGGTAACCAAATTTTTTTTCGCGCACCATGAATCCTCCCAACCATGTGCCGTGGAACCCAACAGCAGGCCTGGCGGCCGGCCAGTGCTTTCCGAGGTATCCGCGATCGCCGTCAGTGAGGGCCGCCTTTGAGGCCGTGGGCCAGGGTGAGCAATAGGTCGGTTTTTGAGACGTAGCCGAGAAGGGTCGGCTCCTGGAGGCTGCTGACCACCGGCAACCGCTCGCGATGATAGGAACCGAATGCCTCCAACGCTTCGTGCAGACTGATGTCCGGGGTGACCATCTGGAGGTCGGTCCGCATGAGGCTGGCGGCGGTGACCCATTCGCTCGGCTCATGGCGCTGCAAATGGGCTTCTATCTCGCGCAAGGCAATGATGCCGCGCAGGCTTCCTTGCAGGCTCACTACCGGCAGATGCCGATAAGGCTGGCTCGCGAAGAGCCGTGCGATTTCTGAAAAAGGTGTGGCTTCGATAACCGTAGGCGGCGGCGGCTTGATCAAATCGCGCACGCGCAAGGCCGCTGCTTCCGCATGGGTCGCGGCGGGTTGCTTGCGGCGCAGGGATTCCGAGTAGATGGAATCGCCCTGAAGCGAGCGCGCGGTGTAATAGGCGGTGACGCAGACCAGGATCAGCGGCAAGACGATGCCGTAATCGAGGGTCATTTCGAAGAGCATCAGCATTGACATGAGCGGGGCTCGCGTCACCGCCGCCAGGAAGCCGCCGAGGCCGACCAGTGCATAGGCCTGGGGCCCTGCTGTCTGGCCCGGCCAAAGGGCGTCGAGGGCGTGCCCGGCCAGGCAGCCGAGCATGGCGCCGGTGAACATGGTGGGGGTAAAGACCCCGCCGACGGCGCCGGAACCCGTCGTTATCGCCGTGGCGGCGACCTTGCAGACGAGGATCGAGGCGAGCAGCGGCCAGGGCCAGGGATTGGACAGCACCAGGTTCACCATGGTCCGGCCATTGCCCCAGACCTCGGGGAAGGGAACAGCTAACGCTCCGACGAGAAGCCCTCCCAAGGCCATGCGCCAATAGACGTGAGGCACCAACGCCGTGAGCCAGTCTTCGCTCTTTCTCAACAAACGGATATAGGCGGGCGCCGCCACGCCCAGCGCTATTCCCGTTGCCGAATAGGGAATGAGTTCCCAGGGTGAAAGCAGCTTGAAAGGCGGGCTCTGGAAATAGGGCTCAGCCCCGCCGAAATAGCGGCTGACAAGGGAGCTGGCCACGGCAGCCATCAGCAGGGGACCCAGGCTTTCCATCGCGATCGAGCCGAGGACGATTTCGGCCACAAACAGCGCGGCCGCGATGGTTACGTTATACACGGCCGCGATGCCCCCCGCTGCCCCGCACGCCACCAGGAGTCGGAGCCTGGGGGTGGACAGACTGGCGCGCAGGCCGAGCACGGAAGCCAGCATGGCTGACAGTTGGACCATGGCTCCTTCCCGGCCGATAGAGCCGCCGGAACCAATGGTCAGGAGGGACGATAGCGTTTTAGTCGCGCTTTGGCGGAAGCTTAGAGTCCCTTGGTGGATGGCGACGGCCTCCATGTAGTCGGTCGAGCGATCGCCTCGGGCGAACCGGGCGCCAAAATGAAGCGCCAGTCCGGCCAGCAAACCGCCGGCAGACGGAATGACGAGGCGCTGCCACCAGGCGATTTTGGCGGCGACCTGTTCGAAGCTGCCGGTATGCCCGGTCCAGCTCCAGAGGATGCCTTGGATGGCGGCGCGGAAAGCCATGGCACAAAATCCGCCGACACAGCCCACCAGCCCGGCCCAGAGCAAGGTGGCCTGCACCTCGCTTGGGTGGGCCCATTTGGCGAGCCGCCCATACCACCGCAGCAGGCGCAGATGCGATTTCGACCCCACCAGTTAATCTAACTGATAACTCAGGACAGCGTCAGGATTGGATATCTGGCTGGAGCTCGCGGTTTACCACCACATGCCTGGTGCTCCCCAAAAGCCCCAGTTCATTGCGGCATCGTCGTTCATTTGAGCCGCCTGCAACTGTTCATCGGCGATTTTTTGCTGCTGGCCGAGTTGCTTGAACCGTTGATATTCGTTCTCGCCACCCACGTAGACAATACCGTCTCTCTTGTCAGCGTAGGCATAAACCACCTTTCCGTTGATTTCGCGGCGCTGGACTTTGTAGGGCGGCAAGGCGCCGTAGCAGGCTTTTTGTTGGGGCGTGGCGGGGGTCAAGGTGTGAAACCCGGCGGCGGACAGCATCGATTCCGTGCTGTGTTCTTTGGTAGTGGCGCAGCCGGCAATGGCAAGCAAAGCCACCATCAGGGTTGGAAGAAGCAGGCAGGCTGCAATGAGCTTGCTCGGTTTGATAAAGGGACAGCTTTGCGTTGGTTGTGTCATAGAAACTCCTCGTTCGGCACTCCAACTAAATTACGACCGCCAGGTTTTACTGCCAGAGCCGACGGCATGGGGTAAAATGCTACCCGGCCGGCCGCCCATGGCCCTTTTCCAAGTTTGAGTTCTTGATGGATTGTCCCATGATGGGCGCATGACGCACGAGAGCGTGAGAATGATTGATTTGCGCAGCGACACGGTTACCAAGCCCACACCCGCCATGCGCGAGGCCATGGCGCGAGCGGAGGTGGGGGATGATGTCTTTGGCGATGATCCGACCGTCAAAGAGTTGGAGTCCGAGACCGCTGCTCTGCTGGGCAAGGAGGCCGCCGTGTTTACGCCTTCGGGGACCATGGCCAACCAGTTGGCTATCCGGAGCCACACCGAGCCGGGCGACGAGATCCTGGTGGAGGCGAATGCGCACATTTATTACTACGAGGCCGGCGCCCCGGCGGCCTTGAGCGGGGTGATGTGCCGCTGCCTGGAGGGCCGGCGCGGTGTGTTCAGCGGATCGGATTTGGAGGCGGCGCTGCGGCCTGCCGACGCGCATTTTCCGCGCACGCGGCTGGTTTGCCTTGAAAACACTCATAATCGCGGCGGAGGCAAGATCTGGCCCATCGAGGAGATCCGCGGCGTGGCGGCTGCGGCCCGCCAGCACGGCTTGCAGATGCACCTGGATGGCGCCCGGCTCTGGAATGCGTCGGTGGCCGCGGGGATTTCCGAGCGGGAATATGCGGCCCACTTTGACACGGTGAGCGTTTGCTTTTCCAAGGGCCTTGGGGCGCCTGTGGGTTCGGCCCTGGCTGGCACGAAGAGTTTCATCGAGCGGGCCCGGCGATTTCGAAAAATGTTCGGCGGGGGAATGCGCCAAGCCGGCATCATCGCTGCCGGAGCCCTCTTTGCTCTGCGCCATCATCGTGCCCGGCTGACGGAGGATCACGCCAATGCCAAGCTGCTGGCTTCCGGTTTGGCCGGCTTGAGCGGCCTGGAGGTGGATCCGGGCGAAGTCGAGACGAACATGGTTCGCTTTCGCGTTGGGGCCATGCCGGCCGCGCAAATGGTGGAGCGGCTTCGGGATCGAGGCGTACTGGTATTGGCGGTTGGGCGCGATACGATCCGGGCCGTAACCAATCTCATGGTGTCGGCGGAGGACATCGCAACCGCCGTGGGCGTCACTTCGGATTCGCTAAAATAAGCGCGATGCGCGAGGGGCTAAGAGCCCAGCCCAATAGGCAGGCGTTTCGCCGGAGGGCCGAGCTCTGCGAGGCCCAAATAATGGGGACTCGCGGGAGCTCGTCGCTCCGGGGTTTTGGCCATTGCATTGCCCTATCGGGATGGGCTCTAGGCTAGAGCGGCAAGGATCTCCTCCGTGCTTCGGACCAGGCCTATTCTTGGGAAGATGGTCTTCATGGTGTGCTCGTGATCCTCCTTCGAGCGAGCCGACGTGGCGTCTTCTGCGAAGATCTGCTGGTAGCCGAATTCGTAAGCGAACCGAGCGGTGCTCTCAACCCCGATATTGGTTGCGATGCCGCACAACACGATGGTCTTCATGCCTCGTCTGCGTAGTTGGAGATCGAGCTCCGTTCCATGAAATGCGCCCCACTGGCGCTTGGTGAGGACAAAGTCGCCGGGCTTCGGGCCAAGCTCCGGTACGATTTCCGCCCAATCGGCGGGAGGAGGCTGGCTCATGCGCATCGGCTTGTCGACCGCCGGCGTGAGACGGTCTTTGCCGTCGGGTGAGGGGGTAACTCTGACCAGGAATACCGGCATACCATTCCTCCTGAAGGCATCCGCCAATTTGGCTGCGTTGGCGACAACGGCCCTTGCGGGGTACGGATCCGCCTGCATCCCGACAATGCCCTTTTGGAGGTCGATGACGACCAGGGCGGTGGTTGGTTTTTCTATGGTCAACTCGTTCATTGGGCTGATTTCAGTTGCTCCACCATTTGGATTATTTGAGCATTTCCCGGGTTGAACCGCTCGCACGTTTCGGCTACGAGCAGCGCGTCAACGGTTCGCTTTTCGCTGCTCAGCAGCTTTACGTACCGAGAAACAACTTCCAGCGAGCAGGGACAGAGCGCCAAAGCCTGCCGGAAGGCATAATCCGCCTCTCTTCCCATTCGCGCCTTTTCTTCCGCCGTGACGGCATGGATCTGCCGCCAGGCGTATAACCCGCCAATGGAGCTGCGGAGCTTGGAGAATGATTTTTGCGCTGCCTCGCAGCGCGCAAATGCCGGGTCGCCTGTAAACCCGCTTAGATCCTTGCGCAGATAAACCTTTTCCCCAAAGTCGCAAACCTGCTTCACGGATGTCTCATCCTTCATCCAGTCTCCCACGAGTTGGGCCGCATACCGCCGCCAGTACTCATGGTCCGCCTGGGTGACGAACTCTGTCAATTCAGGCAACTCCTCCCGGTTTAGTTTCAGGATCAAACCATGCGGAGAAAGCTGTGGATACATCGAACTCGACGGAAAGCTCTCCTCGACATAAAACTCGTGTTCGGGATTATGTTTCAAGATCGTTTTCACCAATAACCAGTTAAACGCCATCACCTCCTCAGGCTCCCTTTGGCCATTGGTTGTGTGTTGCCAGGCATCGTCGTAAAGGTCGTTGAACGCAGCACGCACATCCGCGTCCGTCGGAATGTAAATGCGGTCAGAGTACATCCGCCTCAAATAATGCAGGTAGCTTCCGTCGGGCAAGGCGTTCTGGGCAAGAGTGAAGAACGGCTTGCCGTGCCGATGTGACTCGCTCAGGGCGGTGACCACGAAACGCCCCGAGTCGGTGCCGCCGAAATAAATGCTGTTGGTGGGAATCGAATCAATGATGTCGCGTCCAAACTTGTGCAGAAGCCGGTTATCCCAGTCGTGGAAGGACTCGGCGGCCCCTAGCGCGTCGTAAACCGGATGGTACAAAGGGCCGACCAGGGCCGACGGAGTCCGAGGAGGGCGCAAGGCGGCAAACACCGCAGACATCTTGCTCCGGAAGTCTGTCGTGGGGGGTGGGATGCCGTAGATGTTTGGGTCATGGTACCTGCCAGCTTCCCGCCGGAGTCGATCACACACATTGCTCGCTTGCTGCCATTTGTTGCGCTCGAGGAGATCGAAGCATTTCCACACTCCGTTCGGAACTCGGTCGGTCTCGCTGGCGGCGATTTCCTTGGCCAGGGCCCTCTTTTCGGCGATCAAGCGGGCCATGCCGGGATCCAGTTCTGCCGACGCTTTTTTTGACCAGTAGACGCACAAGGCGATACACAGCACAAGGCAGCACCCTCCAAACAGGCTGGCGCAACGGATGCCATGCATCTGTCTTGCTTGTTCCCCGGTTTGCATGGCGGCAGAATGGTCCTCTGCCGCGCGCCGTCAAGCGCGGATTGCGCAGGCGCCGGGCCGGATCGCAGATTTTTCGTGCAAACCCGAGTGAAAAGCATTACTTGAAGACCATGACGATTTGGCTCCTGGCAGTGGTATTGCTGGCATCGGTTGCCGCGTTGGGATATCGGCAGGGCGCCATCCGCGTGGCTCTTTCCTTCGTCGGCATCCTTCTGGGGCTGGTGTTGGCGGGGCCGCTGGGAGGAATGCTCCAACGGCCGCTGACTGTGTGCGGCTTGAAGAACCCCGCGCTGGCATGGGCGGTGGGTCCATTCCTGGTTTTCGTGATCGTCAACATCGTTGTAAAGATTATCGCTCTCAACGTGCATGACAAGATAGAGGTGTATTACCGCTATCACGCGGGAGACTTGCGTCTGGCGCTTTGGGAGCGGCTGAATCACCGGGTCGGGATGTGCCTCGGCTTGCTCAACGGCGTAGCGTATTTCCTCCTGATCTGCGGCCCGGTCTTTGCCTGCAGCTACTGGACCGTGCAGGTCGCCACCTCGGAGAAAGACCCCAAATGGATGCGGCTGCTCAACGTGATGGGGCAGGACCTGCAGAGCACCGGGTTCGCGCGGGTCGCGCGCGCGGTAGCCCCGATGCCGTCGGCTTTTTACAACATGGCCGATTTCACCGGTTTGGTTTATCGCAATCCGCTGGCGGAGGCGCGGCTATCCGGCTATCCGGGTTACTTGTCGCTGGCGGAACGGCCGGAATTTCAAAGTCTTGGCGGTGACAGCAAGTTTCTGGAGATGTGGCAACGGCAGACACCGATCGTCGAACTCTGCCAATATCCCGGCGTCCAGACCGTTCTGAATCAGCCGGATCTGCTGCGGTTAATCTGGAACACTACGTTGCCGGATTTGAACGACGTCTACGCCTATCTGCAGACCGGCAAATCGGCCAAGTACGACGAGAAAATCCTGGGCCGATGGGACTTTGACGTGAATGCGGCGCTCCTGCTGGTGCGCCGGGGCAAGCCGAACATTCCTTCCAGCGAGATGCAGAGGCTCAAGAGCGCCCTGACGTCGCGCTACGCCAAAGCCCAGTTGGTGGCGATGCCGGACCACGTCTTGATTGCCAAGGGCTTGCCCGGAGCGCTGTCGTCCAGCGGGGGAGACATCGTCAATGGCCAATGGAGCAGCCTGGAAGGCAAATACCAATTGAGCCTCAACGGCGAGGACCTTGCGGGGACCATCGAGAAGGAGCGGCTTACGGCCAAGCGGAGCCCCTTGGACTTGGTTTTCAGCAAGGAAGAGTAAGCACTCTGGAAACTGAATGACGTTGCGTCCTGGAGGGATGCGAGAATTCTGCGACCCTCTTCAGGGTCGACGGGAGCTTTGGGACGGCGATCCGGGGGTCTTCGCGGTGCTACGACCACCCGGCTACCGTCTGGCAAGCCTCCGGCTTGCGGCGGAGAGGTGTCTGACTCTTTATCGGACGCGAGCACTCGCCGGGGGCGTCGGCTGGGTCATTCCTCCGAGCGGATCGGACCACGAAGGACTTCCTCTACGGAGTACTTATTTCTGAAAGCTTACGAGGTCAGCGTGCGCGCCGAAGAAAGTGCTGGGCTGTTCGGGCGAGCGCTGGATTTCGCTAAAGAGCGAGTCGCGGGGTTCTCCGCTCGCTGCGCCCATAGTACTTGAGAAGCCAGTGGCAGAGGCTTGCCGAGGAAGCGGAGTGGGAACGGATTGACCGGCCATTTCCATGGGCTTTTCGGAATTTAGGACCGGCGCCGGGAATGCGGCAATCGATTCGATGGGCGCGGTTTCGGAAGAAAGCACGGCTACCGTGACCATTCCGCAGACCGTTATGGCCAAAACCCCGGCCATGGCCGGCTTGCTTTCGATGGAATCGCGAATTCGAGCGAGCCAAGGCGTTTGGTTGAAGAGCCGGGCGAAGAAGGATTGGGAAGACCTGGATTGGTCGGCCTGGATTCGGATAAGGACCTGGCGCGAGAAACGGTCGAAATAGCCAGGAGGAGGCTGTTCATAGCGTTTGAGGACCAGCAACCGACGCAACTGCTCGAAGTTTTCCGGCTCAGGATTCATACTCATTTCAAATAATCCGACAAGTAGGCCTGGAGCTGCTGCCGGGCATAGAAGAGGCGCGAACGGACAGTGCCGATATTGCAATCCATAATCTTCGCGATGTCTTCATGGGATAAACCCTGCACATCATGCAACGTCACAACAAGTCTATGGGGTTCTGACAATCTTTGCAACGCTTCGTTCAATTTTTCCTGCAGCTCGCTCAAGCCGGCCTCCCGCCGAGGCGTCTTGTCGGAGATCAGCGCCACGAAGTCCGGGTCGTGCTCGGCGTTGAAATCCAGGTCGTTGAGGCTCATTTGAGAGCGATTCTTGCGCTGCTTGAGGAAGTTGATGGTCTTGTTGACCGCGATTCGATAGACCCAGGTATAAAAGCTGGAGCCTCCCTTGAAGGACTTGAGCGCCTGGAAGGCCTTGATGAAAGCCTCCTGGGCCAGATCGTTGGCGTCCTCGTGGTTGGACGTCATGTGATAGACGGTGGCGTAAATACGCTCCTGGTAAAGCCGGACCAGTTCGTCGTAAGCGGTCAGATCTCCCTTGCGGGCGCGCTTGACCAGGGCTCCCTCGTCGACGGGTGGCGGGTCCGGCACGGGGCCGGGGGACGGAACCTCCGGTCTTTTCTCTGCCTTGGGGCCCACTGGCTCGGTCATAATCATAGATTGCCCTCAGGCGCGGCTTCCAGCGAGTCGGTCTGGCGGGCAAGGTAATGGGTCAGGGCCAGCAGACAAGCCCGGCCAGGGGACGGCACCAACGTGTGCAGGGCGTGGCGCGACTGTTCCAGGTATTGGTTCATGATCTGCACTGAGGCCGCCAGGGTATCGTATTTAGCGAGCAGCCGACCCAGCCGCTGCATGGATCCGGCGCGCCAGCTTTCCACCAACCCCTCCACCCGCATTCGCTCCGATGCGTCGGCCCGCTCGCAAAGCAGCAGCACCGGCAGGGTCAGTTTGCCTTTGGCCAGATCGGTTCCCAAAGACTTGCCTGCCGCGGCCTCTGAACCAAACAGATCAACGCAATCGTCATAGATCTGGTAGGCGGTGCCGAATGCCAGGCCGAACTGGCGCAGGGCGGCCCGCTGGCCGGGAGCGGCGCCGCTCAGGAAAGCGCTCAGATCGCACGAAAGGGCGAAGAGCTCCGCGGTCTTCATCTCCAGGATTCTGAAATACTGATCCCGGGTGAACTGGAAGTCGCGCTGATGCTGGGTTTGGAGGATTTCGCCGGAGCAGACGGTATTGGTGGCCATGGCGACGGCGCGGCAGATCTCGGGGGTGGGAAAGCCGGCCGCCAAGGTGAGGGCGTTGGCAAACAAGCAGTCGCCGAAGAGCACGGCGATGTCATTGCCCCAGTTTGCCGCCAGCGTCAGACGGCCGCGGCGAATCTCGGCCTCGTCCATGACATCGTCATGCACCAGCGTGGCCAAGTGCACCATCTCGATGATGACGGCGGCGGTGACGTGGTTGCTGCCGGCTTCACCCAAGACGTTGGCCGTCAGTGCCACCAGCGCCGGCCTCAGATGCTTGCCCTGCCCATTGAGCGCATAATCCGCGTAGGGCAGAATATCCCTGTCAAAAGCCTGGACCTCCTTCGCCAAACGCAGACTGACCGCGTCCAGGAAGGGCTCGATCGGGTCGATTACCTGTTTCCAGGAATACGCCGACTCGGTACGTAGCGTGTCCGTGACTGAGGGAGACACAGCTTTGGAATCAGCCGCAAGCATGTATATGAAACTTAAGGTTCAGGTCAATTCAAGTCAAACCCGTTCAATCGGTTGATCCGGCCATTGCGCGAATTGTCATCCTCAATTTACCTCAGTTGTTCCCGACCGCAACCCGAGTCTGTCCCGGCGGTGTCGATTTTGCCGCGGCCGACTCTTTGGGCGGAGGCGGTTTCAGGTGTCTCAAATCTTCCTTTCGGGACGGCGTGAGGTTTTTTAACCCGACTTGAAACGAGGCGTTCATCCAGCCGAACCCTTCGGGGGCGATGTAATCAAATCGGGTTCCAACGTTGCCGTATTCGACAAACACTTCGTGGGAGCCGGTAACGACGTTGAGTTTTTCCGGGATGGTGCCGTTATAATCGCGCGCGTTCCTGGTGAGAGCATAGAGCCAGCGGTAGGCGAGCCGTTCGGCGTCGGCTTGCAGCCCGTAGCGCCGCAGGGCTTGCCAGGCCATCATCTGATGGGGCGGCCAGCCGTACGGATAATCCCACTGCCGCGCGTCGTGCGTCCGGGCCGATTCCACGGATTTCCTCGCGGTAGCCGCCAGTCCGGCGTACTCCTCCAATTCCCGCTCCGCGAAAGCAGCGGCGATCCGCGCGTCTTGCTGTTCCCTGGCGTTGGTTTGGTCGAGCATTCCCGCCCACAGCGGGAAGAGGCCAGTGGCGCTGATATAGGTGGAGCGCTTGCGGTTCGCGAAATCGTAATCGAAGAAGAACCCGCGGCCCTCATCCCACATCAGCTCCATCATTGCCTGTTTCCGGGCGCGAGCCCTCTCCTTCCAAGATGCGGCACTGTCGAATCCGGGACCCAGGCTGGCGAGTTGGCCTCCAAAATTGGTTTCCAGGAGCTCGGCAAAGTCCATTTCGTACCGGTAAAGGAGCGCGTTTAGGTCGCAGGGGAGGAAGTCGGCGGTGCGGTCATCGAATCGATGGGTCGTATCATGCCCCGATTCGCGGACGGCGCGGTCGTGAGTGAAGAAGGCGTCCAGCGTGAGGCCATTGACGGCGAAACCGCCAAATCGACCGCAGTACAAGTATTGGTTTAGAAAGCGGAAGGGAGTGAGGGGGGCGTTCGAATCGGTGAGTCCCGCGGCCTCGGCTTGGCGCATCCAGGGCTCAATCTTTTGATCGTAGTGGCCCGGTTCGACCTCAGGACAAGGGCCCTCGCCAATATCGTAGTATCGATTAAGCGCGTGCGGTCCCACTTTCACCAGCCGGTCCGGCCCCATCCAGACCGCGCGGTATTCCGCCAGCGCGGTTTTTAATGCCGATTCGAGCCATTGGGAGTCCGCCGCTTTTGCCTCGTATACGGCACGGATGATCGAGGTCAGCAGGGGAGGCTGGGATCGGGTCAGGTAGTACGTCCGGTTGGCGTTAGGCGCCATCCCGTAAGCCTGGATCTCGTAGAGGAGGTTGTCCGCCTGGCCACGGGCGAGATCGGTCCGACCATCCGCCAGCAGGCCAAGCACGGTGAAGTAGCTATCCCAGTAGTAAAGCTCGTTGAACCGGCCTCCGGGGACGACGTAGGGGACGCCCCGGAGAGGTTGACCATCGGAGTTGGTTTCGAGGGCCAGGCTCAAGAGGCCGTGCTGTCCGTCCAGGTTGCGGATGAAGGGTCCCGTGATTTGCCGGGGCGGCGGCAAGCGGAGAACGCGCAGGGCCGGGGAACGTTTTTGTTCGGCGGCGATTTGCTCACAGCGGCTGAAGTAGCGGAGAGCCGCCTCGTCCGACGCCGGCACGTAAAGGTAATCGCAATTCGACTGCACCTTCGGATCGGCCAGCACCTGGTCGAGATGGGCCGCATCGATGCGCCGGGTGAGCGCATCCCAATAAAAGTCCCGGATGAGCCGGTGTGTGCGATCCGCGGCTGTTTCATCGAGAGGGAGCCGTGCCAGCTCCACCTCGGTCTGGCGCCCATCCTCGAGTCGTTTCAACTCCTGCATGAGCACCGACAACGGGTAGACGCCGCCGACGGTCCGGACGGTGGCGCCCTGACGGTCGCGCACGTCGAATGGGGTGACGCGATCGCGCACGGTGATGCGCCGGTCTCGATCCGTATCCTCCTGATCCAGCAGCCGCCAGAGGTTTTGAGATACGGGCACAATCTGGCCAAGCAAGGCGACCGCGCCGCACCGCAGGACAAGCCACAATATCAGGAAGTTCCGGCTCCTTAGGCGACGATAAGGAATTAAGGTGGCAACTTGCCTTGTCCTTTTGCCGCCCAGCTTCGTTGCGCACTCGTTACAGATCCATTCGGATATGCGCCTCGTTTGCGCCTTGCTGGGCCACAAAATCCCGGCGGCATCTTGCCACCTTAATTTCTTACCGCCGCCTAACATGGCTCACCATGCACCAGATTGCCCGCGGGTTCCACACGGTCTCTCCTCAAACATCTTGCCTCCGCGCAGCGGTTTTGTAGAATTCAAGTGTTGAAGAATCTGAAAATTGGCATACTAGCCACAGTATTGGTATGGACAAATCTGGGAGCGTTTGCGCGTCCGGTCCCCGAGGCCGGTCCGCGGACGTTTTCCAGCGACAGCTCGTTCCTGGATTACGTTGAAAAACAGACTTTTCGTTTCTTTTGGGAGGAATCGAATTCGGCAAACGGATTGATTCGAGATCGGTCCCGGCCGGACTCGCCTTGCAGCATCGCGTCGGTTGGTTTCGGGTTGAGCGCCATCAATGTGGCGATCGAGCGCGGCTGGGTTGACCGGACCAACGGCACGGGGCGGGTGTTGAAGACCCTCCGAACGTTATGTGGCTTGCCCCAGGGCGGGGATCCCGCCGGTTGCGCCGGCTACCATGGCTGGTTCTACCATTTTCTGGACATGAACACGGGATTGCGAGCCGGCCATTGCGAGCTCTCCACGATTGATACGGCGCTGCTGATGATGGGGGTGATCGACGCCGCGCAGTTTTTCACCAACCCGGCCGAGAGCGCCGAGGCGGAGATACGCCATCTTGCCGGCGCGTTGGTGTCGCGGATTGACTGGCCGTTCATGCTTTGGACCAACGAGCCGGTGATGCTGATGGGCTGGACACCGGAGCGGGGCTACGGGCCCGGCCGGTGGGCGGGGCACAATGAAGCCGCCTGCTTGTATGTGCTTGGGCTGGGGGCGGCGACGCCGGCGCTGCCCGCCAAGCTCTGGGAATTCCGAACGCGCGGGTATGAGTGCCGGCAGCTTCCCTCCGGCGAGAGCTACGTATTCGACCCCAGCCTCTTCACCCACCAATACTCCGAGGTCTGGATTGACTTTCGGGCGATTGCGGATGCCTACATGACGGCCCGGAAAAGCGACTATTTCGAGAACTCCCGCCGCGCCACGCTGGCGCAGCGGCAATACAGCCTCGAGAACCGGCCCGGCTACCCCAACTATGGCCCGGATGAATGGGGTTTCACCGCCTGCGATGGGCCGGGCGTGACTGTCGGCGGCGTCTCGTACGCCGGCTATATTGCGCGAGGGGCGCCCGCCGGGTTTGAAGACGGAACGATCGCGCCGACCGCGGCGGGCGGTTCGGTGCCCTTTGCGCCGGACATCTGCATGGCGGCCTTGCGCCATTTCTACGACACGTACGTGACGAATCTCTGGACTACTGAAGGCTTTCGCGACGCGTACAATATCCGCGCAAACTGGTGGGACGACGACCTGGTAGGGATCGACCAGGGCCCGATCGTGCTGATGTCGGAGAATTACCGGAGCGGCTCGACCTGGTCGCGGATGCTGAGCAGTCCGATTATACAGCGAGGACTGGAGCGGGCCGGTTTCACGGCGCCGCCTCCGGACCGGCTGCAGGCTAAAGCGGTGGCGATCAATCAAGTCGAGCTTTCCTGGCGCAACAATGCCGCCTACCAGACGGGAATCCGGGTGGAGTCCTCGACGGATGGCGCGCATTTTATCAAAGCGGCCGAGGTTGGGGCCAATGTCACCAAAACGGTAGTGCCGGTATCGCCGAGCGAGGTTTATTATTTTCGGCTGAGGGCCGCGAGCGCGGCAGGGCTCTCGGGCTTTCGTGAGACTGTGACCGTGAGACCCGCGCCGGCAGTGGCAGGCCTGAAGTCCTCCGATCGCGGCTAAGCCAACCCCAAGTTCAGCCCCGCCTGCTTCCAACGGGTGAGGGGAGACTTCCGCCCTTCGCATTGCGCGGCGGCGGTTTTGGCGTAGATTAACGTCACTTCAATCATAAAGCACAGGAAGTGATATGCGTATGAAACGAGGAAGCGGGGTTGGACTAGCGAAGCTGGACGTTTGGCGGAGCCTGCTTGCGGCCGTTTGTCTATGGCCGGCCGCAGGGGCATGGGCGGGGAATTTCTACGCCGGGACCTCGCCGGCAAACGTTCCGTGGCCGGGCGGCATTGTGCCGTACGAAATCACGAACACGCTGACCGCCGCGGAGCAGCAGACCCTTCTCGATGGGCTTCGGGAATGGGAGCTGGCGGCCAACGTGAGCTTCGTTCCGCATACCAACCAGAGCCGATGGGTCCTGTTTGCCTACAATACGAACAGCCTTGACGCGGTGCTGGTCGGCTACACGCCGCAGGTGGTTACGGTTTCCAGCTTGAGCCGGGCGCAGGTTTGCCACGAGATGGGGCATTCGTTCGGATTCACCCACGAGAACATCCGGCCCGACCAGACCAATTACCTCATGGTGCTGACCAACGACATTTCGGACGAGCCGGTGAATATCCACTGGTTTACCGTCGATCCGACGAGCGTCACCAACGGCAATTATGATTTTGAATCGGTGATGCATCTGGGCTGGGACTTTGTCTCTGTCCAGCCCGGCGTGCTGGCCACGCAGCAGCCCAAGCCGGCGTATTTCCCCCGCTACCAATACCGGATGGGCAACCTGTGCCTGAGCCCCGGGGATCGCGCGGCGCTGGAGTTTCTCTATGGGCCGCCGGCGGTGCCCCTCACGAACGTCGTGACGACTACCGCCGACGTCGGTCCTGGCAGCCTGCGCGCGGCCTTGTACTACGTCACCGATCATCCCACGGCAGCGGTCAAGTTCAACATTCCGACCAATGATCCGGGTTTCAGCAACGGCGTTTTCACCATTCACCTGAGCGGACATTTGCCGCCGCTGGTGTCGAACGGAATGGTGATCGACGGATCGACGCAGCCCGGGTTCAGCGGCCGGCCGCTGATTGTGATCGACGGATCGCAAATCCTGCCGGAGACGTTTACGTCGACTTCGGGCTTGTTGATTTATGCCGCGAGCAACCAGGTGAAGAACCTTTCCTTCCAGGGCTTCAACTGGAACGGGCTGACGCTGGAGTACGCCGATGCGACGAATAACACCATTGCCGGGTGCTGGCTTGGCCTTGGGTCTTCCGGCAGCAACGCGGCGCCGAATGCTTATCAAGGGATTCTGATCCAAAACGGCGCGAGCGGCAACACCGTCGGCGGGACCAACGCGCTGGCGCGCAATGTGCTTTCGGGCAATGAGGAATACGGCATCTATATCACCGACACCAACACGGTGGGCAACGTCGTGCTCGGGAATTACATTGGGACGGATGCCACGGGCAACAACCCCGTGCCCAATTTGATTGGCGGCGCCATCATCGTCAACAGCTCCCGGAGCAATCTGGTGGGCGGCGCGAATTCCGCCGCCCGCAACGTGATTTCCGGCAACACGAATTTCGGTCTTTGGATTGGCGACAGCGGAACCACGGGCAATACGGTGAGCGGGAACTACTTCGGGCTCAACGCCGCCGGAGCCGCGGCCTTGCCAAATACGTTTGCGGGCATGTATGTGATTGATGGAGCCCAAAGCAACTTAATCACTGGCAACGTCTTTTCCGGACAGCCCTCGGAGGGCCTGCGCCTGACGGGGACGGGAACCTCCGGGAATGTGGTGCAGGGGAACTACTTCGGGACCGATGGGACGGGCACGCAGGCGGTGCCGAACGGCTTTGCGGGGGTAACGATGTTCGACGGAGCAGCCTCGAACCTGATAGGCGGCGCGAGCGTGGCGGCGCGAAATGTCATTTCCGGCAACGGCAGTTACGGATCGGTCATCGGGGATCCTGGCACGAGTGGCAATCGGCTGGAGGGCAATCTCATCGGGACAGACGTCACCGGAACTAACGCGCTCCCCAATGCATTCGCGAATGTCGCTGTGTGGACCGGTGCGACCGGGAATTCGGTGGGCGATGTTGCCCCGGGGGCCGGCAACATCATCGCCTATGCGTACATAGGGGTGGTGATGTATGACGATCCCACAACGAATGACTCCATCCGCGGTAATTCCATTTTCGGCAACACAGGGCTTGGGATTGATCTCAACGGGGACGGTGTCACGACGAACCACGTTGGAGGCCCGATTCCGGGGCCCAATGATCTCCAGAACTATCCCGTCTTGACCAATGCGGTCGGCAGCGGCGGCAGCACGATCGTTTCCGGAAGCCTCAACAGCGCGGCGAACCGGAGTTTCTGGATTGATGTCTATCGCAACCCCGCCGCTGATCCGAGCGCGTATGGCCAGGGACAAGTCTATGTGGGCAGCGCCACCGCCGCCACGGATGGGAGCGGCAATGCGACGTTCCTGCTGACTGCCGCGGGGAATTTCAGCGGACAGTATTTCTCCGCCACGGCAACCGACCAGATTTCGGGGGATACCAGCGAATTCGCCGCCGATATTCTCGCCACGAACGGCCCGGCCCCGCTGGCGTTCCTGTCGCCCTTTAGCCTGACGAGCACCGGCTTTGTGGCGAACATCGCGCTGAAGCTGGGCCAGAGCTACACTGTCCAGGCAACCACGAACCTCGCCACCAACCCGATTCCATGGACCAATCTGACCAACTTCACCGCGGCGGGCACAAATCTGCTTTTCCTCGATCGTTCCGCCACCAACTTCCACGAGCGGTTCTACCGCGTCGTCTCACCCTGAAAGGAAGCAGGCGCGGGCGAGAGCATAGCCTGATTCCCGGCTTTACCTCAGCATGCAGGACTCTTTCCTCTCAGAATCTGACGTCAATTCCAACCGCGGGGTTATAGTCGTACACCGCGCCGTTCACTCCAAAGCCTGCCAGCGCGAATAATTCCACGTTCTCCTTGAGACGATAATTCAACCCCGGCTCAATGACGGCCGACCAGGTTGATTTCACAGCTTCCCCGACAAAGAGACCATGAGGCCCTGGCTCAATTATCATGAACAGGTTCCCCGACGTCGCGTAGGTTACCGTGTCAAAGACACAGAAACCTTCAAGATTGCCTGTAATGCGATGACTAACGCTGAGCAGGTTTTCGAAGGCCGCGTTCCAGTCACTGGTTTGGTCCAGCATCACGGCGCTGTCAACGCGCAACTCAAAACCATAAGGAAGCCGGGCTGCAAACTCGATCGATGGTCCTCCTTCGTAGAGCCCGCTGCCAAGGTTATCAGCCGCGGTTGGGAACTTGACGACGCCCGAAACCGATAAGGCGGTCGTTTTGCCATCGTCACCCCACACATTCAGTTTTAATCGCGCTGTGGTGTCCCCAAAACCGCTGGAAGTAGAACGCTCATTCAGACCGATGCCTTTCCAGGTTTGAGTGACGGTTTCATACGGCACAATTGTGACCTCCGCGTCCAGGTTATTGAGCAGCCCCGCCTTGAGATTCATCGCTCCATAGGTCCACGCCCCTACCGCGTAAACGAGGGGAGGGAGAGCATAGTACCGGGGGTTTCGGTAGGTATCATCCCGTTGCTGGTACTGCAATGCGTATATGTCCGCCTCGTAGTGTCCCGCGTCCACGGTGTAGGGACTGACTCCGGCATGGTCGGTGTGCCATTCCCGCATCAGAGCGGCGGGCACTGGATTCAGCAGCGTGTAATCGGTTTTATTGGTCGAATCCTCCGCACGCGCGGTAACGACAAGGGCCGACGCGAGAAGCAGGGCTTGGGACAGACGTTTTGTGGTCATGTTTTGGTGGAATGGTCAGTTTCGATGATGCTGTTCGCTTGTTGCGTTTGGATGCTGCGCAACGGGTCGCATAAAGTCAAGGCCCAGCATAGACGAGGCGTCCGCGCTTTGCCCACGCCTATTTGTCAGCGCAACACCGACACCCTCTCTTCCCCGAGACAGACAGCACAATGGGAAGCAGGCCGATGTTGCCGGAGCGGCGGGTCAGGCAAGGTGGCGGTGCTATGCGACACACCATTCGTGCCATTACAGCCGTGCTGTTCCTTGCGGCGACTCTGTCTCTGGGCCGCGCCACCGATATCAGCGTGGTGGATTACACCACGCCGACTCCGCCGGTCCTGGGCGACAGCACGCTGCACATCCTGGAACCGGGATTGCTCGAACTGAAACTGATCAACACTCAACCGCAAGGCCAGTCCCAGGTCGACTCCTGGAATTGGGCGGGAGACAATTACTTTACCGGGCCGCCGGTTTCCGCGCTCAGCGTCACGGTCAACGGCAATCCGGTAGCGGTGACCGCGATCGGATTCAAGCGGCGGCCGCTGTATGCGCCGCAGGCGCCTTACGACCTGCGCGCCGAGAACTCGCTGTACCTCCAATTGGCGACGCCGGTTACCGATGGGCAGGTGGTCGAGGTGACCAACCCGGACGGATCGCTCTGGTCCAGCGGCACCACGTTCAGCGCCACTGTGGATCCTCTGCGTTACAGTCCGGCTATCCATGTGAATCAGGAGGGCTACCTGCCTAAGCACAGCAAGACGGCCATGGTTGGCTACTATATCGGGAGCATGGGCGAAATGCCGATCCAGGCGTCGGCAGGTTTCGAACTGGTCAATGCCGACACGGGAGCCAAGGTTTACGAAGGCCAACTGGTTCAGCGGAGCGATGTCGGTTTCGGCTCCAGCCCGGCGCCCTATCAGCAGGTTTACGTGGCAGATTTCACGGGCTTCGATAAAAGCGGCGAGTACCGTCTGATGGTTCCTGGAATGGGGGCATCGCTGCCATTCGTGATCAACAACGGCGTGGCGATGAGCTTCGCCCGGGCCTATGCGCTGGGACTGTACCATCAGCGCTGCGGCACCAACACGGAGCTGCCCTATACGCGCTTCACGCACGGTCCCTGCCACACCGCGCCGGCGAGTGTGCCGACCACGGCGGCGGCTTATCCGTTCACCTGGAATTGTATCGCCGGCTATGCCAGCACGGTTAATCCCAATAACCCGCCCCAGATCGCGCCATTGCTGACCAGCCCTTCGGCCCAGCTCTTCCCGTTTATCAACCAGGGCCCGGTGGATACTCGCGGCGGACACCATGACGCCGGCGACTACAGCAAATACACGATCAACTGCGCCAGCCTGATCCACTTTCTCATATTCGAGGTCGATTCTTTGCCTGGCGTGGAGGCCCTGGACAACTTCGGCATACCCGAAAGCGGCGACCACATCAGCGACGTCATGCAGGAGGCCAAGTGGGAAGCGGACTATGTCGCCAAGCTGCAGGATGCCGATGGCGGATTCTACTTCCTGGTCTACCCGCAGAACCGGGAATACGAATCGAACGTCACCCCCGATAATGGCGACCCGCAGGTGGTTTGGCCCAAGACAACCTCAGTGACGGCCGCTGCCGTGGCGGCGTTGGCGCAGGCGGCGACCTCGCCCGCCTTCAAAAAGGCCTACCCGACCGAGGCCGCGGCCTACCTGGAGAAGGCCAAGCTCGGCTGGCAGTTCCTAACGAATGCCGTCAACCAATACGGCAAGAACGGCGCCTACCAGAAGATTACGACCTATGGTGACGACTTTGCTGATAACGACGAAATGGCCTGGGCCGCCTGCCAGATGTATTTGGCGACCGGCGATGAGTCCATTCAGCAGTTGCTGATCTCGTGGTTCGACCCCTCGAACCCGGCGACCTGGCGCTGGGGTTGGTGGCACATGTCCGAGAGCTACGGCAATGCGATTCGCAGCTACGCCTTTGCCGCCCAGAGCGGGCGGCTCAAGGCCAACCAGCTTGACGCGACGTTCCTGGCCAAGTGCAAGGCTGAAATCGCCACCGCCGGCGACGATGTGTTGAGCTGGTCGCAGAAGAGCGCCTACGGAACCAGCCTCCCCGATTCGTTCAAGGCGCAAATGAATGCCGGATGGTATTTCTCGTGCGACCAGGCCTTTGATATGGCCGTGGCCTACCAGCTCAATCCGAAGGCGGACTATCTCACCGCCATGGTTGCCAACATGAATTACGAGGGCGGCTGCAATCCCGTCAATGTCTGCTACGTTACCGGCCTGGGCTGGCGGCGCGAACGCAATATCGTCAGCCAATGGGCGTTCAACGCCAAGCGGGCGCTGCCTCCTTCGGGCCTCCCGTACGGCAACGTGCAGAGCGGGTTTCTCTACCTGTGGTACTATCAGGACATCCTCGAGGACCTGTGTTTCCCATCCGACGGCGTCAACCCGCCTTACCCGATGTACGACCGCTGGGGCGATGCCTGGAACGTCAGCACCGAAATGGTGGTCCTGAACCAGGCACGCGGTCTGGGCACGCTGGCCTTTCTGGCAGCGCAGACCTCGGACAAATCGCAGCATTGGAAAGCTCCCAACGCGAGAATCGTTCTTTCGACGACCAAGGCCACTGTGGGCAAGCCAGTGGAGGTTTCACTCAAGGTTTCCGGCATGAGCCTGGAAGACGCGCGCATCACGTGGGAAGGCAGTTGCCCGAATCCGGATTACGGTCCGACCTATACATTCACGCCAACGAACAGCGGCCCGCAGTGGGTGGAAGCTGAGGCGCAATGGCCGGATGGCCGCCGCGCTTTTGCCGCGGCGAACTTCAACGCCGAGTAAGGCAGCCGCGTGCTACGAGCCTGGTTCCGAAATCGCCGCCGGCCGAAAGCCCGCGGCGATGTGCCTCAACGCAGACGCACGGAATAGAGGGAGGTGCGGGCGGGAATGAAAAGCGTCCGCTTATCGGCGCCGCCAAGGACCAACTGCAAGGGCCGCTCGGGGACATCGATCGTCTCAATCAGGTTCCCGGCGGGTGAATAGACGTAAATCTGGCCGGCGGCGATGTACACGTTGCCTTTCGCATCGACCGCCAATCCTTCGCCTCCCTGCTCGGCAAAGAGGCGGAAGTTCTTCAGGCTTCCATCGGCGCCCACATCGGCGGCCCAGGTCCGCAAAACGGCTTCTTCGGTGATGTAAAAGGTGTGCCCGGGGATCGCTGGCGCGAGGCCGAAGGAGCGGAGCTGCGGACTCGATTTGACGCCCCAACTGGTTGCCCCATCCAGGAAATCCGCCCCCACCGGCAGAACCACCGAGCCATCAGGGGAAATGAAGTGGGCTGCCGGTTGGGAGAATGCCTCGCGGTTGAGGCGCCAATCGTTGGCCGGCAGGAAAAAGGCCGCGGTCCGGGCGGCGACAGGTTCAGGCTTGAGCAGGGTGATATCGTGCCCTGGTTGCACGGTGTAAACCACCGCATTGCCGCTATAGGAAAAAACCACGAGATGCCCGCTCTGGTCGACGGCCAGGTTGACGGGATCGAGCGGGGCATCACTGATCGTCGAGATTTGGCGGGACAGCGGATCCCATCGATAAATGCGCTGCCAATGAGCGTCGATGAAATAGAGGTCGCCTTTGGGGCCGGCCGCGCCGCTGGAAATGTTGAAGAAGCCGCCCACAAGTTTCTCGACTTTCGCTCCAGAGGCAAGGACCGCGGAGTGGCCGGGGGGCCGGGGTTTGGGCGGGCGGCCGGACAGATCGAGGCAGGCGAACTCACGCTGGCGAATCTCAACGCGATGGGTCTGATCGTAAATCGCATCGTCAAAGCTCACCTTGCTGTTGCTGAAACAGTGCAGGTTACGGAAACGCACATCATGTGAGTTGGACACTTTGACGGCCCAGGGAAAGGGTTGGAAGGAGCTGATCACGCGGTAGCAGAGGAGATTGGCGACGGTAATGTCGGACGATGACTCGATTTCGAACGGCAAGGCGAAGCCGCTTTCGCCGCGCTCCTCCTCGGTCTGAAGAGCGTAAATGCCCCAGTGGGCGGCGTTGCGGATCTGGATTTCGTGCCGGACGTGGTGTTCGCTGGACATCTCATAGACGCGCCCTTGGGTTTGGGTGTCCGAGACCAGCATGCCGGCCTGGGCAAATGTGGACGGGGTCCAGATATCCAGGAACGTGCCGCCGCCGCCGGCTACCCAGAGGCTGGGGTACTGGCTGTCCCAACGACGCTTCGGGTCCGGGTCGGCGGTGTGGCTGGGGTTATAGGGATTCTCGCGCGAGCCGTCGGGTTTGGGAGTGCCGTGACCGCCCAGGAAGCGAACGTCGTTCATCATCGAATTGCTGCCCGCCTTCCAGAGGGCGGCGACAGCCCGGGGATTGCTGCCGCTGGTGTAGAGGCCAATCCCGAGAACCACATTGCTCCCTCCCGGAGGGGCTTCCAGCAGCGCCTTGGGGGCTCCGACACCCTGGTAACCGGCTGTGCCATCGGGTAAAAGAATCTGCGTTGCGGCAGGATGGAGTCCAATCAAGACGGAGTCTGGACGCAAGAGCAGCGTGTTGGTGACCACATAGAAGCCCGAAGGCAGATAGATCGCCTGATGCTCGGCGATGGCGTTCTGCAGCGCCACGGTGTCGTCCGTCACTCCATCGCCCTTGGCTCCGAGGTCGCGAGCGTTTGCCCAGGTATGCGCGGCCGGGAGGCTTTGCAGATCCGATGGCACCGGGGGCGGAAGCGTCGAGACGGGGCTGGCGTCGAACGTGGTCTGAATCTGAGGGAGCGCGCCGATGTCCGCATAGCTGAGCCCGTGGGAAAAAGTCTTCACCGTATAAGCGGCTGCGGGAGCCGCAAAACGTTTGCCGCTCTCACGAAGCTCGGCGAAAACGGGCACGGCGCGGCAGGCGGCGCCTTCGAGGTTAATCTGGGTGCAGGCGTTGCTTTCGGCGCCGAATAGAAACGCCGGTCCCGAGACCTCTTCGAGTCGGGCGTCTTTCACCCAGAGTTCATCGGCATGGCCGGCTTCGATAGCGACGGCGGTGGGGACGTGGCGAAACTGCGGGCGAATGAGGGTCAGGCCGGCTTCTCGCTCAAATATAGCGGCCTCACGCTGGCCTTCGAAGACCGAATCGATGATCGTGAACTGCCAGCCGGGGGAGGGGGTCGCGGTCCAGATGGCATAGCGGCCGCCGAAGCAGCGAATATCCTCGGCCACGTTGCCGCCTTCGTGAATGGCAGCCAGCGCGGACCCGAGTTGGAAATCCATATGGGCGAGAAAGCAGTGCTGGGCGTAGTGCGCTCGAACGGCGACGGCGCCGGGATTGCCTTCTTCGATCGCAATATCGACATTCGCCAGCGCGGAATAAAATGTGCCGGGATTGGCGTCCGGAACCGGAGCGTCGGCGCGGTCTGAAAAGCCGAAACGGCCCCGTCCGAAACCGGGCCGGCCGCCAGCGAAGAAGAACAAGACCTTCTCGCGCGAGGCATCCTCAAACCCGGGCGTGCGAGCGGGCAAAACGATGACGGGCCGCGTGGCTCCGCAGCCAACCAGGCGGATGCTCGGCCAAATATAGATTGTGTTGGTGCAGTCATAGCGCCCTTGGGCGATGAATACGATTCCTTGGCGGCTGGTCTCATGAACACGGTTGATTGCGTCCTGCAGGAGAGCCGTGGCATCGCCTGAGGCGGGGCTGGAGAGATACACCGCCTTGGGATCTTCCAGGCGTTGCGGATAATACGAGGCCGCTCCGGCCGGCAGCGACAAAACCAGAAAGAGCAGGAGCGGACCAAGTCGCGGAATTCGACTCATAAGGCGCCATTGGTAGCCATAGTGCGTGGGCGGGGCAAGGCTAAAAGGCCAGATTCTTTAGTTGACACGGATTTGAGTTCCGCCGCGCTCGCCTGGCTGGTTGGGAGGCATCCGTTCCGAGGAGAGTTGCCCCATTTTCAGTGATGGTGCGAAGCTGATTGTGGTGTAGTTTAACAACAGATGAGAAACGCCATGCAACATCTGGACGCAGGCACCATAGCCGTGATTATCCTGACGCTGGCCCTGTTTATTCTTTCCGTTTTTCTGAAGGGCATCACCCATGACCTCCTTCTCGAAGGCGGCGTGTTCCTGGTGTCGGTGAAGCTGATTCTCCTGTCGTACCACAACAGCGTCAGCACGCAGGCCATCCAGAGCAAGCTCGATCAGATATACGACTTGGTGCGGCAGCCTCAGAAAGGCGACTCCGCCGAAAGCGCCGCTTCAGACTCCGGCGTAAACACCGCCTTTAGACAGAGAGATTTGAATCCGGAAAAGTAAAACAGGAATGGCGGAGCCGGGCCAGGAGCCTCCGCCCGCCGCGGTTGTATCCCTCCGCATCTCTGTCTCCAAGTCTTTCTGCTTCCAGGTTTTCTGTCTAAAAACCCGGCTCGGGAAGTTTTCTGCATCCAGAGGCGCCTGGTTGGCGGATAGTATTCAAACAGAACTGAACTATGAAAGAACTCCCCTCCTTTCTCATCGCACTGCTGCTGGTTGTGGGCGGGCTTCCGCGAGCGTCTGCCGCTCTTCTTTTGTTTCCGGCGGCTAGCCCTCCCACCGATGTCTTTATCGCTGACAGCGACGCGGAGCCGACCAATCAGCCGCCGGTGGTTAGCATAACGGCGCCCGCTGACGGCTCAGTCGTGTATGCGGGGCCCATCATCGTCTGCGCCGAGGCCAGTGATCCGGATGGAGAAGTAGTCAGCTTGGAGTATTTCGAAGGGACGAACAGCATTGGGACCGTCACCAACCTGCCGATTAGTCCCTTCCCGGGTCCCGGGCCTGTTCCGATTACATTCGCTCCGGCTAGCGGGGGCGCCTTGTCGAATACTCTGCGTCCGCAGATTATCGTTTGGCCGATCTGGGGTATGTTTTGGAATGCGGAACCAGGCGAATACGTGCTAACTGCCAAGGCCACAGACAACGACGGAGCCAGCACCACTTCCGCGCCGGTGCATGTGACGGTAGTTTCTCTGCCTACGGTCACCATCCGGGCGACGGACGCCATCGCTTGGGAGCCAGGACCTTCTTCCCTTGCGGTGCCGGGGGTGTTCACGGTCGCCCGGAGCGGCAGCACGAACTTCGATTTACAGGTGTTCTATGAAATCAGCGGCTCGGCTGTCAATGGGACCAACTACGAAACAATCCCGGGTTCCGTTGCCATTCCTGCCGGGCAAGACTCTGCTCAAATCGCAATCGTTCCCCTCCACGATGGGCCACTTTGGCGGACTCAGAGCGTGAAGCTCAAGCTCAGCACAGGCGTTTATGTCATCCCTTTGGTTGAGGCCTGGCCGCCCTACTACAACATCGGCCGACCTTCGCAGGCAACCGTTTTCATCCGAAACGAACGTCTTCGCCCAGTTCACGCGCCATCCGTCACCGTGGAATCGCCCTACAAGGGACAATCATTTCCGCTGGGGGCAGCGATTACGATTCTAGCCGATGCTTCCGATCCCGACAGCTATGTGACGAAAGTCGAGTTTTTCGACGGCTTGAAACCCATCGGCGAGATTCCCTGCCCATTGCCTGTGCCGCCACCCGGCACACCTGTGTCATTCTCGCTGACGTGGAGTAATGCACCCGCGGGCCGGCATCTGCTTAGCGCCCGGGCAACGAACAGCGGCGGCGCCAGACGGGTGTCCTCGGCAGTCGGCATCGAAGTCGTGAAATGAACGGGGCGATCCTACAGCGATTTTCGCCGCAGGCCACGCCTCAGGGTCACCACAAAAACCTGGTATTGAGAGGTTTCCGCATCCAAAATCAGCCGGCTGGCGGATAAGCTTAAGACCGAACCAAACCGAATTGCGCGTGGAGCAGGCTGAGAACCATGTGGTGCGGTTTCCGGGCTGCAGCAAGCCCGGCGAATCGTATGAGGCAGGAGAGGCACGCGAGGACGCGCGCCTGCTGGCGGCTGTTGCCCAGGGGGATCAGCGCGCGCTGGCGGCGCTTTACGGGCGGCGGGGCGGGTTGCTCTATTCACTCTTGGTTCGGATGCTGGTCAACGAAATGGAAGCGCAGGAAGTCATGCAGGATACATTTCTCCAGATTTGGCGCCGGGCGCGCAAATACGACGCTGAACGCTCTTCGCCGGTGGCCTGGATGATCATGGTCGCCCGCGGGCTGGCCTTGGATCGGCTCCGGGCCAGGGGCCGGCAGAGCGCCCGGTTGGCCGCCTATCGGGAGGACCTGTCGGTGCTCACCGTCGAATCGGTGGACGGGGGGCAAGGGGCCGAGCGCAGCGAACTGGCTGCCGCCTGCGTCGCCGCGCTGCATGGGCTGCCCGAACCTCAAGGCCGCGCGATTCAACTGGCGTTTCTCTGCGGCTGGACTCAGGAGGAAATCGCCGACGCCCAGGGCGAGCCTCTCGGCACGGTGAAGGCTCGGATTCGCCGCGGCTTGCTGGCATTACGCCGAGCGCTGAAGGATCATCATGGCTGAAATCCCCGATTTTCAGGACGAGGCCTCGCGGTATGTGCTGGGCCAGCTTGGAGGCGTTCAACTTCGCCGGTTTGAGGCGCGGCTGGAGCAATCCGCGGAGCTGCGCGCGCTGGTGCGCGGGTTGCAGGAAGGCATTGTGGGTTTGGCCATGACGGCGCCCCGGCGCGAGCCTCCGGCCCAGGTGTGGCAGGGGATCGAGGAATCGGTGGCGAAAGAGGCGAACCGAAAGGTGGCTGCTCCCGCGTCCCACAGCTTGTGGCTCTGGAGCGGGTGGGCCGCCGCTGCGTGCCTGCTCGGTTTTCTCTTCCTTTCCACGTTCGGAATGCGCCACTCCAGTTCGCCGCCGACATCGACCGCGTCTCTCCATGAGTCCGGCCGTGAAACGGTGGTTGCGGATTCTCCGCGAGCGCGGCTGCCGGAAGCGGTGATCACGCCGATGCCATCGACCAACGTGAGGAGTCCCGGGACTCGCACAAGTCCCACAGCCTTGACGGACGAGACCGTCGCTTTGCGGAAGCGCCTTGCGGACTTGCAAGGACAGGTGAATCAAATGTCCCAGGCGCTCGCGCAGCAGCAGGCGCTTTTGTCCGCTTCGAGCCGGCTGTCGCCGTTTCAACTGATGCCGCCCAATTCGGAGGGGAGTCAGAACGCGGCAGCGCCTCCTTCACCGGAGGTTCAGCGTGCGCTCTTGCTGGCGTTGGCGCGGGAACTGGGCTGGTTGCACCCCTCTGGGGGCGGCCAAAGCAACAGCCTCGATTTTCTGGCTCCCGGCGGAGGGGGTATTGATTTTGTCGATTTGCCGCCGGCCAACGGCAATCCACTCCACGACACCCCCGCTCCATCGACCAATCTGCAAGCGCAGGCCGAAGCCGCTTCCGGAGACGGCGCCGAGGCCGCTGGCGTCACGAATAGCCCCAGCAAGGCGGTTCCCGGATTCGTGTATGGGAACGATGTGGTTATGGTCTTTCCTCCATCCATCGTGTCACAAGACTCCGGGCCCTTCACCATTTGGTCTGGGAGCGGGACCGGCGTGCCCCAATCCCAGGGCTCTGTGGCGCTTGGTGGAACCAACACCACGGTCGTGACATTCTCCGCGGGGGACGGCTCCATGCTGAGTGTCACCAGCGGGTCATCGGGCGTGCTCGTGAAATCTCCTCCGTAAAGACCTCCACCGAATTCCCTACAACAGACTTATGAAAACATCACACTCGTTTCTTATCGGACTATTGGCAGTATGCGGTTTCCAGCAGGTGTCCGCCGCCGTGCCGCCAGAAGTGAACGCGGCGGTTTTGGCGGACGAACAGACGCTGGCTGCGGCGAACACGGATTTTGGTTTCAAGCTTCTGAAGCTGCTCAACCAAAGCCAGCCCGGAGCCAACGTCTTCATTTCCCCATTCAGCGCGTCGACGGCGTTGCAGATGGTGTGCAACGGAGCGGAGGGCGAGACGAGAACGGAGATACAGGCGATGTTAGGGACCGAAGCCCTGACGCCGGCCGGCCTGAATGCCGGCAACAGCAATCTGCTGACGGCGCTAACGGCCGGGCAAACCAACGTTATCCTGACGGTGGCTGACGCGCTCTGGTATCAGGAGGGCTTTTCGATAAATCCCGCCTTTCTTGCCTGCAACGAGCAGTTCTACGGAGCAAACGTCGATGCGGTCAGCTTCACCAACCCGGCGTGTGTCGGTACGATTAATGCCTGGGTGACCGAACAGACGCATGGAAGAATCACCAGCCTTGCGGACCGATCGCTCGTTTCGGCCCAGACCAAGGTGTTCCTGGCCGATGCGGTGTATTTCAAGGGAAAGTGGGCCTCCCAGTTTGAGGGGAGCAACACGAAAGACCGCCCATTCTATTTGCAGGGAGGCGAGAGAATCACGGTTCCGATGATGAACCAGTCCGGGCAGTACGCCTACCAGCAGGGGAGCGGTTTTCAGGCGGTCCGGTTGCCATACCAGGGGGGGTCTTTGGGGATGTATGTCTTTCTGCCCGATTCCAGCTCCAGCCTCGACAAGCTGCTTGGGGTTTTGAGCGGCCCCACCTGGCGGCAAACAATCAAGCCAAGGTTCATTTCCCAACAAGGCACGATCCAGCTTCCACGGTTCCAGATGGGATACGCCGTGGACCTGAATCAGCCGTTGCAGACGCTGGGGATGAAGACAGCTTTCAGCCCGGAGGCTGATTTCTCCGGCATCTCCAGCCAGCAACTGATGATATCCAAAGTCCAGCAGAAAGCGTTTCTGGAAGTGGATGAGGAAGGGACCGAAGCCACGGCGGTTACGGGTATCACCGTCGTGACGCTGGCCGTGGGGTTTCCCATCTCCAGCCCCTTCCAGATGGTTGTGGATCGTCCTTTCCTGCTGCTGATTGAGGACGAGGAGACACAAACTACACTTTTCATGGGGATCATCCTCAATCCGGCCACGGGTTCCTAACTGGGGAGAGAGCCAAACCGCGGGCGGGCTGGCGGGCCTCGTTTCTTTTTGCTGCTGGCCAAGCGGTTGGCAAGTGGGTAGAAAACGCGGATGCGTGTTTTCTATGCTTGGATTCTGGCGGTACTGGCTGCGGCCATTCCTTCATTCGGGGGAGATAAGATTAGTCCCGACCGGGTGCGAGAGATCGCCGGATGGCTGCCGGAAAGGCCGGCTGGGTTCGGTTGGCCTATTACCAACCGTGCAGCATGGACGCGGTTGGCGGGTCTCCCCGCGTTTGCGCGAGTAGTTGCCAACGCCGACCCGCTGCTTCTCAAACCGTTGCCGGAGTTGCCGGATGAACTGTTCCTGGATTATTCCCGCACGGGGAACCGGGACCGCTGGCAACATGTTGCCTTTGAACGGCGTGGCCGCATCGCCAAGCTGACGCTGGCGGAGGCGCTTGAGAATAAAGGACGGTTCCTGCCGCCGCTGGAAGAGGTGATCGCCGCGCTTTGCGCCGAACGAACCTGGGTCTATCCGGCGCATGACGCCGCCTTGGACAACTTTTATGGCCGGCAGTCCGTCCCGGATCTCGGGGCCGTCTTCATGGCCATGGAACTGGCCGAAGCGGACTATATCCTCGGCGATCGGCTTCGGCCAGAGACACGGCGCTTGCTTCGGGAAAACATCGACCGGCGGGTTCTGGAGCCGTTCAAGGCGATGGTTGAGGGCCGGCAGAAGGAGGCGTTCTGGATGCGGATCAAGAATAATTGGAACGCGGTTTGCCTTGGCAGCATCACCACCGCGGCGCTGGCGGTAAAGGAAAAGCCGGAAGACCGGGCATTTTTCATCGCCGCGTCGGAACGCTATATCCGGCACTATCTTGAAGGGTTCACTTCCGACGGCTATTGCGGTGAAGGGGTTGGCTACTGGAATTACGGTTTTGGGCATTTTATCCTGCTGTCGGAGGCGGTCCGGCAGGCGACGGGCGCCAGGCTCGATCTCATGAGCGACCCGGCGGCGGCGCAGCCGGCGTTTTTTTGTGTTCGCAGCGAGATTATCAATGGCGTCTATCCGACGATATCGGATGTGCATCCCGGCACGAAACCCGACCGGCAACTCGCGGACTACGTTCGCGAGCGATTCGGTCTAAACACTCCGCCGGCGGGAAAGGGACTGCCGTTGGCGGGGATGAGCCAAGGCCTGGCGATGACGCTGATGTTTTCAAGCCTGGAAGCACCATTGCCAGTGGCGCGCGCGATGGGAATCGGGCCGGAGAGCCCTTTGCGCTCCTGGTTCAAAGACGGGGGCGTGCTCTTGTGCCGAACCGGAGCGGGCAATCAACCTGCCTTTGGCGTAGCGATCAAAGGCGGCCACAACGCGGAAAACCATAATCATAATGACGTCGGCAGTTTCAGTGTCGTGGTGGGGCATACGATGCTGATCTGCGATCCCGGCGCGGAAGTTTACACGGCGCGGACCTTCGGGCCGCACCGCTACGACAGCAAAGTCCTGAATTCCTACGGGCACGCCGTGCCTGTGGTTGGCCAGCAGCTTCAGCGACCTGGGGCCGAGGCCCGGGCAGTGGTTCTCCAGCAGGAGTTCTCCGAGGCGATGGATACCCTGAAGCTGGATATTCAGTCGGCCTACCAGGCGAAGGATCTGAAGCGGCTGGAGCGCACGTTCGTCTTTCGGCGCGGAAGCGCGCCCGCGCTCGAGGTGTGCGATGAAGCGGGGTTCGGGACGCCGCAGTCGTTCGAGTCCGCTCTGATAACCTGGGGTGAATGGCGGCAGGCCTCAACGAATACGCTGGAGATTCGCGATGGATCGGAAGCCGTGTCCGTGAACATCGACACGCACGGACAGGCATTCCAAGTGCGCGGGGAGACGATCGATGAGAATGTCCCCACCAGCCGCAAACCGGTGCGAATTGGCATCGCGCTGCAGGCGCCGGCCACCAACGTGTTTGTCAGATTGCGCATCGAGCCTCTTGGCGCGGAGCCAGGGCCGGCGCGGAGCAATCCGTAGTTTTTGCCGGGCCGAGCGGCTTCTACTTCGCAGGCGCGGCGTGAACGGCCACCAGCTCGATGCCGGTCCCGGGGCCGAGATTGCGGCTGTAGGCTTTGTTGGTGGCGTTGTTCCAGTGTTCGTGAACTCCGAGGCTCAGGCAGCGGGCGCCGCTGCGCGACGGATCGTAGACCGTGCCGGAGGGAGGGTTGTTGGCCTGCGCCGCTTCGTGCAGATACATATCCGAGTATCTCAAGTCCTGCCCTGACGGGTATTCGGAGCGGAAGAAGTCCAGGGCTACGGAGTCCAGGGCCACGCCGTCCTCGGAAGCAAATAGACTCGAAGGCCAGCCGCCGTTGAAGGGCGGCAGGTTCCACTTCGGCCCGGGCGGTCCGTTCACCACTTTGCATCCGTAAAGGGCGTCCATGACGAACAGCAGCGTTTTGCCGCCCATGTCCTTATGCGCCAGAAAGTCGGTGAACGCCATGTAGCTTGGCGAGCCGTCCGCTTTGGCACCAAAGTAGTCGTGCGCATTCTTGTGCCAGTCCGAGGCGATGCTGGTGGCGCCGTAGAAGTTCTTGGCGCAGAAGGTTACCCCCTGGCCGACGTGGCCCTTGAGAACGGCGAAGTCAATCACATAAGCCGCCTGCACCAGGCAGGTCGCAAGGCCCCTGGCGAGCCCGCAGTCCTTCGAGTACAGAATCGCGTTGGCTTGATAGGTTGCCTGGACCCGGCCATCTCCGCCGCAGTTATCCACGAACACGACCCCGGGAAACTGGCCGTGGCATTTGTTGTAGACATTGTCCGTGATGAAGCGGCTGGCGTCGAAGACAGTGATGTTGGACTGGGCTATCCCCGCCTGGTTGACCAATTGTTTTAGCAACGCCAGCACCATTTGAGGCGAGGCGTTGATTTCACCGGTGTCTGCGTGGCTGGAAGTGTTGTTCTCGTTGATCTTCACGGCGATTCTCTCACCAGCCGCGTAACCAACGTCGCCTTTGCCGCGCCGCTGGTTGAAGCTATGGAAGAGCTGCTTCCAGGCAGCGGCGTCGGCGGCTTCACCGGCCACACACCGGATGGTCTTGGAAAACATTTGGTCGATGGCCGCCTGATTGTTATTGGCGTCGGCCCACCAGTCTCCTGTCCCGTTCCAAAGCGCGGCCTTCGGGTCAAAGTCCCAGGCCACGCGGCCCGGGTGAATGCCCTTGGCGGTTCCCATCGGTTGATTGGGACCATCGGTTGAAACCCAGCCGGAGCCGCCCGGAGGATTCGCGGCCTGCGCGGCGCAAGCCATCAGGGCGCAGGCGAGGGCGATGCGGCTTGCCGCGAGCGCAAGACGGACGCTCCTCGTTGCAGCTTCATTCTTTGGAAAAAGGGACATTTTCATCTTCAGGTCAGTAGCTGATGAGCATTTGCTTTTTGCTAGCGCGCCGGCTTGCTGCCGCCGGGCGGCATGAGAAGGAAAGGCATTTCGGTTTCTGTCACGACATTGCGATACTCAGAGAAGGGCCGGGGGAAGTCAAGGTTTCGCAGCGGGCAACGTCAACCAGCAAGCTTGAGATAGCGGTACGACTGCGGCGGGAGACGACACTGTCGTTCAAAGCCTTCGGCGGCCGGGTGCATTTGGGAGCCTCGAGGAGGGCGGCCGCGAAGCTGCACGGCTGCATGCGTCAGGGTCCCGCGACCGGCGCAGGTCAAGCCTAACTGGACATCTAATGGGGATGAAGCTGCTTAAAACCGAACGAAACCATGACCCCTGCTAGGTCATCTTTACGCCTTCATTCGCATGGCCCGGCTCGCCGCACCGCTCAAATGGGGATAACACCCAGGCTGCGGGTTTTACCCCAGAGCTAATTCCTCGCCGCGGGACTTTGAAGCCTGTATAAGGTGCCAATAAAGCGGTGTTTCCGGACTGAAGTTTAGAACCGCCCATGGGACTTCTAAGCACCGCCCCCTGGCGATGGACTGGTAATGGCGTCGCGGTGGTTGTAGCGCGACGCGCGTTGGCGGAAGAGAGAACATGCCATTAGAACTGCGGATCACGCGGGCCAGCGAGCTCATTCGCATTGGGACTATCTTCCTGCTGCTGATGGCCGGCGCTGGCTGTCATTCGCTTGGCCCCGGCACGGTGGCGCGTGACCGGTTCGATTACAGCGCTTCGATCTCCGAATCGTGGAAGCGGCAAACGCTGCTGAACATTGTCAAGCTGCGCTATCTAGACCCTCCCATCTTTGTGGACGTGGGCCAGATCGTTTCGGGCTATCAGTTGCAGGCCGGTGCCACCCTGGGCGGCCAGGCTTCCTCCGAGAGCGCCATTCAGGGCAACAGCTTGACCTTGGGGGGGGCGGCCACGTTCATTGACCGTCCAACCATCACTTATGTGCCGTTGACAGGGAACAAATTCATCAGGAGCTTGATGACACCGCTGTCGCCGCAGTCGGTATTCTTCACCATCCAATCCGGTTGGCCGGCGGACGGGGTGATGTTTGCGGCGGTGGCTTCCATCAACGGCCTGAAGAACCAGGAAGGCTCGATTGCCGGCCTTGCGCCCCCCGACCCGGCCTTTATGCGGGTGCTGGCGCTGATGCGCAAAATCCAACTCTCCGGCGCCGTGGCGATGCGGGTCAGACTGGACACGCAAAACCAGGAAACCACCCTCCTGACATTCCGCTCCAAGAACATCCCACCCGAAACCCTCGACGAGATCTATGAGCTGCGGCGCTTGCTCGGCCTGGATCCGAACGCTTCCGAGTTCAAGCTGGTATTTGGCACCTCGGCCACCAACGACAAGGAGGTGGCGGTGGTCACCCGCTCCCTCATGCAGCAAATGGCCACGATGGCATTCCAGGTGGATGCGCCGGCGGAAGACATCAGCCAGGGCCGTGCTACCCCGGGCTGGGAAGCGGTCCAAAACAACACCAATGCTGTCCGCCTCATCCAAATTCGGTGTTCCCAAGGCGAGCCGGCCGAGGCCTTCGTGGCGATAAACTATCGCCGCCACTGGTTTTGGATTGACGACCGCGACCTCAAATCCAAACGGGTGTTTGCTTACATGATGATACTCTTCTCCCTGGCCGAAACAGGGGAGAAAGAGCCGCTGCCCCTGGTTACCATCCCCGCACAATGAGAGCTTTGGCCGACGCTCGGGAAGACCGCATAGCCGGCTCAGGTTTCGATGAAATTCTCCAGCGTTGGGTCTTTTTGCACGAAGGTGTGGATGGTCTGCTGCGCTTCGGCCTGCAAGTTGTCCGCCGCGCGAGTGGAAGTGACCGCTGCCAAAAGGAATGCGGCCAATACCGTGCCGGTGTTAGGAATGTGTATTCTCATCACCCGGAGATATCGCCGCAGTGCGGGGCTCAAGCAAACCTGCCGCCCTGGGAAAACCCCCTATGGGACTATGGGACGAAGTCTCATTGCAACACGGGCATTCCAGGGTAAATTGGTTTGTTTGGAAGAGGTTTCTCTGAGGAAATGAAGGAATGCGAGGGGCTTATGATTGAACTGGTCAAAATTGCGCCCGCAATGACCCTCGACGATTACGCCTCGATAGCGTATTTGGCGGGCGCTGTCCACGACTTGCGAGAGGAGGCTGAATCCGTCCTGCCCAGGTTCAGAGGCCGCTCCGTGCTGATGCTCAACTCAGCCGCCACCGGGGGTGGCGTGGCTGAAATGCTGCCGCGGATGGTCCTGATGCTAAATGAACTCGGCATTACCGCCAATTGGGCGGCGATGAAGACCGATCGAGTGGAGTTCTTCAGACTGACCAAGCGCGTGCACAACCTGATCCACGGGCAGGGAAATCCGGTGCTGGGCCCCGAAGACAGGGATTTATACGAGGCAGTCAACAGGAGTGTTGCCGACGAGCTTCGGCCCCATCTCAAAGCGGGGGATCTGCTGGTTGTCCATGATCCGCAACCTATGGCGGCAGGCGCCATGCTGCGACGCGAATTGGGCATCCGTGCGATTTGGCGCTGTCATATCGGCCTGGATGCGGACTTGCCGGCCACACGCGCAGCTTGGGGGTTCCTGCGGCGCTACGGGGAGGTCTATGACCATTCGGTCTTTTCCGCGCCCGAATACATCCCCGATTACCTTGCCGGGCGCGCTTCCGTTATCCACCCCGGCATCGATCCTTGCAGTCACAAAAACCGGGATCTCACGCCGCATAAACTGACCGGCATTCTGTGCAATGCTGGATTGGCGAAGGAACATGCCCCGGTGCTGACACCGCCCTTTCCGCAACAGGCCCGGCGGCTTCAGGCTGATGGCGCTTTTGGTCCCGCAACACTGCCCGAAGAAATCGGGTTTTTATATCGCCCCATTGTGGCCCAGCTTTCCCGGTGGGACAGACTCAAGGGATTCAGGCCGCTGCTCGCGGCTTTTGCTCGCATGAAACAAAGGCTGCGAGAATCCGCTTCCTTGCTGGAACCCCGCCACCGCCGCCGGCTTGAGATCATCCGGCTGGTGCTGGCGGGTCCGGACCCCAACTCAATTCAGGACGATCCGGAAGCCCGAGAGGAACTCGAACTCGTATGCCGTGACTACTGCGCGCTGGCTCCGGAGTTTCAGAAGGATATTGCCGTGCTGACCCTTCCCCTGGACTCACGGAAGAACAACGAACTGATGATCAATGCGATCCAACGCTGCGCCACGGTTGTGGTGCAAAACTCGATCCGCGAAGGTTTCGGACTGACAGTTACGGAAGCCATGTGGAAGAGCAAGCCGGTTCTTGGCACCGAGGCTTGTGGAATTCGCCAGCAAATTCGCGACGGAATTGACGGCCGGCTGGTCGGCAACCCGGAAGACCCCGATGAGATAGCCTATCGCCTTGAGGGGATGCTCTCCGATAATCTTGAGCGTGACCGATTAGGCCGCAACGCGCAGAAACGAGTCTATACGGAATTCCTGGTTTTCACACAAATGCAGCAGGCGCTGCGCGTCCTGGCAGAGTGTGCCCAAGCGGTTCACCCTGACAGAAGCGCAGCGCAGGCGCGGCCTGCGCTGGCTCAACTGTGAGGTCGCCAAAAGGAGAAACCCTTGAATTCGTTAATTCCGTGAGTCGCTCTAGGAGGTGCCGGCCAAGACGCTTGCCGAATGAATGAGCGCGAGATGAGAGAAAGCCTGCGGGAAATTGCCCACGAACCTGTCGGTTCGCGGCTCGTACTCTTCCGCCAGCAGGCCGAGATCGTTGCGCAGCCCGATCAGGCGGCCGAACAACTCCTCCGCGTCGCGCTTGCGGCCAGAGAGGGCGTACGCATCGACCAGCCAGAAGCTGCAGGCCAGGAAAGCGCCTTCAGTGCCAGGCAGGCCATCCTTGGTGTGCTCGGTTTGGTAGCGCAGCACGAATCCATCCCGCAGCAGGTTCTTCTCGATGGCGCGAATGGTCCCTTCGACTCTAGGGTCGTCGGCCGGCAAGAACCCGTGCGCCGGTATCAGCAGCAAGCTCGCATCGAGCGCTTCGCTGTTGTAGGCCTGGGTAAAGGAATTGAGACGTGTGTTGAAACCGTGCTCGCAGACATCGCGATGAATGCGCTCGCGCAGCGCCCGAAACCGCGGCAGCAAGTCGGTGAACTCCCGGCGGCCGGCAAAGTATTCTTCCGCAAGCCGGACGAAGCGGTCCACGGCAACCCAGGCCATAACCTTTGAGTGGACGAAGTGCTGGCGGCCGCCGCGCACCTCCCAGATACCGTCGTCGGGCCGCTGCCAGGCCTGGCTCACGAACTCAAGCAGCTTGAGACCCGGTGTGAGCCCCGCGGGTTCCTCCGGCACGCCGAGGCGCCGCGCTTTATACACGGTTTGCAGCAATTCGCCATAGACATCGAGCTGGAACTGATCACTCGCGGCATTGCCCACACGAACCGGACGCGACTCCTCGTAGCCCGGAAGCCAGGTAAGTTCGAACTCGCTCAGGCGCCGTTCGCCTGCGACGCCGTACATGATCTGCAGATCATTCGGAGCGCCGGCGACGGCGTTCAAGACCCAGGCGCGCCAAGCGGCCGCCTCTTCCGAGTAGCCGCCGGCCATTAAGGCCTCCAGGGTCAGAGAGGCGTCACGGATCCAGCAGAAGCGATAGTCCCAGTTGCGCACGCCTCCAATTTCCTCCGGCAGCCCGGCCGTTGGGGCGGCGACGATCCCGCCGGTGGGTTCATAGATCATGGCCTTGAGCGCCAGGAGCGATTGATTCACGACATCCTGATAGGGGCCGCGATATGTCGAGCGCCCGGCCCATTCGGTCCACGTGCGCGTGGTGGAATCGAGCGCTTGGAAGGCGTCCAGCTTCGCCGGCGGTTTTTGGTCAACGGAGTACCAGGCCAGCTCGAATGGCAGGCGAGCGCCTTTTTTGACTTTGACCACACCACTGATATCCTGCGGACTAGTTTCGAGCGGTGATGGGGTGTGGAAGATAAACGAGTCCGGAGCAGTGGTCAGAAGGGTGTCGCCATTCTGCTTGTGCACCCACGGTGTGTAGCGGCCGAAGCCGAAGCGCACCATGAGGTTGATATCGACCGGCACCTCGCCCTCGAGCCCTTCAAGAATCCGAATCACCCTGTGGCGCTTCTCGCCCAGCGGCATGAAGTCGATCAAGCGTATGGCGCCGCCATCGCAGTGATAGTCGGTCTCGAGAATCATTGTTCCTGGCCGGTAGCGCCGTTCGGTCTTCCGCACCTCGACCGCCGGATACACTGACCAGCAGCCGTGCTCGTCGCGTCCCAGAAGTGACGCCATGGAAGCATCCGAATCGAATCGTGGAACGCACAGCGAGTCAATGGACCCATCGCGGGACACCAGGGCCGAGCCGTGCCAGTCGGAAAGGAGAGCGTAGTTTTCTATTTTTGAAGCCATGATATACCTCCAGCAATTGTGAAATTTATGAAGTCGAACTTTGTGTGTGTGTGTTTTCCCTGTGCAAACTATCGCCAACAGAATCAGCGTATCGCGATGCCGCCGCAGTTGCCAGGTAGGTGAAGTTCCCCCTTTTCACGCGCATCAGGCCGTGGCCGCGAGATCCTGGCGGATGGTGATCTCCGTTTGAAGGTCATTCATCCCCGGCAGCGACCACGCTGCATCTCCCGGCGCGTGCGTGGAAGAATGGATGGCGACATCGCGCCCGCCTTCCCTGGAGCCGGCTGCCAAGCCGGCGATTCCCAGTACCGCCGAGCGACATGGATATCGGGGGAAAAAACATAGCATTATGTAAATGTTTTGTTAGCATCCTGAGCCAAGGTTATGGTTGGGAAAAATGAGAGGCAATTCAAAAGCGACCCCACGGTTGGCAGACGCCGCGCCAGGGCACGCGCTCCGATACAGGGGCTGGCCGGGACCTTTTGGTCTAACAGGCTCTGGCCCCGGACTGGACGATTTTTCAAACAGGCCTTTAACCCATGAAAACCGGGAGCGGCATTAACGTGGGGTCGGTTGCCACTACCGGCGCGTTGGTGATTGTGGATGTGCAGAATGATTTTCTGCCGGGAGGACGGCTGGCTGTGCCTCGGGGGGATGAGGTGGTCCCGGTGCTCAACCGCTACGTCGCGGCGTTTGTCCAGGAACACCTGCCTATCTTCGCCACGCGCGATTGGCATCCGCCGGATCACTGTTCGTTCAAGGCCCAGGGCGGGCCTTGGCCGGCCCACTGCGTCATGCAGACGGAAGGCGCCGCGTTTTCCTCTTCGCTTCGGCTCCCTTCCGCAACGGCCATTATCTCCAAAGGGACGGAGCCGCAGCGCGAAGCCTACTCCGGTTTTGAGGGGACGGACCTGGAAGCACGCCTGCACCTGGATTCGATTGGCTGCCTGTATGTGGGTGGGCTGGCCACTGATTATTGCGTGCTCAATACAGTGAAGGACGGATTGCGCAAGGGCTTCAAAGTAGTGCTGCTCCGGGACGCAATCCGCGCCGTGAATATCCTGCCATCGGATGGCGCCAGCGCCGAAGAGGAAATGCTGCGGCTGGGCGCAGTCGAGTTTGAACTGCCAGTTTAAGAACCTATCCCAGTAGGCGGGCTTTTCACCGGAGGGCCGAGCTCTGCGAGGCCCAAATAATGGGGACTCGCGGGACCTCGTCCCTCCGGGGTTTTGGCCACTGCATTGCCCTGCGGGGATAGGTCCTACGGCTCATCCTCAGGCCCGACTACCGGCAAGGTATTCCGAATCTCATCGGTGATGGCTCGTGGGCGCCCGCTCCCGGCATCCACTAAAACCCAATCGGTTTCGGCTTGGGCCACGACCGCGCGGTCGGCGGCGCGGATGAGCTTGTATTTGCGCAGGGAACGGACTTTGCGGAAGTCGGCCACCCAGGTGAGCACGATAATGGTGTCGCCGGCGAAAACCGGCCGGAGGTACTCGATATGATGGGTGCGGACCACCCAGGTTGCGCCGATAGCCATCGAGGCGCGGGTGCAGCCGCTCACGCGGGCATGTTCAATGGCGGCATCCTGGGTCCACTTCAAGCAGGCGATGTTGTTGACGTGCCCATTCGCATCCACCATGTCGGCGGTGGCTTTGATTTCGAATTGGTGTATCGGGTGCATGGATTGTGAAACGTGAAATGTGATGCGTGATGCGTGAAACGTGAAACGTGAAACGTGAAACGTGAATCCCGTCCTGCGGCCCCCTCGTAAGGATCGGGCGCTTACGCGTCACGCACGCATCACATTTCACGCTTGAATCCCATTCTCTTCATGCGCGAAAGTAAGGTCGTTGGTTTCACGCCGAGCAGTTCGGCGGCTCCGTCCGGGCCTTTGATCTTCCAATGCGCTTTTTCGAGGATGACCAGGAGATTCTCACGGGCGCGCTGCTCCAGTTCGGTTTCGGTGAGGAATTCAAGTTTCGGTTTCGAGCCGTCGGCGGGAGCAGGGCGGGGGATGCTTCGAGGCGGCGCGGTCGAGGAAGCCGAGGCGGGGAGACTGAAATCGACGGGGCCGCCGCGGGCAAGAATGACGGCCCGTTCGATGACGTTGCGCAGCTCGCGGATATTGCCGGGCCAATCGTAGTTCTGGAGCTTGACGACGGCGGCGCGCGTGAGACGGGGTTTGATGCACTTGAGCTCCCGCACCGACAGTTCGACAAAATGTTTGGCCAGGAGCGGGATGTCGTCCTTGCGCTCGCGCAGCGGCGCCACCAGGATGGGAAAGACGTGCAGGCGGTAGTAGAGGTCCTCGCGGAACCGGCCGGCGGCGACCGCCTTTTTCAAGTCGCGATTGGTGGCGCCGATGATCCGCACGTCGGCCTGGCGGGTGCGGTCGTCGCCCACGGGCTCGTATTTTTTCTCTTGCAGAACGCGCAGCAGCTTGCCCTGCATTTCGAGAGGGACCTCGCCGATTTCGTCCAGAAACAGCGTTCCTCCTTCTGCCGTTTCGAAGCGGCCGGCCCGGTCTTTGATGGCGCCGGTGAAGGCACCGCGGACATGGCCAAAGAATTCGCTTTCGAAGAGTTCGCGCGGGATGGAGGCGCAATTGACGCGGACCAGTGGGCCATCCTTGCGTCCGCTGCGCCGATGTATTTCGCGGGCGACCAATTCCTTGCCAGTGCCGGTTTCGCCCAGGATGAGAATGGACGCCTCGGTAGGAGCGACGAGGTCAATCTGGCTCATGATTTGGCGCAAAGCGGAGCTTTGGCCCACCAGGTCGCCAAAGGCCTTGGCTTCGACGACTTCTTCCTGGAGGTAAGTGTTCTGGAGCTCGACCTGGGCTTTAAGACGCTGGATTTCCTGGAAGGCCCGGGCGTTGGCGATGGCAGCGCCGATGAAATCCGCCAGCACCCGTCCCCAGGGCCGCCATTCATCCTTGGGTTCTTCACGGGTAAACCCGGCAATGACTCCGAGCACCTCGCCTTTGAAAATGATGGGAGTGGCTCCGAAATTGCGCATTCGCTCGGGCAGCACCCACTCCAATCCCATAATGTCCGACCGATTTGCATCCGGATCCAGATCGTTGAGGACCATCTGCTTTGCTGTTCGTGCCGCATTCCCCAATAAGCCCATTCCAAGCGGGATGCGGCCCTTAAGATCGCCAAAGTAGGGCGCGCTTTCGGCGGATCCAGACCAGGGCACCCCTTTGCCCGCCACCAGATGCAGGCAGCGGCTCTGGTTCGGGCATTGGGACCGGCGGGGGCAGGTTGAACAAAGGTCGCCTTTCTCGATGAGCCAGATTTGCACGCAACCCAAGTCCGGCCGCTCCACCGCCCGGGTGACCACAGTCTGCAACAGACTCTCCAGCGAGTGTTCCTGGGCCATCTCAAGGAGCAATTGCAGGGCTGGATTGGGATCGAACCTGCCTTCGCTTACCGATTCGTGCATCACGCCTGATGTTGTTAGTCAGGGACGGTTTTGTCAACTATATAGGGACGGATTATCGTTCGGACGAAACTGCGACCCTCGATATCAGCCTGTGCGGAGACTCCAATCAATTTGTACATAGACACTTACACAATCGTTGAGGTGGTTGGCATGAGATCTGGTATGAAAGCGATCGAATTGTGAATCGGCCGAGCGACAACAACTCGCGGATTGCCTGGATTGACGAAGCGCACTTTCAACAGGAAGTGCTCAGCGCCACGCAAGCGGCTTTGGTGGCTTTCCTGACTCCAAGCAGTCTGTCCTGTCAGGGGCTGGCACCGGTTCTGGAGGAGGTGGCGGCCTCGCTGGCAGGCGCTGTGAGAGTGTTGCAGGTGGACGTCAATGAGAACCTTCGATTGAGCATGTGGTACGAGATTCAGGCCATTCCAACGATCCTCTGTTTCCTGAATGGCCGGGTCTGCGTGCGTATTGTTGGGGCGGTCGGCAAAGAGGCCATTATTGCGAAGCTGCAGTCGTTTTTACCCGCGAGACCTTCTCTGTAAAGAACTGGATTCTGTCATCAGCACTTTTACCAAAGGAACTGAAATGTTATTCCCTAGCTCCCCTCAAGACCACACAGGCAAGACGGCCCTGGCCCTTCTGCTCTGCGGGCTGTGCCTGACGGCCTGCAATCGCCAGGCCAAGGCGCCGCCGCCGATGGCACCGGAAGTGGCGACCGTGACGGTCGCGCGGCAATCAGTCCTGCTGACTCAAGAGCTTCCGGGCCGCACGGCGCCGTACTTGATTGCCGAGATCCGGCCCCAGGTCAACGGGCTGATCCAGAAGCGCCTATTTACAGAAGGGGCGGATGTGCAGGCGGGGCAGGAGCTTTACCAGATTGACCCGGCGCCCTTCCGGGCGGCGCTGGACAACGCTCGGGCGGCCCTCGGCAGATCCGAGGCCAATCTGCCCGCCCTCCGCCTGCGGGCGGAGCGCTACCACGAAGCGGCGGCCGACAAAGCGGTCAGCCGCCAGGATCTGGACGACGCGGTGGCGGCGCAAAAGCAAGCCGAGGCCGACATCGATTACTACAAAGCCATGGTCGAGACCGCCCGCATCAATCTTGGCTACGCGCGAGTGGTTTCGCCTATCTCCGGACGCATCGGCAAATCCAGTGTGACCGACGGCGCCATTGTGACGGCCTATCAAGCCGTCGCGCTGTCGACCATCCAGGAACTGGACCCGATTTATGTCGATGTGCCACAATCCTCGAGCGAGTTGCTCCGGCTGCGGCGGTGTTTGGAGCAGAAGCAGCTCAATGCCGACGGGACCAACGCCAACCAGGTGCAGCTCATGCTGGAGGACGGCACGAAGTACCCCCAGGAAGGAACACTCCAATTCCGCGACATCTCCGTCGATCCGACGACCGGGTCGGTCATCTTGCGCATGGTGTTCCCCAACCCCAACGGCGTGCTGCTGCCGGGCATGTTCGTCCGAGCTGTTGTCAAGGAAGGGGTGGATCAACAGGCGATCCTGATTCCCCAACAGACCATCTCGCGCGATCCCAAGGGGAATCCGATTGCAATGGTTATTGGCCCCGATGGCAAAGTCGGCCAGCGGATGCTCAGCCTCGACCGCGCCATCGGCGACCAGTGGCTCGTCACCTCGGGACTGAATTCCGGCGACCGGCTGATCATCGAAGGGTTGCAAAAGGTGCGGCCGGGGATGCCGGTGAGAGAAGTTCCCTATGGCGGCGCCAAGGCGGCGGCGAATTCCGGAGCCGCGGAACGGGCGGACGCAAAATCGAATTGATCGAGGCCCGCCATGTTATCCCGATTCTTCCTCGAACGTCCGGTCTTTGCCTGGGTTATCGCTATTATTCTGATGGTGGCCGGCCTGCTGGCAATCCATGCGCTGCCCATTTCGCAATACCCGCCGATTGCGCCTCCATCGATCGCCATTACCGCCGCGTATCCGGGCGCGTCGGCCGAGACGGTGGAGAACAGCGTCACCCAGATCATCGAGCAGAAGATGACGGGCTTTGAAAAGATGCTTTATCTCTCGGCGACGAGCGATTCCTCGGGCGCCGCGCGGGTGGAATTGACCTTTGCTCCCGGCACGGATCCGGACCTGGCCTGGGCGCAGGTGCAGAACAAGCTGCAACTGGCCATGGCCAGCCTGCCGGCTATCGTGCAGCAGCAGGGCGTAGCGGTGAGCAAGTCAACCCGGAATTACCTGCTGGTGGTCGGGTTGGTGTCGGAAGACGGGAGCATGGACGGAAACGATTTGCGGGACTATGCCCAATCGAGCCTGGAGAAAGTGCTTTCCCGCGTGCCGGGGGTAGGCGAAGTGGAGGTCTTTGGCAGCCAGTATTCCATGCGCGTCTGGCTCAACCCCGACAAGCTGACGGAGTACCAGATGACCTTTGATGATGTCATCACCGCGCTCAAGGCTTACAACGTTGAGGTGTCAGCAGGACAGTTTGGCGGAGCGCCGGCAGTGCAGGGCCAGCGGCTCAATGCCTCCATCATTATCCAGAATCTTCTGAAAACGCCCGAAGAATTTGCCGCCGTTCCCCTGCGCACCAATCCGGACGGATCGGTGGTGCGGATTCGGGACGTGGGCCGGACGGAGCTTGGAACGGAGGCTTACGACGTGGAGGTGTTCCACAACGGCAAACCGGCGGCGGCCCTGGCGATACGCCAGGCATCCGGGGCCAATGCTCTAGAGACGGCGGATAACATTCGGAGCAAGCTCGAGGAGATGAGCTCGTTCTTCCCGACGGGCTTGAAGATTGTCTATCCCTACGACACCACGCCGTTCGTCAAGGTGGCGATTCGGGAGGTGGTCAAGACTTTGTTTGAGGCGATCGCGCTGGTGTTCCTGGTGATGTATCTGTTCCTGGGCAACATGCGGGCCACCTTGATCCCGACCATCGCGGTGCCGGTGGTTATCCTGGGCACCTTCGCCGTGCTGGGGCTGTTCGGCTTTTCCATCAATATGCTGACGATGTTCGCCATGGTTCTGGCCATCGGCTTGCTGGTGGACGACGCCATCGTGGTGGTCGAAAACGTCGAGCGGATCATGAGCGAGGAAGGGCTTTCGCCGCTGGAAGCCACACGCAAGTCGATGGACCAGATCACCAGCGCCTTGATCGGGATTGGGCTGGTCCTCTCGGCGGTCTTCGGTCCGATGATGTTCTTTACCGGATCCACGGGGGTCATCTACCGCCAGTTCGCCATCACGATTATCGCCTCCATGCTCCTTTCGGTGGTGGTGGCCTTGATCCTGACGCCGGTGCTGTGCGCCTCGCTGCTCAAGCCGGTGGCCAAGAACCATGAGCCGGCCGAAGCCTCGGTCTGGTTTCTGAGGCCCTTCTTCCGCTGGTTCGACCGCTTGTTTTTTGGAGCCCGGGAGCGCTACCTTCGCGTCGTGGGCCATTCGCTGGCGAGGAAGGTCCGTTTTGCGGCCGCATTCCTTCTGATCGTGGCGGCGATGGGGTTCCTCTTCAAGCGCATGCCGAGCGCCTACCTGCCGGATGAAGACCAGGGAATCATGATGGTGCAAGCGATGCTTCCAGCCAACTCGACTCTCGAGCAGACGAAGGAAGTGATGGAGCGGGTCAAAAGCTACTTCCTGATCAATGAGAAGGACGCCGTGGAATCCTGCATGACGGTTTCCGGCCTGAGCTTTTCCGGCAATGGGCAGAATGTGGGGATGGCATTCATCAAGCTTAAGGATTGGGACTTGCGCGATCGCCCGGAGATGAAAGTGAGCGCGGTGGCCGCACGAGCCATGGGCCAATTCTCGCAAATCCGCAACGCCATGGTGTTTGCCTTCGCCCTGCCCGCGGTGCTCGAGCTGGGCCAGGCGAAGGGATTTGATTTTCAGTTGCTGGATCGCGGCGGCGTGGGCCATGCGGGCCTGATGGCCGCCCGCAACCAGCTCCTGGGCATGGCGGCGCAGGATCCGGTGCTGACCAAGGTGCGGCCCAACGGCCTGGAAGACGTGCCCCAATACCGGGTGGACGTGGATTGGGACAAGGCAGGCGCTTTGGGGACTCCCATCACGGGGGTTCACGACACGATCTCGGGCGCCTTCGGAAGCGCCTACGCAAACGATTTCATCCAAGGCGGCCGCGTGAAGCGGGTATACGTCCAGGCTGACGCTCCCTACCGAATGTTGCCCCAGGACCTGCAACGGCTCTACGTGCGCAATACGGACGGCAAGATGGTTCCCTTCTCCTCCTTCGCCGCCGGGCACTGGACCTCCGGGTCGCCCAAGCTGGAACGCTTCAACGGCTTTCCTTCGATTAATATTCTAGGCGAAGCGGCCCAGGGACGCAGCTCGGGCGAAGCCATGCAGGCCATGGAGGGTTTCTTGCGGAAACTGCCTCCAGGGCTTGGCTATGACTGGAACGGTCTTTCGTACCAGGAGCGTCAGGCCGGCACGCAAGCGGGGCCGCTCTACATCTTCTCCGTCCTGGTGATCTTTCTCTGCCTGGCGGCCCTTTATGAAAGCTGGCCCATCCCGATCTCGATTCTGCTGGCCCTGCCGTTGGGGGCCATCGGCGGCATCATCGCCTCGAGTTTGCGCGGCATGCCCAACGATGTCTATTTCCAGATCGGTTTGTTGACCACCCTTGGGTTGACCACCAAGAATGCGATTCTGATCGTGCAGTTTGCGAAAGCCCGAGTTGAGGAGGGCAAGACTTTGGTGGACGCCACGCTGGAAGCCGCGAAACTGAGGCTGCGCCCGATTGTTATGACGTCGCTGGCCTTCGGCTTCGGCGTCCTTCCGCTGGTGTTCGCCAATGGCGCGGGGGCCGGCGCCCAAAGGGCCATCGGCACCGCGGTGCTTGGCGGCGTGGTCACCTCAACCTTCCTGGTCACGATTTTCGCCCCCCTCTTCTATGTCATGATCCAGAAGACCCTCGGCAAACGGAAAACGCAGGAAGCTTCCGGCGGCGAGACCGGTTCCTCTGTGAAAGGCTGACCCATGCGACCTAACTCTTCCCCATTAACGCCTCGCGCCGCGATGAACAAGAACCTCTTTCTCCTGCTTCTGGGCGTCCTGTTGATTCCAGCGGGTTGCACCCTCGAGCCGAAGTACGATCAGCCCAAGGCCCCGGTTCCCGCGGCCTGGCCGGCGGGCCCTGCTTACCCTCAAACGGTTGCGACCACGAATATTCCATCAGCCACGCAGATCACCTGGCTGGAATTCTTCTCAGACCCTAAACTCCAGCAGGTCATCGGCATCGCTTTGACCAACAGCCGCGATCTGCGACTCGCCGCCCTGAACGTCGCTGAAGCCCAGGCTCTCTACGGCGTTCAACGGGCGCAACTGCTTCCAGCCGTTGATGCCACCGCGAGTGCATCCAGACAACGGGTGCCTGGGGACGTGTTGTTTGCCGGCCAGCAGACAAATGCAATGAAGGGGATAACCTACTCCGAGTATAGCGTTAACCTCGGTGTGCTATCCTGGGAAATCGACTTCTTCGGCCGCATCCGCAGCCTGAAGGACCGCGCCTTGCAGGAGTTTTTGGCGTCCGAGGAGGCTCGCCGCAGCGCCCAGACCCTGCTGGTCTCGTCCGTGGCCAACGCTTACCTCACGCTGGCAGCCGATCGCGACAACCTGGCCCTGTCCGGAACCACGCTCGCGGCCCAGCAGGCCTCGTACGACCTCGTCAAGCGGCGTTTCGATCTCGGCCTGGCTCCGGAATTGGATCTCTATCGCGCGGAATCGCAGGTTGCCGCGGCCCGAGGCGGTGTCATTCAGTTCACCCAGATCGTGGCGCAGGATCAGAACGCGTTGACTTTGCTGGCGGGCGTCCCCATTACGGAGGACCTTCTGCCTGCGCAACTGGCCAACGTCGCTCCTCCCACAGCCATTAGCGCCGGGCTTTCCTCGGAGGTGCTCCTGGAGCGTCCGGACGTTTTGGAGGCCGAGCATCAACTCCGCGCCGTCTATGCCGACATCGGGGCCGCCCGCGCCGCGTTTTTTCCCCAGATTTCGCTGACGGCGGCCGCCGGCACGGCCAGCACCGACCTGTCCCACCTGTTCAAAGCCGGCCAGGGCACCTGGAGCTACGCGCCGCAGGTGGTTCTGCCGATCTTTGACGCGCGCACCTGGTCCGCCCTGAAGGCCAGCAAGGTGCAAAAGCAAATCGCCGTCTCGCAATACGAGCAAGCGATCCAAAATGCCTTCCGTGAGGTCGCCGACGCTCTCGCGACCCGGGGCACTATCGGCCAGCAGGTCGCCGCCCAAGAGGAGTTTGTCAACGCCGTTGCCGAAACCTACCGTCTCTCCCTCTCGCGCTATGAACGCGGCATCGACAACTACCTGAGCGTACTCGATGCCCAACGGTCCCTTTACGCGGCCCAGCAGGGCCTGGTAGGCGTGCGCCTGATCGATATGTGCAGCCGGGTGCGCCTTTATGCGGTCCTGGGCGGCGGCTGGCAGAATCCGAAGCCGGCCACCCTTGCCGCCGGGCCTGCGTTGAAGCAACCCTGAATAGTCAGTGGATACCCCATTGAGCGTGCGGGTCGCGGGGAGTAAGGAAACGGGCGGCAGATGAAACGCGAAACCGCACTATGAAACCAAGAAAAGAGAATCATACCCAGGCATCCCGGTCGAATATGGACCGGGCGCAGCCCGCTCTGCATCAGCGAGCCTCCGAGACCCAGGAGTTTGACCAGGTGACCGCCGACCTCCCGCTGGGCCTTTCTGTCGAAGCCCGCGAGGAAGCCGTGCAGCAACTGAACCAAATTCTGGCTGACACGATGACGATGCGCGACCTTTACAAGAAAAGCCATTGGCAGGTGAGCGGCCCGACCTTTTATCAGTTGCACTTGCTGTACGACAAGCACTTCAAGGAGCAATCCGAACTGGTGGATGACATCGCCGAACGGATCCAGACCCTCGGCGGCATCAGCATCGCCATGTCGCACGACGTGGCGGAGACGACGCTTATCCCTCGACCGCCGCGCGGACGCGAGGAGGTGCCGGTTCAGATCTCACGGTTGCTCGAAGCGCACGAAACGATCATTAAAGAGGTCCGATCCGCCGCCCGGCGCGCGACGGAACTTCAGGACGACGGCAGCAACGATCTGCTGATCAGCGACGTGCTGCGCACCAACGAGCTTCAAGTCTGGTTCCTGTCGGAGCACCTCGTGTCCATGCCCCTGATCTTTGCGAAGTAGAAACGGCGCGAAGGCTCCGTTTCTCCGGATTAGCATGCCTAACGGGCGGGGTCGGAGAAATTGATGACGTTGAGCACGGTGTGGCCGGAGGCCCAGAGGTCGTCCATAAAGGCATCGATGGCCCCGCCGGCGAGGCGGACGACGCAGACCGGCCGGTCATCCTGTTCGGAGGAGATCAAATTGACCACTTTGACCCGGTGCTTCCGCGCGGCTCCCGCGATAAAGCTGAAGACATCCTCTCGGGTGGACATGTCGAAGGTCACGCGGATGCCGCCGTCGGCGGAGGCAAAGAAGCTGACGAACGCGCGGAAGATGTCCGACTCGGTTATCAAGCCGACGAGCTGCAAGCCGCGAACGACCGGCAGCGCGCCGATTTTCCGGGATCGCAACAGCGCCGCCGCTTCCTCGATGGGCGTCTCGGGTGTGGTTGTTACCACGTAGCGGCTCATGATCTCCCCTACCGTTGACGGATTTCGCCCGGCGTCGGGAGCGACGACGGCGAAGGGGTTTATGTCCGGAGGGAACGCGTGGAGAATGTCGGTGGCGGAGACGATCCCGGCCAGGTGAGGGCCTTCGGGGCGAACTTCGACGACCGGGAGCCGACGAATGCGCTTTCTGGCCATGAGGGCTGCGGCGTCCAGGACCGGCTCGCTTGGCGCGACCACGACAAGGTCTTGCTGCATCCACATTCTCACGATCACAGGTCCTTTATAGACCTTTCGGGGAGGATTAGCCAGAAGGTTTATGATTCACCGCAGGTTCTTACCCCATTGAAAGGAGATTCGGCGGGAACCAGCTTTTTTGCAGGAGGATTGTATGAAGAGAATACTGTGGGCATTATTTTCGTTGGCGCTGGTGAGCGGGTGCGCGCACCAGCAACCGATGGGCGGAGTTAGCAATGAGTCTGAACCGGCAAATTCGAAAGGAGCGGGCGCCCGGGCGCTGACGGGAGGCAGCGCATTGTCCCAAGTGGCGCCGGAGGACGCGACATTCCTGCGCGATGCGATGCAATCGGGCCAGGCGGAAACGCGGCTGGGCCAGCTTGCCATCCAGGACTCGCAGAATCCGGCAGTCCAGAGCTTCGGCCAGCGCCTGGTGGAGGATCATATGAAGATGGATGAGGAACTTGCGCAGTTGGCCAGCGAGAAGGGGGTGGAAACACCCACGCAAACGACCCTGAGCCAAAGCGCCATGATATCCCATTTGTCATCGCTGCGTGGGGCGGAGTTTGATCAGGCCTGGCAGCGCGACACCGTGGATACGCACACGCACGCGGTCCAGACCTACCGGCTGGCGGCCTCGCGCAGCCAGGACCCCGATATCAAGGCCTTTGCGCAGAAGTACCTGCCCGCCCTCGAGGAGCATCTGACCATGGCCCGGCATCTGCCTTCAGGCGGCGCGTCCGAGCCGATGGGCGGCACGTCGGAATAGGAGAAAGCCCGAAGCCGTTACAGCCGGAGCTTGGCGCGTTCGTCAAGGGTTTTGTGAAGGGCGTCTTTGACGGCGTCCAGGCGGGCCGGCAGCTCGATGGGCTGGTTGGCGTGGCGGCAGGGGAAGCCGAGTTCTTTCTGATGGTATTTGACCTTCATCTCGACAAACTTGAGGCCGTGGGCGGTCGAGACGACGACCACGCGCTCGCTCTTGTCGATCTTGCCGGCTTTGAGCAGCTTGAGCAGCACGGCCAGCGCGACGCCGGTATGGGGGCAGTTGAACATGCCGGTGCGGTCGCCCAGGGCGGCGGCGTCGGCGAGTTCCTCTTCGGTGGCTTGTTCGACGACACCCTCGAATTGCTTGAGGATGCGGACGGCTTTTTCGAAGCTGACCGGGTTGCCGATCTGGATGGCGCTGGCCAGGGTCTTCTGGGCCTGGATCGGCTCAAAGGTTTCGAAATTCCGGAGGTAGGCGCGGTAGAGGGGATTGGCGCGTTCGGCCTGGGCGACGACAATGCGCGGCAGCTTGGCAATGATGCCGAGGTCTTTCATCATCAGCAGGCCCTTGCCCAACGCGGAAACGTTGCCGAGGTTGCCGCCGGGGATGATGATGACGTCGGGCGATTCCCAATCGAATTGCTGGACGATTTCGATCCCGACGGTTTTCTGGCCCTCGACGCGCAGGGAGTTCATCGAATTGGCGAGGTAGATCGTGGGATCTTTGGTAATTTCCTGGACCAGCTTCATGCAGCCGTCGAAGTCGGTGTCCAGATAAAGGACCAGGGCGTCGTTGGAGACGGGCTGTATGAGCTGAGCGATGGAGATCTTGCCGCGGGGGAGCAGGACGATGGACTGGATGCCGGCGGCGGCGCAATAGGTGGCCAGGGCGGCGGAGGTGTCGCCGGTGGAGGCGCAGGCCACGGCTTTGATCGGAACGCCTTCGGAGATCATCTGCTTGACCTGCGAGACCAGCACGGTCATGCCGAGGTCCTTGAACGAGCCGCTGTGAGTGTTGCCGCAGAGTTTGATCCAGAGGTCGTTCAGGCCGATGATTTTGCCGAAGCGCTCGGCCCAGAAGAGGTTGGTGCCGCCTTCGTAGAGGGAGACGATGTTCTGGTTGTCAATCTGGGGCAGGACCCACTCCTTTTTGCCCCAGATGCCCGAGCCGTAGGGCCATTCATTGCTTTTGTAGCGTTCCTCGAAGAGCTTCATCCAGCCTGCGGCGCTGCGGTGGGACAGGGCCTTGAGATCGTGCTGCACTTCGAGGAGTGAGCGGCACTTCTCGCAGTGATAGACGACCTTGTTGAGCGGGTAGGTGGCTCCGCATTGCGGGTTGATGCACTGAAACCAGGCTTTGTATGACATCGTTCGGTTCTCCGGGGCCGCGCGGCGGCTGGTTATCCAGCCCGCATCGAGCGCGGCGAAATCTCTAACGGAACCCATGATGGCATTTGCCGCACGGTTTTCAAGCGCGGGATTCGGACTGGCCGGTAATCACGCCTCTTTGCTGATCACAAAGATGGCCAAGTCGGCTTTCAGGTTGGGGTCGTCGGAAATCTCGACGGCGGCTTCGGTGTCCAGGGCGATCTGGCGGTGGACGGCGATCTGTTTCTCGCGGCAGAAATCCTGGAAGTCGGCAATGGTGAAGAAGCGGATGTTGGGGGTATTGTACCACTCGTAGCGAAGCACGCCGCCGGATTTGGGGGCCCGGCCGGTTTCGGCGAGCATGCGCCGCAGCGGGAAGTAGGCGAAGTTGGGGATGCTCACGATGCCCGTGCGGCCGATGCGCAGCATCTCCATGATGACGCGTTCGACATCGTAGACGGCCTGGAGCGTTTGGGACAGGACCACGCAGTCGAACTGGCGGGTGGCGAAGGCGCCGAGCCCTTTGTTCAGGTCGGCCTGGACGACATTGAGGCCGCGGCTGAGGCAAGCGAGGATGTTCTCCTCGTCCAATTCAACGCCGACCAGGCGGCGGTGGTCGCTCGCCTTCAAGCGCGCGAGGAGGCCGCCCGAGCCGCAGCCGAGGTCCAGGACGCTGGTGCCCGGAGGAACGAGTTCCACGATGCGATCGTAGTCGAGGCGGTGCTGGTGGAAGATGCTGGTCGGGTCGTGGGGGCCGTCTTTGACGGGCGCGGCCACGCTGCTAACGGCGGCGAGATTGTCGAGGAACGCGCGGCTCATTTCCCCGTACGCCTTGAAGTCATCCTCGAGGAGAAAGGCGTCGTGGCCGCAATCGCTTTGGACGTTGCAATAGGTCACTTGCGCGTTGTTGGCGACGAGGGCGTTGACGATGTCGCGGGATTGCGCCGGGGGAAAGAGCCAGTCGCTCGAAAAGCTCAGGACCAGCCACCGGCAGCCGGCGGGCCGGAAGGCGTCCGCCAGGCTCGCCGGAGTGCTGCCGAGATCGAACATGTCCATCGCCAGCGAGAGGGTCACGTAGCTGTTGGCGTCGAAGCGCTCAACGAACTTGGTCCCCTGGTAGCCGAGATAGGACCCGACGGAAAAGCGCTTCTCGAATTCGACGGCCACCTCGCGCGGATGAAGGCGGTCGGCCTCGAACTTCTCATTCATCGCTTCGGCGGAGAGGTAGGTGATATGGCCAATCATGCGCGCCAGGGCAAGGCCGACCCCGGGGCCATGCGGTTTGTCGTAGTATTGGCCGGCGTGGTAGTGGGGGTCGCGGAGGATGGCGTTGCGGCCGACGACGTCGAAGGCCAGCGCCTGGCTGGTGAGGCGCGGCGAGGAGGCGAGAACGATGGCGCCGCGCACGCGCTCCGGGAAGCGGGTGGCCCAGGTTATGGCCTGGTGCCCGCCAAGAGAGCCGCCCACCACCGCCAGCAGTTGCGGAATGGCGAGCTGATCCAGAAGGCGGCGCTGCACTTCGACCATGTCGCGGATGGTGATCGTTGGGAAATCCCGTCCGTAAGGTTTCCCGGTAGCGGGGCTAATAGTGCTGGGACCGGTGGTGCCCCGGCAGCCGCCGAGCAGGTTGGGGCAGATGACAAAGAAGCGGTTGGTATCGATCGGCTTGCCGGGCCCGACCATGATGTCCCACCAGCCCGGGTCGTCGCTATCATCATGGCGGGCGACGTGGGAATCGCCGCTCAGGGCGTGGCAGATCAGGACGGCATTGTCGCGGGCGGAATTGAGCCGGCCGTAGGTTTCGTAGGCGACGGTGACGCCGGACAGAGAGCCGCCCAATTCCAGCTTGAGCGGATCCGCCAGGCTGGCGGATTGGACATGGCGTAGCGGGGTGGCGCCGCGGACGCTGTCGCTGCTCTCAAAGATGGTCTTATTCACGGTAGCCTATTCTTCTACGCTGTCGGGGCTGGGCGCGCCAGCAGAATCGGCTGTGAGAGGGCGCGGCGGGCGTGTCCCGATAGAGCCGTCCCCACCCCGGTCCCGTATCTGGTTTGGTGGCCGGATAGGCTGGGGACGCGGGACGGAACGATGGTTGGGCTTTCGAGCGCCTTTCTCCGCTACTCTGGAATGCGAGAATGCGCTGCAGAAGGAGGCGAACTTAACGAAGAGGGACAGGAATGGCCACAAAGAGGCACGAAAAGACACGAGAATATTTTTGGCGAGACTATAAGCCGGCGACGGTTGGCTGGGCTACGGTAACGGGGGCATGGGAGAAAAAGGCTTCGGCGCGGTGTCGGATTTCTTCGAGAGAGAGTGCTCGGGCGAGGTCCACGTGGAATTGGTGGCCGAACTTGAAATTGGCGGCGAAGTACTTCGTGAACATTTGCAGCCGCCGCAGGGCCGTGGCTGGAGGGAAATCCTCGGCCACGTGGCGATACATCAGGTCCCATACGGCCGGCAGGTCCACGCTGCCGGGCCGGTCCCACGAGGCAAAGATCCAGGGACGCACCACGGCCATGCGGCCGAGCATGACGGCGCTCACCCCCTGAAAATGGCCGGCTTGCGCGTGCAGCGTGTCCGGGCCGCTCACGTCGCCATTGGCGATCAGGGGTATTCGAGTCAAGGAGGCTGCCCAGGGGAAGAGTTCGTGGCGCGCCCGGCGTTTGAATCGTTCCTCGAAAAACCGCGGATGCAGGATCACGGCATCGACTCCGGCATCCTCGAGCAAGCGCAACCGTTCGACGAAGCGCGGCTGCCAATCCGGGCGTTGATGGCCAAGGCGGATTTTGGCGGTGAGCACGTGCGGCCAGAGGCTTCGGACCCTGTGGAGCACGGCGCGCAGAGAGTCGAGGTCATCAAATAAGGCGCTGCCGGCCGAGCAGGAGCGGACCAACTTGGCATTACAAGCCAGGTTCAGGTCCAGGGCATCGGCTCCCGCTTCTTGCAGACGGCCGAGCACTCGGTCCACCGGATCCTTGTCGCCGATCATGAGCTGATAGACCAGGCAGGTTTCCTGCGGACGGCGGCGCAGCCAGGGGGACGTTTGAAAGCTCTCGCTCAGAATCCGGCGCGCCGCCAGCATCTCGGTCCACACCGCCCCACACCCTCCCAGGTCCGCGACCAGCCGGCGAAAGGCGCTATGGGTGTAGCCGACGAGCGGCGCGCAAAAACGCGCCGGGGCAAAACGCCGGCCTCGGATGAGACACTCATCTAACATCGCCCCTCACGGTAATTGGCTTGCTGGCCCCGGCCCAGAAGAATTCTCGGCTAAGGTTTTGGATACCCCACCGATTGAGCCAGGATGATGACTTGGTCGGCGCGGAGTTTGAGTTTTGGGCTTAGGGCGGCGCGATCGACGGATCCTCTCGGCCCGGTGGCGAGTCCTTCGGAGGCGCAATAGAGGCAGGTGTTTTCCGATATGTAGCCGACATTGATGTTAGCGGTGTTCCGCTTGGCGTCGTCGGTGCCGTTGCCCATTTTTGAAAAGTCCGCCACAAAGACGAGGATGACGGGCGCGTTGGTCGCGAAGGACTGGGTTGCCCCCAAGGTGCGGACGTCTTCGGCGGAGACCTGGAGAAGCTTGTTGGAGCCGGCGTCGTAGGTGAAAACGCCCTGCTTCAAGAGGACGTAGATGTCGGTTGCCTGCTTGTTGTTGGCGGAGGGGGCGGTGCGCAGGCCGCCAGACCGGTTGACGCCGAAGGAGGCCCAGAGGAGGCTGGAGATTTGCTGGCTGGAGAGATCTTTGGAGTCGAAGGCCCTGGAGGTGGCCCGTTTGGCCAGAGCTTCCATTAGCGGCATGCCGCCGGTTTTCTGAGGAGGGGGCAAAGTGATGTCCTGGGCGAAGATGCTGCCCGCGGCGAGCGCGGCCACAATGAGGGAAAGGGAGCGTTTCATTCTTAGAGATGGTTTCAATTCCCGGGCGGGTTACCGCAAGCCCGCAGAGTGGTCAAGCGGTTTCTGAAGCCGTTTTGACCCAGGCGCGGAGGACTTCGGCCACGCTCCAGGCCTGGGCGATGCAGCCGCGGGGGGTGAAGGGCGGTTCGGCATCGAAAACCTCATTGATGGAGCCGATGCAGCCCTCGTCCAGGTGGGGAATGAATCCCTCGAGGAACCTCCGGGCTCCGGCCCGATCGTCAGGATACACCTTCAGCCAGGCATCGATGAACGGTCCTATCAGCCAGGCCCAGACGGTGCCCTGATGATAAGCGGCATCGCGCGCGCGGAGGTCGCCGAAGTACCTGGGTTTGTAGTCGGGATGATCCGCGCTGAGGGTCCGAAGGCCGACCGGGGTAACCAACCGGTCGCGCACGACTTCGAGCACCGGCTTCCACCATTGCGGATCGAGCACCGGGTGCTGGAGCGAAAAGGCCAGCAGTTGATTGGGGCGGCAGGCGGAGTCATCGCCTTCCTCGCCGTCGATGATATCATAGAGGTAGTTGCCGGGGGCGTACCAGAAGCGCTTGTTGAACGAATCTTTCGCCTGTTGGGCGCGTTGGGCGATGGGTTCGGCAGCCTGGTCTCCTTCCTCTTCGCGCAGCCAGGCTTCGAGCAGCCGCAAGGCGTTGTACCAAAGCCCGTTGATCTCCACCGCCTTGCCTCGCCGCGGAGTGACCACCCAATCTTCCACCTTGGCGTCCATCCAGGTGAGCTGGTAACCGGGCGCGCCCTGGCGCAGCAGGCCGTCACCGGGGTCCACCCCGATGCCGAACTGCGTGCCGCGCACATGGTGCTCGATAATATCGCGCAGCCGGGGCAGGACTAACCGAAGCGTTCCGCGGTCGCCACTCAACTCGACATAGCGGGAGAGCGCATGGAAAAACCAGAGCGTGGCATCGGCGGTATGATACAAGCCGACGCTCTGGCCTTCGGGAAAGAGGTTGGGAATGAGCCCATTGCGGATATAGTAGGCGAAGGTGCGCAGGATCCAGCCCGCCTCGGTGAAGCGGCGGGTGGTCAGGGTCAGACCTTCCAGGCTAATCATCGTGTCTCGTCCCCAATCGGTGAACCAATGATAGCCGGCGATGACGGTGCGGATTTCGTCGCCGGCGGCGTGGGCGCGCGCGGCGTCCTGGATGCGGCCGGCCGGCGAGATGATGAATTGATCGGCCACCACCACCAGGTCGGCGGCGGGGGAAGCGCGGGCCTGCGGTTCAGCCATGTCGATGTGCCGCTGATGCCGGTCGTGGTAAAAGCCGGCCGCTTCCTGAGGTGCCAAGGCCAGCATGGTGCTCCACCACTCGGTGGAAGCAATGAGCGTCGCATCCCGGCGCGCGCGGAGGCTCACGCTGAAGTAGCCGGGGCTCCAGAGCGACCCCCGCGATTGGCAGCCACGCTCGGCCTCTTTCTGATAGTAGATTTCACGGCGGGAGCTGCCGTCATAGACAAAGACGGCGTGATCGCCCCGCAGCACCAGCCGCAACCGCGGCAGGAGCGTGTCGACCGAGACCTCGTAATGATCGCCCGTCATGGTCAAGCGGTAACCGTCGAGCGGGCCGTGATCCACGGCGTTGTCGTGTCCGCGAAAATGCATGGAAGGGCGCAGTTCCAGGCGGACCTCAGGCTGGTCGGACAGGAGTCGATAGTTCAGATGGACGGTGTTTTGGCCATAAAGGAAGACCAGGTGTTTTTCCAGAACGATGCCTTCGGCCTCGTAGCGCCAGATGGGCAGGCCGTTTTCCAGGCGAAACTCAGTGATGTAATGGCCGGCCGCACTCGGCTCTTCGGGCTCGCTCGGTTCGGCCCCGCCGATTTGGAGCAAGCGTCCGTCGCTGAAGCGGATAAACTCGGAGAGGTGATTGAGCATCATCATGCGTCCGAAGGGACCGGGCAGGGCGGCGACGAGCAGGCCATGATAGCGCCAGGTGACGATCCCGGAGATCGTGCCGGAGGCATAACCGCCAAGTCCATTCGTGGCCAGCCATTCGCGGCGGAGCAGTTGGCGGGCGTCCTCGCCCCGCGCCCGCGTCAAATCGATGCGGCGAATGATCTTGTCCACAATCAGGCCGCCGGCCGCGGCTCGAGCACAAGGGCCGCCTGGCCCAGCACGATCCAATTCCCGTTGCCTGTTTCGAGCGCCGGCGCGCCGCAACCGCCGTATGAGGGGACCTCGCTGGACCATTTGACTTGCCACTCGCACTCCTCGACGGGGGCGAGCAACGGCTCCGGGGCGGGGCTCAGGCGAAGGTCCAGCCCCAGATTGATTAAAAGCAATCGATCGTGGCCTTTGTCTCCAAAGAAGCGCAGCACAAAGGCTTCGGGGCCCAGGATGGCGCCATCGACCCGCCCGGCGCGCGGCTGGGAAAAGACCGGGTCCTCGCGCCGCAGCCGGAGCAGATCGCGGTGCATCTCATAGATTTCCCTGTGGGTCTTGCGCTCGGAGTGGTTGAGCTTGCAGGCGGCGAACGTCTCCAACGAGGCCGGTTCGGTCAGGAAGGGGTCGTTTTCGGGGCTGGCGATGGTTTGGAATTGGCGCAGGAGATCGCGCCGGCCCTGGGCGACCTGCTTCGCCAGCTTGGGATTATGATCGACGAAATAATGGAATGGAGCCGAGGCCCAAAACTCCTGGCCCTGGAACAGCATCGGTGTGGCCGGCCCCAGCAGGAGCAGGGCGGTCAGGGCTTTGCACTGGCCCGGGCTAGCCAACTGGTGCAGGCGCAAGCCGCGGAGCGAGTTGGCTATCTGGTCGTGATTTTGGAGGAAGTTGACGAACTGTTCCGGCGCCAGGCCGAAGGCGGGACTGCCGCGCCGCTTTTTTTGCCAGCCGAACCACTGGCCTTGGAAGAGGTATCCCCATTTGACCGCCGAGATGAATTCCTGCGGCGTGCCGCGGTAGTCGGAGTAATAGGCTTCGTTGTGTCCGCTCAGCGCCACGCGGGCGCTATGATGGAAATCATCATTCCAGAGCGCATCCAGCCCGAAGCCGCCTTGTTCGAAGGGCCGTGCCAGGCGAGTCTCCTGGGCTTCATTTTCCGCGACAATCCACGTGCCCCGGCCCTTCGCCGCTTCGCGAACCCGGTGCGAAATGGCCGCCAGGATGTGATTGGGTGAGGAGTCAAAAATCTGCTGCGTGGCGTCCAGGCGCAAGCCGTCCAGGTGGAACTCGCTGATCCAATAGGCGGCGTTGGCGCTGAAGAACTCGCGCACCGGGCTGCTGTTTGGGCCGTCGAAGTTGATCGCTTGACCCCATTCGTTGGCGTATCGGTCCGTAAAATAGTCATCGGAGAAGTTGTTGAGATAATTCCCGTCCGGCCCGAAGTGGTTATAGACCACGTCGAGAACGATCCCGAGCCCGATCTGGTGCGCCCGATCGACAAAAGCACGGAAGTCGTCGGGCCTCCCGTAAAGGCGGGTTGGGGCAAAGAGGTTGACCCCGTCGTAGCCCCAACCGAAGGTGCCGGGAAAGTCGGCTACGGGCATCACTTCGATGAGAGTGACGCCGAGCCGCTTCAGGTCGGGCAGTTCGCGCATCGCGGCCGACCAGGTGCCTTCCGGAGTAAAGGTGCCCAGGTGCAGCTCATAAACGACTTGTCCGCGCCGGGAAACCCCCGGCCAATCCTCATCCGTCCAGGTGAAACTCTCGGGATCGACAATTTCTGACGGGCCATGCGGGCCCTCGGGCTGAAAACGCGAGACCGGGTCCGGATAGGAACCGCCGCCGATTCGAAACTTGTAGCGGCTCCCGGCAGCGGCTTCGGCGATATAGCCGGAGAAATAGCCATGATCCTCCCGCTCCAGGGGGACGGCTTGCAACGGGGCGCCCGCGGATCCGGCCGGCTCGGATAATTCCACTATGAGGTTGTGAGCCTTGGGCGCCCAGACCCGGAAATGGGTCCCGCCGCCGGGCATCGACTCCGCCCCGACGGGCAGGCGTCTTGGGTAGGGACATTCGGATTCAACGGGACCTGCCTGGAGGACGTGCTTGGGTTTGTGGGTTTTTCCCGGAACAACCAGCTCTCGCATACTCATAAGCCGCAATCAATTTGTCCATAAACCAAATGTATGCAAGGGGGAGAATGCGGGAGAACGCAATCGCATTGCTTCTGCCTGGGTTTATGCGAGGTTGAATCCGGCGGAAAACAGATGAAATGGTCCTGGCGAATTGCGCGGGTGGCGGGCATTGGCATTCATGTCCATGTCACCTTTTTCCTGATCCTGTTGTGGGTGGGGACGAGTTCCTTTCTGACCCGGCACCTCTGGAGCGATGCCGTGGAGGGAATGCTTTTCGTTCTGGTGCTGTTCGCGATTGTCGTGCTGCACGAACTGGGCCACGCGCTGACGGCCAGGCGTTTTGGCATCGGCACGCGGGATATTACGCTGCTGCCCATTGGCGGCGTAGCGCGCCTGGAGCGGATGCCGGAAGACCCGCGGCAGGAGCTATTGGTCGCGCTGGCCGGCCCGGCGGTGAATGTCTGCCTGGCTGTCTTTTTCTTCGCCATCATCGGCGGCAGCCGCCAATTCGCCCAACTGGCCAATATTGCCGCGCCCGCCGACGACTTCCTGGGAAACCTGGTGTTGGTCAATATCGTTCTGGCGCTGTTCAACCTTGTGCCGGCTTTTCCCATGGATGGCGGGCGGGTGCTGCGCGCGCTGTTGGCGATGCGGCTGAATTATGTTCGGGCGACCACCATCGCCGCGCGCATTGGTCAAACGGTGGCCGTTCTCTTTGGGTTCGCCGGATTCTGCTCCTTTTTTTTCGGCGGCCTGGGGCCCATCTCGAATCCATTTCTGGTTTTCATCGGCGTTTTCGTGTGGATGGGGGCCGCCCAGGAGGCGGGCCAGGTGCGGATGAAATCGGCGCTCGGGAGCATCCCGGTCAACCGGGTGATGATCACCGATTATCGGACTTTAGCGATCGGCGACTCGCTGGGACGGGCGGTCGAATTCTTATTAACCGGGTGGCAGCAGGATTTCCCTATTCTTGAGGAGGGGCGGGTGGAGGGGTTGTTGACGCGCGCGGCCCTGGCGGCGGGCCTGTCACGATTCGGGCCGGACGCGAGCGTGCAGGTGGCAATGGAACACCGGTTTCCCATAGCCTCGCCTTTGGAGAGCGTGGACTCGGCCCTAACGCGGATGCGCGCCAACGGCTCTTCGGCCTTGCTGGTTGTTGATGGCGGCGTGCTGGTGGGCATTTTGACCAGCCAGAACGTCAATGAATGCCTGGCTGTCCAAACCGCTGTTGCCTCTAAGAACCTGTCCCGATAGGCCGTGCTATAGCCGAAACCCGGAGGGCCGAGTTTCGCGAGGCCCGCCGGAAGAAGGTCCGTAATTCCCGATCTTTACACTTTTGCGCGGGAGTGTATACGTGATGCCCGTTTTTAAAACGGATCGCCCGCGAACCAACTATTCCGGTGCTTGTTTCGCGGGCGATTTGCTAAATGTCAAGCGCCGGAAACGACCGAGATGAAAATTTGCGTCACTAAAGAAGACATCGAACAGGGCCATCCCCAGGACCCCAATGCCTGTCCCATTGGCCGCGCGGTGCAGCGCGCCGGGCTCAAGGATTATTGCGTTACCGCTTCGGCCATCGTCGTGGCCGATCAAAGCCAGCACCCCGCCGCCTTGTTGCTCCCGGAGTCGGTGCAGAACTGGATTGCCGATTTTGACCGGGCCAAGCCGGTCAGCCCAATCACCTTTGAATTGGGCCTGCCCGTGCCAGCCGTTTGTCGCTGTGCCCGGTTCCATGGCCCTCGGCATTCGGGTTGCCCCCAGCGGGAAAAGCACGCGCCCGCGCAGGGCCGCGTCCGCTGCCCGATGCAAGCGGCTGCTAAAGCCTAACCGGCGCCCGGAATTGGGCGGAAATCACTTAATGGCCCGTGCCGGGAAGCCGCTGAAGCGGCTGGGGCGTGTTGTTCATCGACGGTTACCTCGCTTCAGCCAGGTGCTAATAAGAGGGGCTGCCATAAACCGGCGTGCGCCCCCCCGGCATTCAGACGACAACGATTGAGTTGACGCCGCCGAAGGGGTTGGGGACGGATTCTTTGGCGGCGGGATCGCTGAGCCATTGGCCGTCCACGACAAACCGGTACTCGTAACGGCCCGGGGGCAGCCAAAGGGTTATCTTCCACGCATCCCGCTCTTTGCGCAGGGAAGTGCGTTGCGGATCCCATTTGTTGAAGGTGCCGGCGATGGCAACGGATTGGGCCTGAAGCTGTTTGGAAATGAATTCGACCGGCTTCTCGACGGGCCGCTCGGCCGCTTTGGGGGTCGGAGCGACCGGCCGCGCGGCGGTCGTGGATCGTTTGTATCTGGGTTGCATGTCTATTGCCAGGTTTGAAGGTCTGCAACGCCACAGCGGCTGCTGCGGACGATCTCCGCGCCCGGACGAGGCGGGGCAAGCCTGGATCGCGGGGACGCCACAGGAACGACGCGCCCCGCCCAGCAATTCCGCAAAGTTGTGCATTGCATAGCCAAATCTTATCACCATCGCCCCATTCCCCGCATGGGGTTTTCACCCCAGCATCGACCTGAGACTCCGGGACCCCGTCATTCCTCGGCCGATTCCACTTGCGGCGTGTTTCGCGCGAGAGGGAGGGAGAAATAAAAAGTGGCTCCCTTGTCCGGGAAGCCTTCGGCCCAGGCGCGCCCCCCATGCTGCTGGATAATGCGGCGCACCTTTGCCAGCCCGACGCCGAGCCCCTCGAATTCCCCGGCGGGATGCAGGCGCTGAAAGATGCCGAAGAGCTTGTCCCGATAATGAGGGTCAAAGCCGACGCCGTTGTCGGCAACGAAGATGACGGCTTCCTTTTCGGCCGGGGCCGCGCCGATTTCAATGCGGGCCGAATGACGGGGGCGCGTGAACTTGAGGGCGTTGGCCAGCAGTTCGGTCAGGGCCTGAAGCAGCAGCGGCGGGTCGCCGACGATTTCAGGCAGCGGGCCGACGATCCAATCGACCTGGCGTCCTTCGGTTTCGCGGCGCAATTCGTGGATGATTTCATGGGCCACTTCGGTGAGGCTGAACTGGAGACGGTACATTTCCGCCCGGCCGATGCGCGTGAAGGAGAGAAGTTCATCGCTGAGTCTGGCTATCTGGCGGGCGGAGTCCGATATGGTTTTGAGGCAGCTCTTGCTCTTGGAATCCAGCTTGTCGCTGGCCAGCTTGAGGAGCAGTTCGACGAAGCTGTCAATGTTACGCAAGGGCGTCCGCAGCTCGCGCGCGAGCGTGTAGCTCAGCTCCTGGAGTTCGCGGTAATCGGCCTCGAGTTGAACCGCGTGCCGATGGGGGGTGTGATCGGCCCGCGCCGGCCCCTCCTCAGCCGACGGCTTCTGGCGTTGCGGCCTGGCGCGTTGCGCGCTGGCGCGCAGGGCCCGCTGGATGGCGGGGGCGAGCAGATGCAGCTTCTCCTTGAAGACATAATCATCGGCGCCGCGTTTGAGGATGTCGACGGCGGTTTCGTCTCCATGGGCGGCGGTGACAAAGATAAACGGAATGCCGGGGCACCGCTCGCGGGCGGCCGCCAGCGCGGTGAAGCCGTCAAAGGCCGGCAAGCCGTGGTCGGAAAGAATGACGTCGGGCGGGTGGCGCTCGAGCTCATGAAGGAACTGAGCTTCGGTTTCGACGCGCCTGGCCCGGGCTTGCAGGCCGGCTTTTGCCAGCTCGCGCTCGATCAGCTCAGCGTCCTGGGGCATGTCTTCGACCAGCAAGATGCGGAGTTGGTTTTTCATAGCGGCGCGCGACGCGTTCGTGGCAAGAGCCATCGTATCGCAGCCGCGCAGCCGCAGAAATGGGGTGATGACCCGTCTAATTCACCCGGCGGACGATGGCAGCGGCCGTTGGCGCGGGGGGATCACGGTTGAGCGATCGGCGGGCACAGACGCGGAGACGCGGTGGCAGAGGGCCAGGAGGTCGGCGAGAGCCGCAGCCTGCTCGATCGCGCGGCTTGCCGGTCCCAGGCGTTGCTCGCGCTGGAGCTGGAGCTGTCGCCGGTGGCGGCGGCGGTCGGCATCCTCGAGCGCGCGCCGCAGCACCGGGGCCAGCCGCCGAAGTTTCTGCTCGCGGCCAGCCGGAACCGATTTGAAAGCGCCGCGTTCCGGTGGGGAGATCCGGCGGTTCTGCCGGTTTGGTTTGTCCAGGCGCCAGGTGCAGGCGGCCAGGCTGCGTCGCATAAGTCTTATGAGGGAATGCAATTCGAACTGGAATCGATCCATGAACCCCTTAGCGCGTGCCATGGCTCGCGCTGTCACCATCCTAAAGGCAAGACGATGCACAAATTGAGTCTAGGCAGAATTTGCGGCTGTTAGGAATGGGGGGAAGACCCCAATTGGGGTCCAGGAAGACGACGGGTGTAGGGCTTCACCTACTTAGCGAGGAACTTAGGAGCGGAATAGGATGGGGGCAGTCGTATGGCAACCGAAACCGCAATAAACCCATCGGATCGATTCAATGAGTCTCCGTGGACGGCGCCTGGGACCTCCCGGGACGCCAGGATTTCGCACCGGGCTTATCAATGGCTGGACAGCTTTGCCTGGGAGCGTGGAATCGATTGCTATCGGTTCCGCCTTCGTGGGTCCGGCTGCATTTATTTTGAAGATCTGCAATCCCCGCTTGCTGCCTCCTGATGAAGACCGGTGTCCAAACACCCGCTGCCGGGAGGTCAACCGCTGGGCAGCAGGGTTTCGTTGAAGGGCGGCCCCAGAGCCTTGGCCGGAGCCTGCCGCGTTCGACCGAGGGGGATCGGGCGTTCTGGATTCAGCGCCTCGGGGGCTGCCCGGCATTGCTGGACCTGCCAACCGACCGGCCTCGCCCCCTCGCGCAAAAATATCGAGTGGTTTCGGAGCGTTGGATGATGCCACGGAAGTGGCGCCGGCGGCTCGAATCGCTGAGCCAGCGCGAAGGCGCAAGCTGCTCGATGGTGCTGCTGAGCGGCCTGATGGTGTTGCTGAGTCGATATACCCGCCAGGACGACATTGTCGTCGCCGTAGCGGCCCCTGGCGGCGCGCCGGCGGATTGGATCGTTGTGCGGGCGGATTTAGCCGGCGACCCCACGTTTCGGAAAACCCTCAAGAGTGTGAAGGAGTCCGCCGCCGGCGCGGCCCGGCATGGAGAGGTGACCTTTTCCGGCTTGCTGGAAAGACTGCGGACCGCAGGCAACCAGGACCCGCCTCGTTCGCTGAGGCAGGTGCGCTTCCTCTGCGAAACCGAACCGCAGGTCCAGACGCCCGGGCTGGAATCCGCCGGGCTGCCGAGGGGCCGCGCCACAATCGCGCCGGAGACAGCCGATTTCGAGCTGAGTTTTCATGTGGCTGAGGTGGCGGACGGGGGGCTTGGGGTGAGAATCGACTATGCCGCCGAGCTGTTTGAGCCGGACACGATTCGCCGGCTGCTGGCGCATTGGGAGACTCTGTTACGAGGCATCCTCAGCGGGCCGGGACGCCGCGTATCGGAACTGCCGCTGGTGCCGCCCGAGGAGCAGCACCGGCTCCTGGTGGAATGGAATGACACCGCGAAGGATTACCCGCGGGAAAAGAGGATTATTGAGTTGTTCGAAGCACAGGTCGCGCGCGCGCCTGATGCCGAGGCTCTGGTTTGCGGCCACACGCGTCTGACCTATGGCGAGCTTGACGCCCGCGCCACCCGATTAGCCGGGCGGCTGCGGGCGCTGGGGGTGGGGAACGAAACGCTGACAGGCGTTTGCCTGGAGCGTTCCTGGGAAATGGTGGCGGGGATTCTCGGAGTGCTCCGCGCCGGCGGGGCTTATGTGCCGCTCGACCCAGCGTATCCGCGGGAGCGGCTGGCCTTCATGCTGCAGGACTCCAACGCTTGCGTGTTGCTCGTCCGCAGGAATCTGCGCCATCTGATTCCCGGCACGGGAGCCAAGGTGCTATGCATCGATGACGACTCCGAGGCGCCGGCCGGCGGAGAGGCGAGTTGCGAAACCCGGCATCCGGGGGCGCGAGAATCCTCAATCCTCAACAGTCATTCCTCGCCGTTAGCCTACGTCATCTACACATCCGGTTCCACCGGACAGCCCAAGGGAGTGGCCGTCGAGCAGCGCAGTGTCGTGGCCCTCGTGAACTGGGCGCGGGATCGGTTCGGGCCGGAAGCCCTGTCGGGGGTGCTGGCTTCGACCTCGATTTGCTTCGATGTATCGGTGTTCGAGCTCTTCGCGCCGCTTTGCACCGGCGGCAAAGTCATTTTGGCGGAAAATGCGCTGGCGCTGCCGACGCTGCCGGCGGCCAACGAGGTCCGATTCATCCTGACGGTGCCTTCGGCCATTCGCGAGCTGATCCGGATGCGGGCCGTGCCGCAGTCGGTGCGGGTGGCGGGCCTGGCCGGCGAGCCGTTGACGGCGTCGCTCGCGGATCAGATCTACGCGGAGACGACGGTGGGGCAGGTCTTTGATCTCTACGGGCCGACCGAGACCACGGTTTATTCGGCATGTGCGCTGCGAGAGCCTGGGGGGCCTGCTGTCATTGGCCGGCCACTGCCCAATGAGCAGGTTTACCTGCTGGATAGCCAGCGGCAACTGGTCCCCATTGGGGTTCCGGGAGAATTGCACATTGGCGGGGATGGGGTGGCGCGCGGCTATCTCCATCAACCCGAGCTGACCGCGGAGCGGTTCATTCCCAATCCTTTCAAACCCGGGCGGCTGTACCGGACCGGCGACCTGGCGCGATGGCGCGCCGATGGCGCCCTGGAGTTCCTGGGCCGCATCGACCAGCAGTTGAAGATTCGAGGCTTCCGGATTGAGCCGGGCGAAATCGAAGCGGTTCTCAAGACCCATCCGGCAGTGCGCGAGGCCGTGGTCGTGGCGCGGGAGGACCAACCCGGGGATCGCTGTCTGGTGGCGTATGTGGCCACCGAACCGCCGCACAGCGGCGACGCGGGCATTGAAGAGGAACTGCGCAGGGCCTGCATCGCAAAGCTGCCGAGCTACATGGTGCCGTCGGCCGTCGTGGCGCTCGAGGGCTTGCCCCGGACGCCGAGCGGGAAGGTGGATCGCAAAGCGCTGCCCGCTCCGCCGCCGAACCGGACCGCCCGCGGCGAATTCGTCGCTCCCCGGACACCGACGGAGGAACGACTCGCGGCCATCTGGCGCGAGGTTCTAAAAATCGAGCCGATCGGCGTGCAGGACAATTTCTTTGCTTTAGGCGGTCATTCCCTTCTGGCGATACGGGTCAACTCTCGCATTCGCGAGGTGTTCGAGGTCGAGATGCCCCCGACCGGCCTGTTCGACGCGCCGACCATTGCGGTTTTGGCGGAAGGGTTGGCCGCCCAACGTTGGAAAGGCGCCGATGCGGCCGCGTTGCCGCTCCGGCGATTGCCGCGCAAAGGCAGGTCGCCGGCCTCGTTTGTCCAGGAGCGATTGTGGTTCCTTGATAAACTGGAGCCGGGCAGCGACGCCTACAACGTGCCGCTGGCGCTTCGTCTCAAAGGCAATCTGGACGTAGCGGCGCTCCGGCGCGCTGGCAACGAGATCGTCCGGCGTCACGAGGCATTGCGCACAACGCTCCGGATGGCGGAGGCGGAACTCGTCCAGGTGATTGCACCGGCCGCGGAACTGCCTCTCGAAGTGAGCGACCTGGCAGCCTCTGAGCGGACCGAGCCGGACGTCGAGAGGAGGCAAAGCTCGACTCCCGAGGACCCCTCCCGGATTCTGGACTGGGCGGGCGAACAGGCACGACGACCTTTTGATCTGGCCCGAGGGCCCCTGGTGCGCGCGGCGCTGGGGCGGCTGGGACCGTCGGACCATGTGCTGGTGATGGTGATGCACCACGCCGTTTCGGACGGATGGTCGCTGGGGATTCTGCTGAAGGAACTGGAAGCGCTCTACACACGTTTTGCGCAGGAGGCCGGCGCCCAGCCCATTATGGGAAGCGTTGCGGGCGGGCTGCCGGAATTGGCGGTGCAGTATGCCGATTACGCGCATTGGCAGCGGCAATGGATGCGAGGTCAGACACTTGAAGAGGAGCTTGCCTATTGGAAAGGGGCGCTGGCGGGAGCGCCCGACGCGATAGATCTCCCTGCGGACCGGAACGAGCGGGACGGAAGGGGAGGGGCGGCGGTTGGCTTGGCAGGCCTGACGCCCGATCTGGGGCGGTCTCTGGACGAGTTCTGCCGGCGCGAAGGGGTAACTCCCTTCATTGCACTGATGAGCGCGCTGGCCGTCACACTCGGGAAGTGGACGGGGCAGGAAGACCTGGTTATCGGCACCGTGGTCGCGGGACGGCGCCGGCCCGAGGTCGATCAAGTGATCGGCTGTTTCATGAACTTCCTGCCTATCCGTGCCAGGCTGGGAGGGGTGGCCAGTGGAGAGGAGGCGCTACAGCGGGTTCGAGCGGCGGTGGTGGAAGCGCAGGCGCATCAGGATTGCCCGTTTGAGAGATTAGTCGAGGCAATTAACCCGCAGCGGCGGCTCAACCAGAACCCATTGTATAATGTGGCGCTGGTGTTCCAGGATTTCCCTTCCAAGCCGTTGCATTGTCCAGGGCTGGAGGCAAGCCTCGTCCCGGTGTCGATGTCCCAGCCGCTGCTGGACTTGCGTTTCGAGGCTGAACAGACCGCCGATGCGCTCTGTCTGAAATGCGAGTATCGGTCGGACCTCTTCGAAGCGCGGACAATCGAGCAGTTGCTGGCTTCCGTGCTGGGGGTGCTGACCAAGCTGGTGCGGGAGCCGCAGGCCGGGGGGCAGGAGTTTCAACTGACTCCGGCTTTGGCAAGCCAGGCCGAAGCGGCGCGTGCTCGCAGCCGCGAACAGCAGGTGGTTATCAGCGCTACGTTTACGGCGGAGCCGGTAGCCGAGGCGCTGGCATATTGGTTCAAAGAACTGGAGTTGCCGGCAAAGGTCGAGTTTGCCCCTTACAACCAGGTCTTTCAGCAATTGCTCGATCCGGGCAGCCGGCTGTCGGCCAGCCCCGGCGGGCTCAATGTGTTGTTGCTGCGGCTGGAGGATTGGGAGAAACCGGGCCGGGCGGGGCAGGGCGGCGGGGCGGACTCCGGGACAGTCGACCGCACGCTGGAAGAGTTTGTGCTGGCGCTCAAGACGGCGGCGGGGCGCGGGTCAACCCCTTACCTGGTGTGTGTTTGCCCTCCTTCCCCGGCTGTGGCGGCGGATGGCCAACGGAAGCAATTGGCCGCCCGGAGGGAAGCGTTTCTGGGGACGCAACTGGAAGCGTTGGCCGGGGTTTACTGGGTTTCGAGCGGGGAGCTGGGGCACTTATACCCGGTGGCGGACTACTACGACAGCAGCGGCGACGAACTGGGCCATGTGCCCTACACGCCGGTTTTCTTCACGGCCCTTGCCACGCTCATCGCGCGCAAGTTGACGGCCCTGAACCGGCCGCCCTACAAAGTGATCGCGCTGGATTGCGACCAGACGCTCTGGTCGGGTGTGTGTGGAGAGGACGGGGCCGGCGGCATCCGGCTGGAGCCCTGGCGGGTGGCCTTGCAGCAGTTCATGGTGGGCCAGCATGACGCGGGCATGTTGCTGTGTCTTTGCAGCAAGAACAATGAGGAGGACGTGGAGGACGTTTTTGCGCGGCGCGCGGAGATGGCTCTGCGACGGGAACATCTGGCGGGCTGGCGATTAAACTGGCAGGCCAAATCCGAGAATCTCAAGGCTCTCGCAAAAGAGCTGGGGTTGGGGCTGGAGAGCTTTATTTTCGTGGACGATAACCCGGTGGAGTGCGCCGAGGTGCAGGCCAACTGCCCGGAGGTGCTGACGCTGCACCTGCCGGAGGAGCCGGCGCGCATTCCGGATTTTCTTCGGCACTGCTGGGTTTTTGACCATCTCAAGCTGACGGAAGAAGACCGCCGTCGAGCCCGGATGTATCGTCAGAATCGGGAGCGGCAGGGGCTGCAGGAACAATCCTGGAGCCTGGCTGAGTTCTTGTCGGGCCTGGAACTGAAGATTCGAATGGAGCCGATGAGTCCTCAGCAACTCGGCCGAGTGTCGCAACTGACCCATCGCACCAACCAGTTCAACTTCACCACGCGTCGCCGGAGCGAAAGCGAGGTGCAGGGCTTGATAGGGGAGCATCAAGTGCTGACGGTGTCGGTCAGTGACCGGTTTGGAGATTATGGGCTGGTGGGAGTGGTGATCTACCGGGTGAGAGGAGAGGCTTTGGAGGTGGACACGTTTCTGCTGAGTTGCCGCGTGTTGGGCCGGGGAGTGGAGCATCGGATGCTGGCGCGGTTGGGAGAGAAGGCGCGGGAGAGCCAGGCCAGGTGGGTGAATGCGAATTACTTGAAGAGCCCCAAGAACAAGCCCGCGCTGGATTTTCTGGAGAGCGTAGGAGCCGCTTTCAAGCAGCCGCTTGACGGGGGATATGTCTTCCGGTTTCCGGCGGGCTTTGCGGAGGAAGTGGCGTTCAATCCACCTGCCGAGAGCAGCGCGGGGGCCGTCGCTCCGATGGCAGAGTCAAAAAACGAGCCGGCGGCGCTGAAGCTGCAATCGGCGCCCGTATGGAGATTCACCCGCTGGCGCGAGATTGCGCTGGAGGCGCAGGAGCCGGCCAGGATCCATCAGAGGGTGGAGTCGGGAGCCGTCGCGCACATCAACCGGCGGGGGGAGTATGTGGCTCCCCGGACCGAGATTGAGCGCAAGCTGTGCGAGATCTGGCAAAGCCTGCTTCACGTGGACCGGGTTGGGGTGCAGGATAACTTTTTCGAGCTGGGCGGACACTCGCTCCTGGCGGTGCAGGCCCACTCGCGCATGCGCGAGGCATTCCATGCCGAAGTGCCCCTTTCCACCTTGTTTGAGGCGCCGAGTATCGCAGCCCTGGCGCAGGGATTGGCGGCGGGGCGTTGGCAAGGCGACACTGCGTCGGTGTTGCCGCTCGTGCGATTGCCGCGCGGCGGGGATTTGCCCGCCTCTTTCGTCCAGGAGCGGCTGTGGTTCCTGGATCAACTCAATCCGGGCAGCGTGGCTTACAACGTTGCGCTGGCCCTTCGCCTGGAGGGAGAGCTCAAAATCGATTTGCTGGAGCGGGCCTGCAACCAGGTGATCGCGCGGCATGAGGCGCTGCGGACCACCCTCCGCTATGCGGAGGGCAAGCTGCGGCAGGTGATTGCGCCAGAGCTGAAACTAAAGCTTTTAGTGACGGATCTGACGGCGTCCCGCAGTGCCGGCCCGGGCGTCGAACCGACGGGCGGCCCGCCTCTCGCCGCTCCGGCATCGACGCCTGCCTCAGACGTCTCGCGCCTTGACTGGCTCCAGGCACAGGCGCGCCAGCCATTTGACCTGACACATGGGCCGCTGGTGCGCGCCGGTCTTGCCCGGCTGGATGAGCGCCACCATCTGTTCGTGGTGGTGATGCACCACACGGTTTCAGACGGCTGGTCCATGGGGCTCTTCCTGAACGAAGTGGAAACCCTCTATTCGCGCCTCGCCGAGCCGGCCGCAAGCAACGCAGGGGATGTTCCCGAGCTGCCGATTCAATATGCGGATTTCGCGCACTGGCAGCGGCGGCAGATCCAGGGACCCATGCTCCAGCGCCAATTGATCTACTGGAAGGAAGCGCTTTCCGGGGCGCCTGCGGCGGTTGATCTGCCGACCGACCGCGCCGAGCCCAAGGAACCCAGCCGCCACACGGGCAGCCACGCCGTGAGGTTCCCGGATGCTTTGGCCCGCAATCTCGCGGACGGTGTCCAGCGCGAGGGCACCACTCCGTTCATGGTGATGATGACCGCATTGGCTATTACTCTGGCAAAGTGGACCGGCCAGGAGGACCTGGTCATCGGCACCGTGGAGGCGGGGAGAACCCGGCCCGAAATTGAGAATGTGATCGGCTGTTTCATGAATTTTCTGCCCATTCGCGCGCGGTTGGCCGGCGCCGCCAGCGGACGGGAACTGCTCGGCCGGATTCGCGGCGCCGTGGTGGAAGGCAAGACTCACCAGGACTGCCCCTTCGAAAAGATAGTTGAAGCGATTAATCCGCATCGCGGTCTGCGCCGTAACCCTTTGTACAATGTGGCGCTGCTGCTGCAAAATTTTCCCGGCAGCGCCTTTCGAAGCGAGAAACTGCGAGCCAGCCCAATCCCGTTTTCTTTGGGCGAGGCGCTGCTGGACCTTTGGTTCGAGGCCGAACAGACCCCAGACGGACTCTGGCTTCGGTGCGACTACCGGACCGACCTTTTCGATGCGGCAACGGTGGGACATCTGGTGGCATCGTACCAGGAGGTGCTCGGCAAGCTGGTGCGGGAGCCTGGCGCGGCGCTTGGTGAATTCCGAATCACCTACGGTCTGGCGGCGCAAGCGGCGGCGGCGAGGGCGCCCCTGGCGGAGGAAACGGTTGCGCTGAGCGCGACTTTCACCGCCGAGCCGGTGGCCGAGGGGCTTCGTTACTGGATAAAGAAAATGGAGCTGCCGGCGAAAGTCGAGTTCGCCCCTTACAACCAGGTTTTTCAGCAGTTGCTCGATCCGGGCAGCTTGCTGTCGAAAAACGGGCGCGGCCTGAACGTTGTGTTGCTCCGGCTGGAGGATTGGCAGCCCGCCGCCGGCGCGCGGGAGCGGACCGGCCCCGGCGAGTCCGCCTTGGAGCGCAATGCGCGCGAGTTTATCCAAGCGATCCAGGCCGCGTCGTCGCGCCTCCCCACGCGGTGGCTGATTTGCGTCTGCCCCGCTTCCCCCGCGGCCCTGGCGAACTCGGGGCGGGCTCGACTGCTGGCCCGGGTGGAAGGGTCGCTTGAGAATCAGCTCCATCATCCGGGTCGGATTGATTGGATTTCGGGCCGGGAGCTGGCGCGGCGTTATGCGGTGGCGGAGTATTCTGACGCCAGCAGCGATGATCTGGGCCATGTGCCCTATACGCCGTTATTCTTCACGGCGCTGGCGACGGCGATAGCCCGCCACCTCGCTGGGTTGGAGCGGGGATCAGCCTCTGTCGCTCTGGTTCATTCCGATTACCAATCCCTGGTGCCCGAGTCGGGTGACCTGAGAGGCATCCATGAGCAAATCGGGGCCCGGAGCGATTCCGGCCCGGCCAGGCGCGCCGAGTATGTGCCGCCGCGCACGGATATGGAGCGCCGGCTGTGCGAGCTATGGCGGGATCTGCTGCGCGTCGATCGCGTCGGCGTGCGGGATGATTTTTTTGACCTGGACGGCCACTCGTTGCTGGCGGTGCGGTTGTTTGCCGAGGTGGAAAGGACGACCGGCCGGAAATACCCGCTGGTGACGATCTTTCAAGCGCCCACTATCGAGCAACTGGCCCGGGTGTTGGATGGCCATGGCCAGGCCGCGCACTCGGGTTCGCTGCTGGTGCCGATTCAGCCGCGCGGCGCCGGGCCGCCGCTCTTCCTGATCCACGGCGCGGGCGGCGATGTGCTTTGGGGCTACGCGAACCTTGCGGCCCATCTGGGAACGGACCAGCCGATCTACGGCATCAAATCGCGCGGCCAAATCGGATTGGACGAGCCAAGGAGCGTGCGCGAGATGGCGGCGTGTTACCTGCGCGAGGTGCGGCAACTCCAGCCGCGAGGACCTTACTATCTGGGCGGCTATTGTTTCGGCGGCAATGTTGCCTACGAAATGGCGCGGCAGCTTGAACAACTGGGCGAGACCGTCGCGCTGGTGGTCCTCCTGGACAGCGCGCCATCCAATGCCGGATACGAACGAGTCACCTGGTGGCGCCCTGGCTTTGCCTTCCGCTTCGCGCGCAACGTCGGGTATTGGCTCAGCGACTTCTTCGGCCTCGGCGCGGAGGAGCGGCGGCGTTTCATCCGGCGCAAGACGCGGTCGCTGGGTCGAAAGGTTAAACGCTGGTTCTGCCGCGAAACCGCCGGGTCCGACCTGGATGTCGAGGAGATAGTCGATCCTATCTATTTTCCGGAAAGCGAACTGAAGCTTTGGGGAATCCACCTGCGGGCGCTGGCTGAACACACGGAGGGGCAATACCCGGGCCGGATTACTCTCCTCCGGACGCGGGGACAGCCTTTGCTCTGCTCCTTCGATGAGGACTTTTGCTGGGGTGGCCTGGCCCTGGGCGGAGTCAAGGTAAAGCGAATCCCCGGCTCCCACGAGAACGTGTTTACCGAGCCCAATGTTCGATACCTGGCCAGGGCGATCGAGGAATGCCTGGCTCAAGCCCAAGCCGAAAACCACAACCCACGTCCGAATCCACACTAAATCGAGATGATAGGCCTGCTGAAATTCGTTTGGCGCACCTGCAAGGGAATGGCGGTGATCACCACGGTGACCGCGCTGTTGAGCGGCGCGTGCAATGCCGGCTTGATAGCCATGGTCAACACGACCTTGACGCACCCGGGGCGTTTCGCCACCCGCGTCATGTGGGGGTTTGTCGCCCTGTGCGTCGGCAAAGTGGTCACCAACTTCACTTCTCAGATGGTGCTAGCCAAGTTCTCCCAAGGCGCCATCGCCGAGCTGCGCCGCGACCTGATTCGCAAGATCCTCGCTGTGCCGCTGCGCAATCTTGAAGAAATCGGCCCTCCCCGCATCCTGGCGGCTCTGACCGATGACGTGTTCAATATCAGCCAGTCGCTGCTGGCGATTCCGATTATCTCGGTCAACGTTGCCATCCTTCTGGGCGGCGCCGCCTATCTCGGCTGGTTGTCATGGCAAATCCTGGCCGCCCTCTTCGGCATGATCGTGTTCGGCGCCATCAGCTATCGTGCGGTGGTCTCCAGCGCATTCCGCTGGCTGAGCCTCGCGCGCGAGGAGCAAGACCGGCTGTACGGCCATTTCCGCGCGCTGACCGAGGGGATCAAGGAACTGAAGCTGCACCGCAGCCGGCGCGGCGCCTTCTTCACCCGCAACATCCAGGCCACAACTGAAATCTATCAGCGTCACAATGTCGCCGCCGAGGCCCGGTTCATCATCGCCCAGAACTGGAGCCATCTGCTCTACTTCGCGCTCATCGGGCTAATCCTGTTCCTGATTCCCACCATGGCGGTCATCAGCCGGGAGACCCTGAGCGGCTACGTCATCACCACTCTCTATCTCATGGGACCGCTGGCGGGAGTGATGAGCAGCGTCTCGCTGTTCGGCCGCGCTAGCGTCGCCCTTCGAAACGTTGAAAACCTCGGCATCTCCCTGGCCGAACAATCCCGGGAAAGATGCCCCATGGACGAGGCGGGGCCCGAAAGGGGCTTTGAACGGTTGGAAGTCGTCGATGTGGTCCATTCCTATCACCGCGAGCAGGAAGACAACCATTTTACCCTCGGCCCCATCAACCTGTCCTTCCGTCCCGGCGAACTGGTCTTCCTGGTCGGGGGCAACGGCAGCGGCAAATCAACCCTGGCCAAGATCGTCACCGGCTTGTATGTGCCGGAGAAGGGCGGCATTTTTCTGGACGGCGAGGCCATCTCGGACAAGAACCGGGATGACTACCGCCAGCTTTTTTCGGCGGTGTTTGACGACTTTTATTTGTTTGAAGTTCTGCTCGGGCTCAACCGGCCCGGCCTGGACCAGCACGCCGAGCGCTACCTCAAACAACTGCACCTGGCACATAAGGTGAAAGTGAAGGATGGAACGCTCTCGACCACCGCAGTTTCCCAGGGCCAGCGCAAGCGGTTGGCGCTGCTGACCGCCTACCTGGAGGATAGGCCCTTCTATCTATTCGATGAATGGGCGGCGGACCAGGATCCGCACTTCAAAGCCGTCTTCTACACCCAACTGCTGCCAGAGCTCAAGGCGCGCGGCAAAACCGCGCTGGTTATCACCCACGACGACAAGTACTTCCACCTGGCCGACCGGATTATCAAGCTCGATTACGGCAAGCTGACTCCCGAAACAGCCGTCAACGGCGCCTCCGTGCCGGCGGCCCTTGCGGAGGGGGCAGGGCGGCTGTAAGCCAGACTTCTGGTAAAAATAACTTTGCCAGTTACCCCCGACCCGGCTAAAACTCCTCCCGGAAGCCGGCCAGGCCATGGCATGGAGCCGCTGTGCCGGATATAACTCGACGAATCAGAATGAATGCTGACCGGGAGACGCCAAAGGCGCCGACGCCGCACGGCCAGGGCCACGCCGCCCTTGCCGAGGCTGGTCCGCAGCTCCAAGGCATTATCGCCTCGGCGATGGACGCGATCATTTCTCTCGACGCGCGGCAGCGCATTGTGTTGTTCAACGCCGCCGCGGAGCAGATGTTCGGTTTGCCGGCGGCAGAGGCCCTGGGACAGCCCATCGACCGGCTGATTCCGGAGCGGTTTCGCCCGGCCCACGCTGCGCACGTCGACCGATACGGCCGGACCGCCCAGAGCACGCGCCACGTGGGGGCGTTGGGCACCATCTGTGGCCTGCATGCCAACGGCGAAGAATTCCCCATCGAGGCGTCGATCTCGCAGGCTGAAGTCGCGGGCGAAAAACTGTTCACGGTCATCTTACGGGACGTCAGCGCGCTTAAGCGGGCTGAACGCGAGCGGGAAGCGGCGTTGGAGGAGCTGGCCCGGGCGAAGGCTCAGCTCGAAGTCAGCGTCCGGGAACGCACTGCAGAACTGGAAGGCAGGATTGCCGAGCTCCACGCCTTTTCCTACAGCCTTTCGCACGACCTGCGCGCTCCGATCCGCGCCGTCCAGAGTTTCACGCACTTGGCGCTGGAAGAATGCAGGCCTCGAATCGACGCTTCGACCGCCGCCCTGCTGGAGCGGGCTTGCAAGGCGGCGGAGCGAATGGACCGCCTTATCCAGGATGTCCTGGCCCTCAACGGCCTTTCGTTGCGGCCCGCGGCTCTGGAGAGGGTGGACCTGGATCGGCTTGCCCGGGAGATTGTGCTGGAGCGATCCGAGATGCAGCCGCCTAACGCGGAGATTCGGTTCGAGAGCCCGCTGCTGCCGGTCTTCGCAAATGTGGCCTTGTTGACCCAATGTCTGACCAATCTGCTGGGCAACGCCGTGAAATTCGTCGCTCCCGGCGTAAAGCCGCAAGTCCGGGTATGGACCGAGCCAATTTGCAAAGTGGGGAGCGGAGCGCGGAGCGAAGGACCGCATCCGGTGACCGCGCCGGATGCCGACGGCCGCGCTCCGGGCTCGGAGGTTCCCTCGGTTCGGCTTTGGGTGCAGGACAACGGTCTTGGCATTCCTTTGGAGGCGCAAGCCAAGATCTTCGGGATCTTCCAGCGTTTCCACGTCAGCTACGAAGGAACCGGCATTGGACTGGCGATCGTGCGCAAGGCTGCCGAGCGAATGGGCGGCCAAGTGGGCGTGGAATCCGAGTTGGGCAAAGGCAGCCGGTTTTGGATCGAGCTCAAAGCGGACGGGGGGTGTTGAAAAAATCAGATTCCCGCCTTGCAATCTCTCCGGGCCGACCTTAGTTTTGGGTCGTTGCGGCGCAAGATTAGTGTTGCAACCTAAAATCCGTTTGCTATATTCTGCGCTCCGTTTGTCCTCAGAGACGTTCGGAGATGAATTTTTTTTACGCGAAATGCCGACTATTAATCAACTGGTCCGTAAAGGCCGCAGTAAACTGAAGCATAAGTCCAAGTCGCCGGCTTTGGATAATTCGCCTTTTCGCCGGGGCGTCTGCATCCAGGTGATGACGCGCACTCCCAAGAAGCCTAATTCCGCCATGCGGAAGGTGGCCAAAGTGCGTCTAACCAACGGCTCCGAGGTCATTGCCTACATCCCGGATGAGGGGCATAACCTGCAGGAGCACTCGATTGTGCTCGTGCGCGGCGGCCGCGTGAAGGACCTGCCCGGCGTCCGCTACCACATTGTCCGCGGCACGCTCGACGCCGCCGGCGTTGAAAAGCGCCGCGTCAGCCGTTCCAAATACGGTGTCAAGCGCCCGAAACCAGGCTCCAAGCCGGCAGCCCCCGCGGCCGCCGCCCCGGCCGCTGCCACCCCCGCCTGATAGCCGCCACGTTTTAACCCCTTTAACGCTTTAACCAGTACCGAAAACATGTCACGTCGTCGTCAAGCTACCCGGCGCTCCATCATCAAAGACGCCAAGTTCAACAGCACGCTGGTCTCGCGCCTGGTCAATACGGTCATGGAGCGGGGCCAGAAGAGCGTCGCCCAGCGCATCGTTTATGGCGCTTTCGACGAAATCGCCACCAAGAACCCGGCAACCAATCCGCTGGACGTCCTCCAGCGGGCTGTGGATAACGCCAAGCCCCGCCTCGAGGTCAAGGCCCGCCGTGTCGGCGGCGCCACCTACCAGGTGCCGCTGGAAGTCCCGTCGGACCGTCAGTTCGCCCTGGCGCTGCGCTGGCTGGTTGATTTTGCCGACGCCCGCAAAGGCATCCCGATGAAAGACGCCCTGGCCGCCGAGATTATGGAGGCTTACCAGGGCCAGGGCAATGCCATCCGCAAACGCGATGAGGTCCATAAGATGGCTCAGGCCAACAAGGCCTTCGCCCATTTCCGCTGGTAGTTCCGCTCTTTTAAGCCCCGACGGCACATAGGTTCCCCCCGGGGCTTTTTTATTTCTCGGCCATAGTCGTAAACAGGATTTATTAGGAGAATTAGATGCAAGAAGTAATGGAAAAAACCAAACCCGGCGCCCCGGCTTCGCCCAACGCGCCCGGCCGGCTTTACCCGCTGGAGCGCACGCGCAACATCGGTATTGCCGCCCACATCGACGCCGGCAAGACGACCACCACCGAGAGAATCCTCTTTTACACCGGCCTCATCCATAAGATGGGAGACGTCGATGACGGCAATACCGTCACCGACTGGATGGAGCAGGAGCGCGAGCGCGGCATCACGATCACCTCGGCGGCCACCACCTGTTACTGGACGCAGAAGAACGACGGCACCTTCAAGCTCTTTGAGAGCATGCCCCACCGTGTCAACATCATCGACACCCCGGGCCACGTCGATTTCACCGCCGAAGTCGAGCGCTCCATGCGCGTGCTTGACGGCGCCGTTGCCGTGTTCTGCGGCGTCGCCGGCGTCCAGCCCCAGTCCGAGACGGTTTGGCGGCAGGCCACCAAGTACAAGGTCCCCCGCATCGCCTTCGTCAACAAGATGGACCGCACGGGCGCCAACTTTGAAAACGCGCTCAACGACATGCGCAAGAAGCTGGGCGCCTACGCCTATCCCATCTTTCTGCCCATCGGCAAAGAAGACCATTTCAACGGCGTCATCGACGTCGTAAACCAAAAGGCCATCGTCTATGACCCGGCCGATGATGTGGGTATCAAGTACTCCATTACCGACATCCCGGCTGAACTCAAAGAATCGGCAGAAGCGGCGCTGGACGAGCTAATCGATGCCGTTTCCAACAAGGACGATCGGATTGCCGAGTTGGTAATCGAAAACAAGCCGATTCCAGCCAAGGACCTCAAGGATGCCATCCGGCGATTGACCTGCCGGATCGAGCTGGTGCCGGTGCTTTGCGGGTCCGCCTTCAAGAAGCGCGGCGTCCAGCCCCTGGTGGATGCTGTCATCGACTACCTGCCTTCACCCCTGGATGTGCCCCCCGCCGTCGGGGTCGTTCCTGACACCGACAAACAGGTTGAGGTCCCCTCGACCGACCACGGCAAGTTCTGCTCGCTGGCCTTCAAGCTCTGGACCGATCCTTACGTCGGCAAGCTCGTCTTTTTCCGCGTCTACAGCGGCCAGCTCAAGAAAGGCGACGTCATCTATAATCCCCGGACGCGCAAGCGCGAGCGGGTCAGCCGCGTGATGATGATCCAGGCTGACAAGCGCATCGACGTGGAGACCACCTATGCCGGCGACATCGCCGCCTTGGTGGGCCTGAAGAACATCACCACCGGCGACACTCTCTGCGACGAGGACCTGGAGATCACGCTGGAGCCTCCAACGTTCCCCGAACCGGTCATCTCGATGGCCGTCGAGCCCAAGACCAAGGCCGACCGCGAGAAGATGAGCGAGGGCCTGCAGCGGTTGGCGGAGGAAGACCCGACTTTCCGTTGCTTTACCAACGAGGAAACCGGCCAGCTCATCATTGCCGGCATGGGCGAGTTGCACCTGGAGATCATTCGTGATCGCCTCTTCCGGGAATTCAAGGTCAGCGCCAACGCCGGCGCACCCCAAATCGCCTATCGCGAAACCGTCACCAAGGCGGCTGAGGGCGAAGGCAAGTTCATTCGCCAATCCGGCGGCCGCGGCCAATACGGCCATGCCTGCGTCACCCTGGCTCCCAACGAGCGGGGCAAAGGCGTTGAAATCGAGAACAAGATCGTCGGCGGCGCCATTCCCAGGGAATACATCCCCGCCGTCGTGGACGGCATCGAAGAAGCCGTCAAGGGCGGCGTCCTGGCCGGTTACCCCGTGGTCGACATCAAAGTCGCCATTGTCGATGGCACCTTCCACGAAGTCGATTCGAGCGAATTGGCCTTCAAGATGGCCGGCATTTTCGCCCTCAAAGAGGCGGCCAAGAAGGCCGGCGCCATCCTGCTGGAGCCGATTATGAAGGTTGAGGTCACCACCCCGGAGGAATATCAGGGCGACCTGCTGGGCGATGTCAACCGCCGCCGCGGCCGCATCGTCCAGATCGAGGCCAAGGACAGCTCGACGATCCTGAGCGCCGAGGTGCCGCTGGCCGAGATGTTCGGTTATGCCACCGCCATTCGCTCCTTGTCGAAAGGCCGCGCCGCCTACTCGATGGAGCCGTTCCGTTTCGAGCAGGTGCCCGCCAGCGTCGCCGCCGCCATTCTCGACTCTGCCAAGAGCAAGCCCGCCGCCCGCTCCTGAGCCGCGGCGCAGCCTTAATCCAATCTCCAGCCCGCACGCCTCACGGTGTGCGGGCTTTTTAGCGCCTGGAAGCGCGTCGGCGAGAGCGCGGCAATGGGAGGGAGTGGAAGCCGCTGGAGCGGGGGTTGGTGTTTGGGGAGCGAGGCGTTTCGGGCCAGATTGCTGCTTGGGGAGGAGCGACATGCAGCGGTCAAGTGAAAAGGTATGGTTTGACCGACCCTTTACAGACGTGCTCCCGCTGGCAGCGGAACATGGAATAAAGAATTGACTTTTGAGCATCGATTCCATAGCATCGCAACCATTGGACGGTTCGTGGCCAGTGGATGAAAGCTCAAAGGACAAGGCTTATGAAACTCAGGATCTCGCTGAAGCGCATGCTGTTGTGGCTTGCGTTAGGTAGCCTGGCCGGCGTGGCGCAGGCCCAAAGTCTCCAATTGGTGTCGACTCCTAATCCAGGCCGGCCGCCGCTGGCCGGCGGAGGCGGCAGCTCGGCAGAGCCGATCCTGAGCCCGACCGGGCGCTACGTCCTGTTTGCCAGCTCGGCCTGTAACCTGGCGCTCGCCACCAATGGCGCACCGATGCCGCCCATGGGCCCGGCGCCATTGAACGTCTATCTGCGGGACCGCACCAATGGCGCCACCACCCTCGTAAGCGTCGATGTTAGCGGCCTGGCCGGCGGCAACGACGACTCGGTGCCGCTGGCCGTCTCGCCCGATGGCCGCTATGCCCTTTTCGAAAGTGTCGCCACCAACCTCGTGTCCAACGATACGAACGGCGCGCTGGATGTTTTCCTGCGCGACGTCGTCGCCGGTGTCACCACCCTCATCAGCGTCAGCACGAACGGCGGGGTGGGCAACGGCGAATCGCGCGACGCCGTCATGACCCCCGACGGCCGCCACGTGGCTTTCGTCTCCGCCGCTAACAACCTGGTGGCCGGAGATACCAACCTCATCGCCGACGTCTTCGTCCGCGATGTAATAGGGGGCACGACGATGCTGGCCAGTGTCGGCGCCATCAGCCCTCAAAATCCCTACAGCTTGGCCGCCACCTCTGAAGGCCCTATCATCACGCCCGATGGGCGGTACGTGGCCTTTTACAGCACGGCAACCAACCTCGTGCCCGGAATACAAGCCGACGCCAGCGATATCTACGTCCGGGATCTGATTGCGGGCACAACGTTGTGGGCCAGCAGCAGCGCGGGGTCCCTGGTCCAGTCGGCGCTGAGGTCGTCGAGCGCTTCCTGTTTCAACCAGGCGCTGAGCACCAATGGCCAGTATGTCGCCTACCAGGCCGGCTCGGGCACCAGCTCGCTGGTCCTCCGCTACAATATCGGCACCGGGATGACTGACCTGATCTGCACGAACGCGCCCCCGCAAGGCGGCCCGCCCCAGGATGGGCGCAACCTGGATCTTTCTCCGGACGGCCGTTTCGTGGCGTTTGTGGCCAACTCAAACTACATCGCTGGCAGCGCCACCTGCATCCTGCTCTGGGACGCGCAAAGCGGCCTCTCGACGCTCGCGAGCGGCGACACGAACAACCTGGTTGCCACCAACACGTTTTGCGATTGGCCTGCCGTTGCGCCCGACGGCCACCTGGTTTGCTTCATCAGCAGCGCCACGGGCTTGACCACCAACCCCCCGACCGGGGGCTGGCACGTGTTTGCGCGCGACTTCCTGGCCGGAGCGACGACGCTCCTGGACGCGGACACCAACGGCCAGGGCTCGGCGGTGAGCTTGGTAACCACTCCCACGCTCAGTCCGGACGGTTCCTGCGTTGTGTTCGCCTGCAACAACAGCGCTTTGGTCCCGAACAATTGGAATGTGCAGGACGATCTCTACGCGCGGACACTGGCGACCGGCCAAATCGAGTTAATCTCCGCGCATGACGCCACATTGCCCACGGTTACCGGCAACGGCAGCAGCGCGAGCGGAAGCCCCTGCGCGGCGAGCGCGGACGGACGTTACGTTGCCTTCGCCACCGAGGCTGGCAATCTCGCCGGCAATGCCACCAATCGATTCCGGAACATCGTGGTGCGTGACTTGAGCACTGGATCGAACGTCCTGGCGAGCGTGGCCACCAATGGCCTCAGCGGCGACGGGATCTCCGGCGAACCGGCCATCAGCGCCGACGGCCGCTACGTCGCCTTCAGCAGCAGCGCCGATAACCTCGTCCCGGGAGATACCAACAAGGCCCAGGATGTCTTCCTTCGCGATTCGCAATTGGGCCTGACCTCCCTGGTCAGCGTCAATTCCAGCGGCGCCGCCGGGAACAGCAATTCCTACTCGCCGGTGCTGAGCACCGACGGTCGCTATGTGCTTTTCCGCAGCGAAGCCAAAAACCTGGCGGCGGGAACTTTTTCAGGCACGGACAATCTGTTCCTGCGCGACCTCTCGCTCGGGACCACTTGGGCTCTGACCACCGCCGGGTTCTCTGCCGCAGCGATTACCCCGGACGGCAAGTTCGTAGTCTTCACCGATACCGCGGGGGCCGCCGCAGGGAAGTTTTACCTTTGGAACACACTCGGCGGCGCTCGAATCTCCACCAATACGGTCAGCTCGCCGCTTTATGCCCTCGGCATCAGCGCCGATGGCAGCCAGGTGGCGTATTGGGCCGGCACGGGCACGGTGCAGTTATGGGCGCTTAATCGAGCCGCGAACACCACCCAGGTCATTACCTCGGCATCGGCCTCCACGCCCTGCCCGGTCCTGCGCTTCAGCGCCAACGGCGCCGCGCTGGTCTACAACGAAGCGACCTCCGCCTCCAGCACTAACCAGGTCTACGTCTATAGTTTTCAAACCGGCTCCAACATGCTCGCCAGCCACGCCTTTAACTCCTCCCTGCCGGCCTCTGCCAACTCCCATTCGCCGGACATCAGCGCCGATGGCCGGTTCGTGGCCTATGGCAGCGCGGCAACCAACTTACTGGCCAGCGCTGGCAGCAGCGCCCAGAACATCTATCTTTACGACTCGCAGACCGGGCTCAACACGCTGCTCAGCGCCAATCAATCGGGCACCGGCCCGGGCAATAGCTGGTCGTTCCTGCCGACCTTTACCGCCGATGGCCGGACGCTCCTGTTCCAGACCTGGGCCTCGGATCTCGTGCCCCAGGACTATAACCAGGCCGGGGACGTGATGGCCTTCATGCTGCTCTATGTTTCCATCCAGGCCGGCTCCGGCCAGGGCCAGCCGCCCTGTCTCTCCTGGCCGGCGTCCGGGAGCCGCTACCGCGTCCAATACAAGAACAGCCTCCAGGACGCCACCTGGCAAAACCTGGGGGGTACCCCTACCAACCGCGGCGCCACGGCCTACCTGGCCGACCCGACTGCGGGGACGGGACAGCGCTTTTACCGGGTAACAACTTACTGAGCCGCCGAAAAAGTTTCAGAAATCTATTGCGCTGGAATCCGCTTTTGCTATATTCCGCCCTCCGCTTCCCGGAATCGGGAGGCGAAACTATTTAAGTTAAACCATTAACAGACAATTGTTCTTTGTATGGCTGGACAACGCATCCGTATCCGACTCAAGGCCTATGACCACAGGGTCATAGACCAATCTGCCCGCGACATCGCCGATACCGTCAAGCGCACCGGGGCGCGGGTTGCCGGGCCTATCCCGCTGCCGACGCGAGTCGAGCACTTCACCGTTCTACGTTCGCCGCACTGCGACAAGAAATCCCAGGAGACCTTCGAGCAGCGCACTCACAAGCGGCTCATCGACATCATCGAACCGACCGCCAAGACGGTCGATGAACTCAAGAAGCTCAACCTCCCCGCGGGAGTCGATATCACCATCAAAATTTAGCCACCAAGATTATGCCAGTCGGACTTTTAGGAAAGAAACTCGGCCAGACGCGCGTCTATGATGCCAAGGGCATCATGACCCCGGTTACGGTGGTTCTTGCGGGCCCCAACCGCGTCCTCCAGTGCAAGACCCAGCAGAGCGACGGTTACAGCGCCGTCCAGCTTGGTTTCAACGACCAGAAAGAGCAGCGCCTCACCAAGCCGCTGCTGGGGCACATCAAGAAATTCAACGGCGTCGCCGTCAAACGCATCAAGGAATTCCGCGACTTCTCCAAGGAAGTCAAGCCCGGCGATGTCCTGGGCGCCACGGTGTTCGCTCCCGGCGATTATGTTGATGCCATCGGCGTGACCAAAGGCCGCGGCTTCGAGGGTGTGGTTGGCCGCCACTCGTTCGCCGGCGGCGATTCGACCCACGGCGCCAAGGGCTGGCACCGCCGCTCCGGCGCGATCGGCCAGCGCTTGTTCCCGGGCACCGTCATGCGCGGCATGCGCATGCCCGGTCACATGGGCCAGGTCCAGCGCACCGCCCAGAACCTGGAGGTTATCCAGGTGCGCGAAGCCGAGAATGTCCTGCTTATCAAAGGCGCGATCCCCGGGTCCAACGGCGACTACGTCGTGATTCGCGAATCCAAGAAACGCCCCAAGGGCTGGAGACCCCATGCCGAGCGGCCGGAAAACGTGAAGAAGGCCGAGGCGAAAAAGAAGTAGGGAGGCAAGGCGCTGCTGTATTGGCGTGTGACAACGTAATAACGACGACAGCGCCGGTGCAATCCCGTGCAAGCGAAAGCAAGTTGATATGAAGCTTACGATTAAAGATACCAAAGGAAACAGCCAGGGCGAACTGGAGGTTAAATTCCCGCTCATCGAGGATGGGAAGGGGACGCAGGCCGTGCATGACACCGTGGTTGCCTACCAGGCGGCCCAGCGCATGGGCACCGCCTGCACCAAGAATGTCGGCGAGGTTGCCGGCACCAACAAGAAACCCTGGCGCCAGAAAGGCACCGGCCGCGCTCGCGCCGGCTCCTTCCAATCCCCCTTGTGGCGCGGCGGCGGCGTGGTGTTCGGACCCAAACCCCGTGATTTTACCAAGAAGATTTCCCGCAGCACCCGCCAGTTGGCCCTGCGCAAGGCGCTCAGCGAACGGCTCCGCGCCGGAGATGTTGTCCTGGTGGACGATTTGAAACCGGCCTCGGCCAAAACCAAGGATTTTGTCGGCTTTCTTTCGGCGCTGGCGCTCAAAGGCACTGCCCTGATCGTCTCCCAAGGCGCCGACAAAAACCTGACGCTCGCCTCGCGCAACGTCCCGAACATCGTCCTGACCACCAGCGAGGCGCTGAATACCTACGACGTCCTGCGCAGCGACAAGCTGCTCTTCACCCGCGGCGCCTTCGAGCAGATCGAAGCCCGCCTGGCCAAGTAACCACTTCTATGAATTCCTACGAAATCATCAAGACCGTGCGCCTCACCGAGAAGGGCACCCGCCAGGCCGACAGCTTCAACCAATACACCGTTGTCGCCGATCCTCGGGCCAACAAGACCCAGATCCGGGCCGCTGTGCAGGAGCTTTTCAAAGTCAAAGTCACCAAGGTCAATACCTTGAATGTGCGCGGCAAGTTCCGCCGCCAGCGCACCAAGCAGGCTGGCCAGTCCTCCAACTGGAAGAAGGCCATTGTCACCCTCAAAGCGGGCGACAAGATCGTCCTGACCTAAGCAGGTCCGGTTTTCACCAGGCGCGAGGGGATAACCTCCTCGCGCCTTTTTGCGCTCGAATGCCTCAGGATTTGAGCCGGGGCGTCTTTGTGTTATTGTTTGAAAGTACGTTCTAAATGGACCTCAAAAGCGCGGAAACGTATTGCGGCAGGATTCTGGTGGCGGATGACGAAGAGGTCGTGCGCCGCACGCTTTCGGCCCTGTTGATACGCTATGGCTATGAGTGTTTTTGCGCCCCCGACGGCGGCGCGGCGCTGAAAATCCTGGCGGAAAGGGAGATCGACGCCCTGATTGCCGACATTCACATGCCCGGCAACTCGGGTCTGGAACTGATTGAATCCATTCCCCAGACAGCCAGCGGCCTGCCGGTCATCCTGCTGACGGGGGAGCCTTCCGTCGAGACAGCCGCCCGTTCGGTGCGGTTGTCGGTCATCGCGTACCTGGTCAAGCCGGTCAACATCGAGGAGTTGCTGGCGTTGCTCAACGAGGCCATTCCGCGCTATCGGGGACTGCGCGCCGTCGCCAGCAGCCGGGAGAATCTTGAGCGATGGGCTCGGGATCTTGATGCTTTGGAACGCAGCCTCCGGCATCCCGCCCGTGCCGGCCAGCCCGCCGCGAGCCAGGATTACTTGAGGATGACCCTGCATAATCTCATCATGCAGTTGGCCGATCTCGATCGCTCCGTTGCCACCTGGAGCCAGACTGACACGGGAGGCGCCGACCTGCAGCAACTGGACTTTATCGGCGCCCTGCGCCATACCATTGAGGTGCTGGAAAAGACCCGCCATAGCTTTCAGAGCAAGGACCTCGGCGAACTGCGCAAGCGCCTCCAGGCATTGCTCCCGCCCGCCGGACCGTAATTTGGCCAAGCTGGGTTGGCCGGCTTTTTTTTCGTCTCGATTTTGGCTGATTTCTTCTTGAAGTTTTCTCCCGAATTGCCGATATAGACTGAAGCGAGACTGCGGATTGTGCCGCAGTCAGCTTTCTCGAGCAGGACAAATCGGGCCTGTCAGGCGAAGGCACGTTCAAGCCATTGCCCCTTTTGAGGGGGAGGGTTTGAACGTGCCTTTGTGTTTTTAGGGCCTGCAAGCGTCGCGAGCCGGGAAAAACAGCAACGTGACTTAAGTATGAGTGCGCAGTTTGGTCGACAGAATGTGAGTCGGAGGTTCGATCTCGGAAGATTGCTCTTCCCAAATGTTACCAGCCCCTGGCAGCGAATGTGGAATCTCTACGGCCTGTTATTTGGGGTCGTGGGCGCCATTATGCTGGTCTGTGGAGTGGCGTTTTTAATGGTTTCTGTCAGCAAGACCACCGGACGGCCTTCGCTGAATGCGCTCAACAATCCGCGCGATGCGGCAATCAGCCGCGGCCTGGGTTCCAGGTAGCAAACTTTGCCGGCAGCCGAGTTGCACAATTCGCAAAGGGTGGCATGGTAGAGAACTATTTAACCCAGCGATATGCACCCCACACCTGCTCAGCCCAGAACCGTGCTCGTGGTCGAGGATAATCCGGACGACGCGGATCTGTTGCGATTGGCGTCGCGCGAATTGCCGTCGGCAATCGGGTTCCATTTTGTCCTCGATGGGGAGCAGGCGATTGCCTACCTCAAGGGCGAAGGGCCGTTTGGCGATCGAAAGGCCCATCCGCTTCCCGATCTCCTGTTGCTGGACCTTTGGTTGCCGGGTATCGACGGTTTTGAGGTCCTGGCCTGGGTCCGCAACCATTCGCAGTTCAAAGACCTGAAGGTCTTCGTCTGGACCGACTCCAGCTTGCCGGAAGTCATCGATCGCGCCAGCCGGGCCGGCGCCAATCGTTTCATCCACAAAGCGGTGGCATTCATGCGCGGCGGCTCCGCGGGCCTTCTGAGCGGTATTTCCCAGGCAATTCTGCCGTAAAGGGCACGGGAGCATCGCCTATCGGCAGGGAAGTCGAGACGGAGCCGCTGACTTATAGCGCTCGGGGCGTATCTCGCCGCACCCCAGTCTCGTGTCTGGCTTGGTGGCACGGTCGCGCTCACGCGAGTGCGGAGGTGCAAAATGGGCTTTTCAGACCGCCGGGACTCTGCAACAATGCACCCAGGACATTAGAACCTATGGTTATGATGAGCAGACGTTTGTTCGCCGTTGCGGCGGCACTATTTTTGGGAGCCGGAATGTTGGGGGCACAGCAGAAACCGGGAGCGCAGCCGGCGCCGCCCGAAACGCCCAAACCCGCCTCCACCAATGCCCTCGGGCCCCGCATCAAGTTTGCGACTCCGATATTTGATTTTGTCCGCGCCAAAGCTGGGGACGCGGTCAAACATGATTTTATCTTTACCAACCTGGGCGATCAGGTCCTGGAGGTCACGGCCGTCAATCCGGGCTGCGGTTGCACCACGGTTGGGGACTGGACCAAGCGGGTTGAGCCCGGCCAGACGGGTTTGATCCCCATCCAATTCAACAGCGCTGGCTATCCGGCGGGGCCCGTGCAGAAGCATCCTACGGTGATCTGCAACGACAAGACCCAGCCGACCTATCCTTTGCAGATTGTCGGCACGCTTTGGAAGCCGATCGATGTCAGCCCAGCCTACGCCATTCTCAACATGTCATCCGACAGCCAAACCGCCTCCACCACGGTGCATATCACGAATAACATGGACGATTTCATCGCTATCACCGGGCTGGAGAGCAATAAGAAGGAGTTTACTGTCGATCTGAAGACCAACCAGCCCGGCAAGGATTTTCTGCTCACGATCACCGCGTCGCAGCCGTTGCCGCCTGGAACGTTTCAGGGACAGATTATATTTAAGACCAGCTCGACCAATATGCCGGCTGGCAGCATCGTCTGCCTGGCGATTGTGCAGCCGGCGGTGGTTGTGTCTCCCGCGGAGATCCGGTTGCCTGCGGGGCCTTTGGCCAAGGCGCTGACCAATTCTGTGGCGATCCAAAACCACAGCACCAACGTGCTGGTGCTGTCAGAGCCCAGCATTAATGCCAAAGACGTCGGCATCCGAATAGAAGAGGCGCAGGGGGGGCGGCAGTTCAACGTGCTGGTCTCTTTCCCGGAGGGATTCGACATCCAAGGCGAGCCGAGAACGCTCACCTTGAAATGCAATCACCCGCAATGCCCGGTGGTGAAGATTCCCGTGACGCAGAACCAGGCGCCGCGGCTGACGTCCCCTCAATCGGCGGCCAAGTCTGGCGCCAATCCGTCGGCTCGCCTGGGCGCGTTGCAGAATCGGCTTACGGCGGCAGAGGCGAGCCAGGCGTTGCTGGCAAAGGAACTGAAACGGCTCACCGCCGAGAAAGCGGATTTGGAGGCCCGGTTTCACAGCCTGGCAGCAGTGGAGGCGCAACTCGCCCGGTTGAAGGGCAAACCGGCCGCCCATCCGGCCGCTGGTGGCGAATCCGACGACCGAGGCGGCAAGAAGCTGGCGCAAGCCGTCTCGCTTGCGCCGGAGTCGGCCAAGGACGCGGCAACGAAGCAGCAGGCGAGCCAACCTCCCAGCCCGCAGCCGATTGCGCCGCCCACGCTTTCTTCATCTACCCCTCCCTTGCAGGCGGGAGAAATCCAAAAGAAGCTTGCTGCCGCCGAAAGCGAAAAAGCGCGCCTGGAGAAGGAGGTTCAGCAGGTGCTCGCCGCGAAGATGGATTTGGAAAAACAGTTTAACAGCCCCGCGGTGCTGGAGGCCCAGGCTGGTCGGTTGAAAGCGGAGGCCGCTGCCGCGCGACGCCATGAATGGGTGCGCCAGGGCGCCTTGAATGCCGGCAATGAAAAAGGCGGCCAGCGGCTCGTGGAGGCTCCCGCCCCGGCGGCCGGCTCGGAGCCGGCCAACCCGCAGGCTCAGTAGCTTTCCGAGAGTCCCGTGCTTTCATCGTCATCACGATCGGCCACCGAAGGACACGGACGTTTCTCATTCAAGGAGCTGCTGTTCGAGGGATGCATTGTCGCGGTCGCGGGCGCGGTCCTGGCCTTTGCCGCCAATGCATTGTCGCCTCGCGGTCTTGTCTTGACCAAAGACTATTTTCGTATCGCGGAGCGCACACCAGCCGCGCCCGCGCCGCCCGTGACGGATCCGTCGCCAGGGCAGGCGCCTGCTTCCGGCAATCCTCGCCCGGTCGCGCTGAATCCGACCAACCAGGCGCCTCTCGCGGCGACCAATCCGGCGCCGCAGGCTGCCGGCCCCGGAGTTCCGGGATCGACCAATCCGCCCGCTGGTTCCGCGCCGGCGACCAACTCCGCCTGGGCGATGCTGGAGGCGCGGCTTCGGGCCGAGGGCTTGCAATTGGCCGACAGCAACCAGGTGATTCAGTTGTTTCACGACCCGCGCTGCGGCCAGGATTCGATCATTTTCATCGATGCCCGCAATGAGGATCACTACGCGGAAGGGCATATTCCCGGGGCCTACCTGCTGGATTACTTTCACCCTGAAAAGTACCTCGCTGCTGTCTGGCAAGCTTCTCAGACAGCCGAGAGGGTGGTGGTTTATTGCAATGGCGGAGATTGCCAGGACAGCGAGTTGGCGGCGCTGCTCCTGAAGGATAGCAACGTGCCGAAGGAAAAGCTGCGGGTCTATGGCGGCGGCCTCGCCGAATGGGCCACCAACGGCTTGCCGATTGAACTGGGTGAGCGGCGGAGCGGCCGGCTTCGTCTAACCTCGAAGTAAGCCATGGCGGAGACCGGAAACAGAATGTCGGTTCTGGACCTCGTCGCCGTCGCGGCCCGGTGGCTGTTGGCGGGCGTGTTTATCTACATGGGGCTGAGCAAGGCGCTGCACCCGGAGGACTTTCTCAAGCTGGTCAACCAATACGACCTTGTATCCAGTCCGTTCCTGCTGAATGCGATTGCTTCGGCGCTGCCCTGGTTCGAGGTGTTTTGCGGGCTGTTGCTGCTGTTGGGCGTGGCCGTCCGCGGCGCCGCCTTGATGCTGGTGGCGATGCTCATTCCTTTTACGCTGGCGGTGATCAAACGCGCGCTGGCTATCGCCGGCGCCAAGAGCCTTGCCTTCTGCGCCGTCAAATTCGACTGCGGTTGCGGCAACGGCGAGGTGTTCATTTGCCACAAGATCATCGAGAATTGTCTGCTGATTCTGCTCGCTGGGTGGCTGCTCTCGGGCCGCGGCCGCCCCTTCAGCGCGCGGTTTGCGCTGGCGGGGACCAGAAGCAAGAGCGCTTGAACCCTCCCTCGGCTTGACAGCGGGAGAGTTTGTCCGCACTCTCACGGCCGATATTGCATGAGCAGGACTCAGCTTCGGATCTCAGAAAGACCGGGCAGTGCCCGGGGGTTAACCTCATCCAACGACAATATGACGCATTCCCGAAACTCATTTCGTTTTCTGGCCCGGCTTTTCAGGGTCTCCATGGTCTTGGTTCTCCTTCATCTTGCGGCGCCGGCGTTGCCGGCCGCGGACGGGGGCGCGGCGGCTTCCCCGACGGGACGGACTGACGAGACCAATACTCAGGACCTGCTCCGATCGTATCTCCAGGTCCAGGAGCAGCTTCACGCGACACAGCTTGCCATCCAGCGCAACCGGGAGGAAACGGATGCGGGAATGGCGCGGAATGCCGAGCTGCTGGCCGGCCGGCTGCACGACGTCGAGCAGGCGCTGGCCGCGCAACGGGGGCATGAGCTCGAGCTGATGCAGAATTCAAACAGCTCGATGCAAAGCTCCAATCGCGTGATGCTGCTGGTGGCGGGATCCTTTGCGGCGATTGGTTTTTTCGCGATGGTGTTGATGGCGCTGTTTCAATGGCGCACCATCAACCGGCTGGCGGAGCTCTCCGCAATTCTGCCGGGCCTGGCCACCTTTCGGCCGGGGTCGCCTGTCGCGATGCTGGAAGCCGGCGAGGCCGCCCCGGGGGCTGCCGTTCCGGCCGCATCTCCTAACCCGCGACTCCTTGGAGTTATTGACCGGCTGGAGAAACGCATTCTCGAACTGGAACAGACGGCACGAACGCCCTTGAAGGACGGGACGGCTGCCGTCGGCCAGCCTTCCGAAGCGGCGGTTCCGGCGAATGGAAAGGTGGATCACGGCTCGAACGGCAACGGGCAGGCGCACGAGGTTTCCGGCGCGGAACCGGCTGGCATTGGCCCCCGATCCCGGATTGCCTCGCTGCTCGGCCAAGGGCAGTTGCTGCTGGACCGCGATGACGCCCAGGGGGCGCTGGCCTGTTTTGAGGAAGCCCTGAACCTCGAAGCCGATAACGCGGAGGCGCTGGTGAAAAAAGGAACAGCGTTGGAGAAGATGCAGAGATTGGATGCGGCGCTCGGATGTTACGACCAGGCGATTGCTTCGAACCGTTCGCTCACCATCGCTTACCTCTACAAAGGCGGCTTGTGCAATCGCATGGAGCGGTTCGACGAAGCGCTTAAATGCTACGAGCAGGCGCTCCGGACGCAGGCCTAATTAAACTCCAGCTTGCTTTTGGCCGCCGCGACCTGGGAGGTGGCCAATTGGATTTTCAACTGGATCAACTCCCGGTTTTCTCGGCTCCTCAGGGCCAATTCTTTCTCGAGCTCGCGAATGCGCTCTTCGTAGGCGCGCAGCCGCTCCTGCAGGGGGGCATGGATTTTCTCGAGGCGCGCCTCCAGCTCGGCCATTTCCGCGGCGGCAAGCTCCTGGGTGGAAAGGAGGGCTGAGCGCTGCGAAAGCAAGCGCCGAACGAGCTTGTCTGCCAGAAACCGGGCCAAATGAGGCGCCACTTTATCCCTGAGGGCGGAGCGGTTAGCCAGTTGGCTGGCGCTTTCCGGCAGGACGATGGTTTCGCCGCCGGCTGGACAGGGAAGCGCGGCGGCGGGTGCGCTGTTGGCGGCCATTCTAGCGGGGACCGGTGAGAGAGTGAGATTCCTGCGGGCCAGGCGCCACAGGAGGAACATTAGCGCCGCTACGAGCAGGGCTGCGCCCGCTCCGGCCCAGACCAGCTGCCGTTTCATATGCTTGGCGTTAAGCTCGCCGGCGCGCAAGGTCTGCTCCAGGTTCTCCGCCGCATTCATTGCGCGGAGTTGATCCAGCGCAGCCTTAATCTTTTTGTCGACGACTTGGCCTTGAGTGGCAACAGCCTGGCCGGCTTCATAGTGGTCAGCGGCTACCATGCCCTCTGTGCGCCGGGCTCGGGCCTGCACGGTCAGCTCGAGGTCGGGCACGCAGTTGGTCTTCATCAGAGTGGTCAGGAATTTGATGACAGGTCGCTCCCGGAGCGGATGCGCCTGGAGGAGGTCGTCCTGCAGGTGTGTAAATGAGATGATGTCCGAACGGGAGACGACGAACCCTCGCTTCTCGGCTTTTTCACGCGTCAGGACCGTTTCCCAGTCCTCCAGCGGCACCAACCGGATAGCGCCGCCTAACTGGATGTCAGGAGGGAGGTTCGGAGGCCGGATGGCTCGCTTCATGGCGCTGTGCAAGATCGTTGCCAGGTAGTCTTGAACCGACTGGCCGGACTCTCCTCGCGCCCAAATCTCGGCAAGGTTGGTGCTGATGGGCATCATCTTGTTGCGCTGTTGAAACGAGGCGAGGAACTCATGAAAATCCTCGGTGGCGATCGTTGCCGCATCTAATTGGCGGCGCTCAAAGACCGTCTGGATCCCGTCGAGAAAATTGCTGCGGGTGGTGGCGAAGGCGGTGTCGAATTGGCCCAGCGCCTCGTCGAGGGCATTCGTATAGTAGCCGCAGATGAACGGCTCCCGGGAGGCTTCCTTTTTTTTGAGCGCGGTCGTTTCGTCGGGGTTGATGACCGCCAGTGGAATGGGGGTGACGATAGTCTCTTTGACGGTATCGCCGATTTTATAGTCGGGCAGGTCGGCGGCGGAAAGGCGCGGAGCCATGGCAGGCAGGAGGCCTGCCGTTAGGGCGAGGGCCAGGCCCAAGCTTCGCCAAGCCCAGCGGAGACCGGCGTAAGGGCGCGGGACCGCACTTGCCGGGGAAGCGGTGTGGAGGGCCATCCGCGACAGGGGTTGTGGCCGACAGCGGGCGGGTGCGTTTTTGCTGGCTACCATAGAAACGACTTCTGTTCCGAAAGCAGCCTGGTGCCTTCCCAGAGGGTTGCCCGCCAGGCGGTGACTTCGCCAAAATCGGTGTACTGGGAGCCTTTGAGCGTCAGATAGGTCCAGCGGCCATACCAGGGGCTCCGCTCGACACTGGTCTCAAGGATGAGTTGCTTTGGCAGCTTGCCTTGGGCGACGCCGCGCAGCTCGATGCGGACCGTGAGCGGCTCCCATACCGCGCCTTTGGTCTTCCACTGGATGGCATAGCGAATGCCCGAACGCCGATCAGGGTTCAGACGCAGGATTGCCTGGTAAGAGTCGCGTTCGAAAAGGCTGGGGGAAAGGGCTACGCGGCCCTCGAGGTCGAGAAAATGCGGCAGCACTTTGATGACACGGCCAGTGGCCGCCGGGCAGGACAAGCTCCCCGCGAGCCAGCAGAGCGCTATCAACCAGTGGAACGAACGGCGCATGGGTGAGAAATAACCGCCGCCGGGCGGAAACTCAATGCTGTTTTTTGACTTGCTGTTTTTTGCACTTTGGCTCGACAACCCGGGATGGTCCGATGATCTTCGCCGTTGATGTTCAGTAGGCTTGCGCGAATATCATGGCAATGGCTTTTGCTGGCGGCCTTTTCGGCCGGCCTCTCGGTCTTTGGCCAGCAGGAGAGCCTTTGGCATCGGGACTTCTCCTCGCCGGACGCCTATCAGCGATCGACCGCCGCCAATCGCCAGCGCTTTCGTGGAGTTCTCGGTATGGTGGACGTGCGCTTGCCGGCAGCGGCAATCGAGGTCGTCGGCGGAACGGCGGATCAGGCGAAAGTCGCCGGAACCGAAGCGTTCAGGATTCAGGCGGTTCGCTGGCCGGTTTTTGAAGGGGTGTTTGGTGAAGGGCTTCTGCTCCAACCCAGAACCAATGTGGTGGCCCGGATCATCGCGATTCCGGATGCGGACCAGACCCCGGAAATGCTCTGTGGGCTTGCGCCCGGCCTGGCCGCCGAGCGGCAATTCGCCCGGCGCCTGGCGGAGAACGGCTGTGAGGTCCTCGTGCCGGCACTCATTGACCGCCAAACCGACTGGTCGGGCATCGCCTCTCTCAATTCAATTGCCAGCCAGCCGCATCGGGAATGGATCGACCGTTTAGCCGTTCCTTTCGGCCGGCGTGTGATTGGGTATGAGGTGCAAAAGGTCCTGGCTGCGGTGGATTCTCTCCAGACATCCCCGGTAAAAACCGGTGTCGTAGGTTATGGGGAGGGAGGACTGATTGCCTTTTGCGCCGCGGCTCTGGACCCACGGATCGAGTCGGCGCTGGTCAGCGGTTGGTTTGATTCCCGGCGGCGAATGTGGGAGGAGCCGCCTTCCCGCAATCTCTTCGGCCTGTTGCCCGAGTTCGGCGACGCGGAAACGGCCACGCTGATTGCGCCGCGCAGCCTGACTGTGGAATACAGCGCCGCGCCGATCGGCGGCAAGCCGCCCAAACTGGGCGCGCCCGACTACGAGTCGGTGGAGGCTGAATTCCAGCGCGCGCGGGCGTTGCTCAAGGCCGGCAACCCGAAGGATTTCGACCGGCTGAACCTGATCAGCGGCGCCGAAGGAATGATGACCGGACCGGGCTCGGATCGGGCGCTGGTGGCGCTGCTGAATGGTTTGGGCGTGCCGATCGAACAGGTGCTCCAACCCGGCCAGCCACCCGCCGCAGCCGGGACGCTTCCCGACCCGGCACGGCAGCGCCGGCAAATCGAGCAACTCGAGACCTTCACTCTGAAGCTCGCGCGGTGATATTAGGCGTTTGGAAGAAATAAATGTACCTGGTATGGCGCAGGACTTTTGCCCGCTGGCGAGGCGCGAACGAGGCGCATATCCGCATGGATCTGTAACGAGTGAGCAACGAAGCCAGCGGGCAAAAGGACCAGCCAGACCCGGTACAGTTATT